>Ga0209541_10016623_pt1 | contig 10861 bp, 9 predicted proteins | sample RifCSPlowO2_01_FD_184027 | JGI IMG/M metagenome (GOLD analysis project Ga0209541, IMG submission 184027) | Groundwater microbial communities from Rifle, Colorado - Rifle CSP2_plank lowO2_0.1 (SPAdes) (version 2) | ecosystem: Environmental > Aquatic > Deep subsurface > Groundwater | place: Rifle... | reverse complement strand
CCATAAGCCACCCACGCCATTATGAAAAAATTCTTCTTTGTTTTCCTTCTCCTTGTTGTTTCCAGCACGATACCCATTTTGCTGGTCATGGCGGAAACCACGCCTCCACCTCAAGTGGACGAACCCATTTCCCCTATCGACTCAAACAAAGGAGTGATTACCGGTCACGCGGACCCTTACGCAAAAATTATTGTAACCGGAGGACTTTATGATATTCCTCCTTCGGAAGCGGATGAAAACGGCGACTTTTCGGTGACGGTGGCGCTCATACAAGAAAGCGGTAACACTTATTTTATTCAGGCGGAAAACGAAGATGCCACGCCCAGCGATCCCATTGAGATAACCATTATTGAAGGCGTGGCCGAGGTGGCGGAGTACGAAGCGGAAACCGGTGAAGACCGCACGGCTCCCGATGCTCCCGAGCTCAACGAAACGGAGGTTGAAACTGAAGACAGCGCGTACACGATTGTTGGAAGCGGCGAAGCGGGCGCCGACGTGCTGGTGAACAATGAAGAATCCGGCGAAAAAGTGGATTCCAACGGAAACTTCTCTGTTGAAGTCGCCATTTCAGGCGGCGGGGATGAAGAAGTTTTTAACATTGCTGTCAAAGACGAAGCGGGAAATCTCAGTTCAAACGTGAAGATTTATATCACGGGCCAAGGCGAAGAAGTTGAAGATGAGGAAGATCAGGAAAGTGATAATGATGAAGATGAAGACGAAGATGAAACGGAAGGAAAAGACTCCCTCACCGACATCAACGGTCACTGGGCGGAAGATTATATTCTCGAACTCTATAATAATGATGTGATTGGCGGTTACGGCGACGGACGTTTTGGACCGAACGATTCCATTACGCGAGCACAAATCGTAAAAATCTCCCTGCTTGCTTTTGAGCTGCCCACTGCGGACGGTGATGAAAATTTCACGGACGTAAAAAGCGGCGATTGGTTTGTGGATTACGTGGCCAGCGCCTCTGGCGACCTCGGCATCGTGAGCGGTTACAGCGACAACACCTTCAAGCCAAACAACAATGTGACGCGCGCCGAAGCGTTAAAAATCATTTTGGTGGCGGCGGGGGTTAACGACTTTGACTCCGTTACACCGAACTTCACAGACGTGAACACGGTGAACGATTGGTTCGCCAAATACACCGCTTACGCGAAATCCAGCGGCCTTGTGGGCGGCTACAGCGACGGCACTTTCCGTGGCAACCAAACCATCACCCGCGCGGAAGTCTGCAAAATCGTTGTTGAGCTTATCGACTCTCTCACCTCTTTTAACTAGCTCACCTTCGGTGAGTGGGAGTAAAATCCCTGCATCAAGCGAACCCGAAGGGTTTGCTAAGAGAAAAGGATGGCGTAAGCCATAACATTATGTTTGTTTGTCTCGACCTTGAAACCACCGGCTTAAGCGCCCAAGATGACCATGTGATTGAGGTGGCCATTGTGCGTTTTGATCATGAAAAAATTCTCGAAGAGTGGTCGAGCTTGGTGAACCCCACTGTGCCCATTCCCGCTTTCTCGGCGCACCTCACCGGCATCACGAATGAAATGGTGAAAGACGCTCCCAAGCTTGGGGACCTTAAAGAAACCATTTTGGAAAAACTCGACGCTCACCCGATTATGGGGCATTTCATTTTTTTTGACGTCAACTTTTTAAAAGAGAAAAAATTCAATGTACCGAACGTGCAACTGGACACTTGCCAACTTGCCCAAGCTTTCCTTCACAAAGAAGCCAGTTACAGTTTGGAAGTGCTCACCAAAAAACTCGGCATCGCACAAGAAGGCGCGCATCGCGCACTGAATGATGTAAAAGCAAACATCGAACTTTTTTGGCGATTTTGCGAACACGTGAAGGCACTCGACAAAGATCAAAAGACCGCCATCCGCCCTTTGTGTGAAAAAAGCGATTGGCCTTGGGCTCCCTTCATCCTTCCCTTACTCGAAGAAAAAGGTAAAAATCGAATCGCGGAGAACAATAAAACAAATGGCGTCGTGAGTGAAAAACACGCGGACTTAAAGATGCTTGTGGGTGAGCTCAACACTCCTTTTCTTTTGGAAGAACGAAGTCACACCTCACAAGATCTTTTTGATTACGCGCTGGAACGAAGCGAAAAAACACTTTTGGTTTTGCCAGATCCCGAGTCGCTGGCTCCCAATAAAGACTTGGGCGTACTCAAGCATCCCAATCAGTATTTAAACGAACAGCGTTTTGCCGACTTCATTTCAAAAGATCGTTTGAATCCGGTGGAAACCTTGCTTGCCGTGAAAATTCAACTGTGGCTGCCGGAAACCGAAACCGGTGAAAAAGCGGAAATTCGACTTCAAAAAGAAGAAAAAGAAATGTGGTTCGACTTGTGTTGCCAAGAAGGGGAAGACGGGGAGTCTTTCTATCAACGCGCAGAGCGTGCAGTTCAAAAAAAGAAAGTTATGGCGGTCAGTGGCATTTACTTTCTCAAAGACCGCAGTCGCAAAGACCCGCTGCTTTCCGTGCGACCTGCTACCGTCATCGGCGAGGTGGGACAATTTGTAAAAAACATGGAAGAAGCCTGGCACATTCGTCTCAGTGAAAGTCGTTTCCTGCAGGATCTTTATCGTCTGCAAAAAGAAAACCCGAGCGTTGAGCCCGTCATCGATCAACTGGCCTCCAAAGTTTCCATTCTCTTCGGATTTCTCGGCATGTTCATCAAAAAAGAAGGTGAAGCAAACAGCCCTCACCACACCTTGACGGTGGAAGCACATCACTTGAATGCACCTGAGTGGAACAAAGTGAAGGGCTCCGCGGAGTCCATTGAGGCCGCTGCCGCGGCCTTGGGCGAAAGCTGCAAAAATACGCCCACATTGCAAGAATTCAGCCGCTACCTCACCTACCTCACCAAAATTTTGCGCATGGGCAGTCCGGTTTTGTGGCTGAGTTTGAGTAAAGAAGAGCAACCCATTGTGCACGCTTTCCCGGACAATCCTTCCGAACTTTTTTCCGAGCGCGTGTGGAAAAATCTTCCCGGTCTTCACTTGTTTTGTCATCACGGCGACCTAAGCGACGACTTTAAATTTCTTAAAAAAGAACTCGGCCTCCCGAGCGAGCTGGTGGCGGTTTCAAAAAAAGAAATTGTACCTCTGCCTCTCTACTATCCTCACAATCCCATTAAAAGCCCAAAGGACGTCCAAAATCTTGAAGAAGTGGTGCACGAACTTAAAGAATGGCTCCCTTCAGCCGGCGGAAACGTACTTCTTCTCGTCAACTCCATGGCCGTGGCCGAGCAATTTTTCTACAAATTTGCAAAACCCATCAAAGCCATGGGCCTCACGCTTTTTGTTCAAAACCTCAGCGGCGGCATGGGAAAAATCACAAAAATGGCTGAAAAAACCGACGGGAAAAATTTCTTCGTGGGCAACGAAAATCTTATGGAAGTTCTGCTCGAGGAGGGCATTTCCATCAAGCTGTTGGCCTTGCACCGCATTCCTTTCGCCAGTCCGGCGGATCCCATTCAGCACGCCCGCAGCGCTTTCTACACAGACTCTTACAAAGAGTTCACTCTCCCACAAGCGAGTCTCCGCTATCAAAACATCCTGAACACATTCCTCGGCAATGCTTGGGATGAGAAAAAAATTCTTATTTTAGACCCGCGCGTAAAAGAATATGAAGGATACTTTAACTGACCTCCGAAACCGATTTCTACACTTTTTTTACGTTCACTTTTACAAACGGATCTTCTTTTGTTTCGATCCCGAAAATGTCCATGCTGCGTGCAGTCGATTTGGAATGCTCCTCGGTACAAACAAACTCACTCGTCGGATTTCAAGCTTCCTCTTCAACTATTCAAACCCTGCGCTGGAACAAAAAATTCACGGCATACTTTTTAAAAATCCCATCGGACTTTCCGCGGGATTCGACAAAGACGGATATCTCACCAAAATTCTTCCCTCCGTGGGTTTCGGCTTTGAAGAAATCGGTTCCATAACGGCCGAGCCTTGCAGTGGAAATCCGGGCATTCGAATGTGGCGTCATCCGGAGAAAAAAAGCATCCGCGTGTACATCGGCCTCAAAAGTGAAGGTGCAAAAAAAGTGGCGCAAAGATTGCAAAAAACCGCCTTCCAATTTCCGATTGGAATTTCCATCGCAAAAACCAATTCCCCAAAAACCTGTGAAACCAAAGCAGGTATTGCCGATTATGCGGAAACGTTCAAATCATTCTTAAAAATCGGCGATTATTTCACCATCAATATTTCCTGTCCAAACGCCTTTGGGGGCGAGCCTTTTACCGACCCGAAAAAACTCGAATCCTTGCTCACGGAACTCGATAAAATCCCCACACAAAAACCCATCCTCCTCAAACTTCCTCCAGATCTTTCCGAAAAACAAATTGATGAAATTCTTGCCGTCACCAAACGCCATCGCGTGCATGGGTTCGTCGCCAGCAACCTCACCAAACAACACTCCCACGGAAAGGGCGGCATGAGTGGAAAATTCCTTGAAAAAAAAGCGAACGCCCTCATCGCCATGCTCTACAAAAAAACACAGGGGGAAATGCTCATCATCGGCAGCGGCGGCGTTTTCTCCGCCGAAGATGCTTACGAAAAAATCCGCCTCGGCGCCTCCCTTCTCGAACTCATCACCGGCATGATTTATGAAGGCCCGCAAGTCATCAGCGAAATCAACCGCGGCCTCGTGCAGCTCCTTAAAAAAGACGGCTACAAAAACATTGGCGAAGCCGTGGGAAAGAACTAGGCTTCCTTCGTTTTCACCAAACTAAAGTCCATATTTATCTTTAACCATTTGGGATATCCACTGAGTTTCCGTCATATTTTTTGGCAAGCGGTCTTTACCATAAATCAGTAATACCGTCACGATCCTATCTTTATTAGACAGGGAAAAAATGACTCTATTCCCAGATGCCTTGGGCGACATTTGAGTGCCAGCAACGGCAAAATCTAACTTATAGAGTCCCACATTTTCGCCAAGAGGTTTCAAAAAATCTATCAAAGTGGTGCGCTGTACTGCATAAGCTCTTTTCAAAGTTGATGCGATAGTTTTTTTAGTCTCTATCCACCCTTTAGGATATTTCCGTACAAAAACTTTCTCGTAGTAGCGGAACGACGCAGTCCCAAACTCAACCTGAAAAATAATATCCAATATGGTCATACCAAGAAAGTAGTCCATAAGAGCACAATTGTCAAAAAGTTTCACTAAATGACATTTTTTAGAAGATTTCAGCCAAAAAAGTAAAATACATTGACTTTCCATTATACTTAGCTTATACTACGAGCACTATGATGAACCTTCTCACAAAGTTACGAAAAGACTCAAGGATGTCCCAAGAAGATCTGGCAAACAAGCTGAACTTGTCTAGACCTACGCTGGTATCTATTGAAAAAGGCGATCGAGACTTAACTATCTCAGAGCTGAAGACGCTAGCTCTCATTTTTGACCTACCTCTTGAATTTCTCATAAGCGAAATGGAGCATCCTAAAGGGGAGTTACCAGCCACCCATCCAAGCAACTGGATCAAATTTTTAAATCTGGTGCTGGCGTGCATAAAATATGGGGCCGGAGAAGATGGGAAAATTACAAAGACAAAACTTGCAAAACTGGTTTACCTATCTGATTTTGCACATTATTACAGAACACTCAAACCCATTTCCGGATTCGAATATAAAAAACTGGCGAATGGACCGGTGCCTATTGAATTCTTTGAAGTGATTGATACTAATGAGTCACTGACAACAGAAAACAAAGGCGGCGCTATCCTTATATCATTGATAGAACAACCCAGCGAATCAGCCTTTACCAAAGAAGAGCTAGACTTAATAAAAGCCATATGTAAAAAATGGAAACACAAAAAAACTCAAGAAATCGTAGAATTCACACATAAGCAAATTCCTTGGTCCGTGTGTAAAGACAGAGAGGCCATCCCCTACGAACTCATTAACATGGAAGAACCGGAAAACATTTTCTAGGCTTCCTTCGTTTTCACCTGCTTTTCTACCGCCAACTTCTCCCCTTTCAAGTAAAGGACTTGGAAGTCGCTGAGATCGCCTTTTTCAAGCTCGCTCGCCAAGAATTTCAAATATTCCTCGACCGTTTGATAACTCACTTCCGACTGCTCTTCACAATAAATACACAGCAGAAGCGCCTCATTTTTCTTGTGATCGAAATGGAAAAATCCGCTGCGCGCCAAATACGAAGCTCCCCCCGTCTCCCCATCCACTTTCACCGTGGAAAATTGGATGGTGGCCATATACGAAGCATGATGTGCAAGCACCTGCGCCTGCCCGTCCTCGGCATGAAAACTCACGGAACTCACAACGCCGGAGAAGACATCTTTATCGGGAGTGCGAATAGTAAGGTGAAAGTCAGACATAAACTTTTTTTAATAGCTCAGCTTCGCTGAGTGGCCTCATGCTTTTCAAGCACGGCCTCAATCGACGAGGCCATGTAAAAATACTGTTCGTCGACATGGTCGTACTTACCTTCCAAAATGTCTTTGAAAGCACGCACGGTGTCTTCCACTTTGTAGTACTGTCCCGCCATGCTGGTGAATTGTTCGGCCACATAGAAGTTTTGGGAAAGAAATTTTTGAATTTTACGAGCGCGGAACACGGCCTTCTTGTCGTCTTCGGACAGTTCGTCCATACCCAAAATCGCAATGACATCCTGAAGTTCCTTGTAGCGTTGCAGCAGTTGGCGCACCTCAGTGGCAACCCGGTAATGTTCTTCTCCAACGATGTCCGCCTTGAGAGCGGTGGACGTGGAATCGAGCGGATCCACGGCCGGGAAAAGACCCATGGAAGCCTGTTTTCGAGAAAGCACGATGGTCGCATCCAAGTGAGAGAAAGCGGTCGCAGGCGCCGGATCGGTAAGGTCGTCGGCAGGCACATACACCGCTTGCACGGAAGTAATGGATCCTTTTTTCGTTGAGGTAATACGTTCTTGCAGCGCGGCCATGTCCGTGGCGAGCGTGGGCTGGTAACCTACGGCGGAAGGCAAACGCCCAAGCAGCGCGGACACCTCGGCTCCGGCCTGAGTGAAACGGAAAATGTTGTCGATGAACATCAAAATATCGAGCCCGTCATCACGGAATTTTTCAGCGATCGTAAGCCCTGTTAAAGCCACGCGCATACGTGCTCCGGGAGGTTCGTTCATTTGTCCGAACACCATGGCTAGCTTGTCGATAACGCCGCTTTCTTTCATTTCGTGGATCAAATCGTTTCCTTCACGACTGCGTTCTCCCACTCCGGCGAACACGCTATATCCTCCGTGACTCAAAGCCACATTGTGGATGAGCTCTTGCATAATCACGGTCTTTCCCACTCCGGCTCCTCCGAAGAGCGCCACCTTTCCTCCTTTGATAAAAGGACACAAAAGATCCACCACTTTGATTCCCGTCTCGAAAATTTCCACCGTTGGATTTTGGTCCACCAAAGAGGGCGGCTCAGCATGAATCCCGCGCATTTCGGTTCCTTTGGGCAGTTCAGCTCCTCCGTCGATTAAATCGCCCGTCACATTAATGACTCGCCCAAGAACACCTTTCCCCACCGGCGTTTGAATTTCTTTTTGAGTGTCGATGACTTCGAGTCCCACGGCAAGACCGTCGGTGGTTTTCATGGCCACCGTTCGCACCACTCCGTTTCCAAGATGAGCCAGCACTTCGAGCACCACTCTTCCGACGGGCCCTTCGGTGTACAAGGCGGAATATTGCGCGGGAACGTGATCGGCAAAGTAGGCATCCACCACCACTCCAATAATACGGACGATTTTACCTTTGGGCATTTCAGATTTTTCTGACATAGGAAAAAATTAGTTAGAGATTGCTGCGCTCGCACCCACCAATTCGGCAATTTCTTGCGTAATGGCTTGCTGACGAGCTTTGTTGTATTGAAGAGAAAGTTCATTCGTGATTTTGTCGGCGGCATCGGTGGCACTTTGCATGGCCATCATACGGCTGGAATATTCGCTGGCTTTGAGTTCCAAAAACGATCCCAAGAAAAGTGAAAACACCACTTGCTCATGCAGGCGACTCACCACATGTTCTTTGGAGGGTTCGTAAATCATGAGTCCTTCTTTTTCATAGGCTGCACCTCGTGCAGTGCGATGCTTGTTTTCCTCCGTTCCGATGTTGGTTTCAACCATGTCCCGATCAAAAGGCAAAAAAGTCTTTAAAACAGGGTAGAATGTGAATGAATTTTTATAGTGCGGCGCTATGAGAACAATTTCCTTGGCCGCACCGCTGCGCCAAAAGTTCAAAATTTCATCCACCAATTTGATGGCCTCCACATTATTCATTTTTTCGGGTACACCCACAAAATGTTTGTCCACATGAATACCGTTGTTGCGAGCGAAATCGTAGCCTTTTTTCCCAAAAGTGATGAGCATGCGCTGACTTTCGGTAAGCGCGTTCCAACGTTCACTGCGGAAAAGCCCGTTGATAAGCTTGTTGTTCAAAGGTCCGCACAGACCCTTGTCGGAAGTGTAGAGAACAAAAAGCACTTCCCCTTTCTCTCGTTTTTCCGTGTAAGCGCTTTCCACATGAAGATTTTCCTCGAGCAAAGCAATGAGGTCCCACACATAGCGACGAGTGGTCACGGCGCGCTTTTGGAACTGGCGCATTTTACTCGCGGCCACGAGTTGCATGGCTTTGGTGATTTTGCGCGTGTTTTTCACGCTGCCGATTCTTTTGCGAATTTCGAGTAAACTGCCGGACATAACACCCGAAGGGTGAAATAATAAAATCAGACATTAAAAAACTTTTCTACCACCGTTTTAACGCCGCTTTCAATTTCAGGGGTCAATTCTTTTTTACTTTCGATTTCTTTCACCAAATCTCCATGGCTGCTTTCAATGAGCGCGAAGAGAGCTTTCATTTTTTGTCCCACATCATTTGCCTCAATGGAATCCAAATAACCCTTGGTGGCACAGAAAAGAACAAACACTTCTTGCCACAAGGTATAAGGTTGATTTTGCCCCTGTTTCAAGGCTTCCACCACGCGTTTTCCGCGAGTGAGTTGGGCTTTGGTGGCGGCATCGAGTTCGGAAGCAAATTGAGAGAAAGCTTCCAGTTCGTAGTACTGCGCAAGGTCGAGTTTCACCGGTCCGGACACTTTTTTGATGATCTTCGTTTGAGCGGCTCCTCCAACACGGGAAACGGAAATACCAACGTTGATGGCGGGACGAATTCCTTTGTTAAACAATTGCGGTTCCAAGAAAATTTGTCCGTCCGTAATGGAAATCACGTTCGTGGGAATGTAAGCGGACACATCGGCGGCCTGCGTTTCAATCACCGGCAAGGCCGTGAGACTTCCTCCCCCGTTTTCGTCGTTCAATTTTGCGGCTCGTTCGAGCAAACGTGAGTGGAGGTAGAACACATCTCCGGGATACGCTTCGCGTCCGGGCGGACGGCGGAGCAAGAGAGACATTTCACGGTAAGCCACGGCGTGCTTGGAAAGATCGTCGTAGATCACGAGCACGTCTTTTCCTTTTCCCATAAAATATTCACCCACCGCACATCCTCCGTAAGGAGCCAAGTATTGCATAACGGCGGAAGACGCAGCCGGAGCGCTGACCACAATGGTGTAATCCATGGCTCCGTGACGCTTCAACGTTTCAATGACTTGTGCTGTCCGCGCTTCACGTTGCCCGATGGCCACGTAAATACAAATCATGTTCTGATTTTTTTGATTGATGATCGTATCGATGGCAATGGTGGTTTTTCCCGTTTGACGATCTCCAATGATGAGCTCGCGTTGTCCGCGCCCGATCGGAATGAGCGAATCGATGGCCACAATTCCCGTTTGCACCGGCTGATGAACCGACTTTCGCACCATCACGGAAGGCGCTTGCGCTTCATGCGGCATGAATTTATCGGCTTTGTAAGCGGCTTGCCCGTCGAGCGGGTTTCCAAGCGGATCGATCACGCGGCCGAGCATGGCATCACTCACGGGAAGAGACATGAATCGTCCGCTTGCTTTCACGAAAAGTCCTTCGCGCACTCCTCGGTCGGCTTGCAGCACCAAGGCGTAGGCGGAATCTTTTTCGAGGTTCATCACAAGCGCCTCCGCTTTCACACTTTCAATTTCAACCACTTCATTCATTTTGAGACCGGAAAGTCCTTTGATCCAAATAACTCCGTCTTTGTAGGATTGAATGATTCCCCGTCCGCCTTCGGACTCCGTACTGTCTTGTTCGGCTTGAATGGCCGTTTCAATTTTGGCCAGGAAGTTATGTAAAGATTCTTTGGGCATAATTAATAAGTTAGAGAACTGAGTTTTTGAACTTTAGAGAACCATGAATAGTCCATGGATTTTCCGTTGATGAAAACGCGGAAACCTCCAATGAGCTGACGATTGATTTGGAAAACGGGAAAACTGTGAGGGTGCTTTTCACCCAACTCTTCACGCATTTCTTTTTTGAGTTCTTCGGGAATGTCGCGAGGAATTTGAACGAGAATGGTGGCTCCGTCGGCCACAACTTTGCTGAGCTCTTCAAAAGCTTGCGCCAACTCTTGATAAGAATTGGTCACCAAAAGTTCACGGAGCGCGGCCGCCACTCCGCGAAGCGGAGCGTCCCTCTCTTCCCCCAAAAGTTCCTGTGCCTTTTTGAGACGATCTTCATAAGGAAGTAAATAAAATCCCGCCTCCAATTTGTCGAGTTTTGACGCAAAACTGTCGGAGAAAAACTCCAGCAAGGTTTTGAAAAAAGCGCTGTTTTTCAAAGAAAGGCTGTTCATATCCGCTCCGTTAACCACTTGAAGCACCAAATGCAAATCTTTTAAAAAGTGCGCGCCGGAAACTTCCGCCAAATACTTTTTGAAAACGGCGGGCGCTTTGAAACCGGCCAGTTTTTCTTCACGAGTTTTCTCACCGAG
>Ga0209541_10016620_pt1 | contig 10862 bp, 15 predicted proteins | sample RifCSPlowO2_01_FD_184027 | JGI IMG/M metagenome (GOLD analysis project Ga0209541, IMG submission 184027) | Groundwater microbial communities from Rifle, Colorado - Rifle CSP2_plank lowO2_0.1 (SPAdes) (version 2) | ecosystem: Environmental > Aquatic > Deep subsurface > Groundwater | place... | reverse complement strand
GACGGGGTATAAGAAAGTGGCGGTGATTTCGGCTATTGGTACGCGCAATTATTATCGGAAATTGGGATATCAGCTGGAAGGACTGTACATGACGAAAAGTTTATAACTGTTTTCGATTTGGAAAATTTTATCTGGTGATAATTTCTAACTTCTTTTATTCTTCGTTAAAAATTACCTTTTTAAACAAACTAAAGAAGCCTTTCCTACCAAAAAGTGGCACTTCGTGATAGAAACTAAAATACGAAGTTGTCATATAAGAACGTGAACCTATATATAATTTAATTTCGTGCCTGTAGCCTTCTATTTTATTCCCTCCGATTCCTTCTATAACCATGAGCTTGCCTTTTTTGATATTTATTCCTACCCTTTGCCCAAAAACTGCTGAAAAAGATTAAAATCTGATCCTGAATCGACAAGCGCCAGAAAGTTCCTCCCCAGCGCGTGACCATAGGATATTCTGGTGCTGATAAGCGGATAGTACTCTTCTCTTAGTACTTTAGTTTTTGGATCTCTCTTGGGATGGGGAAAATAATCAAACTCTATCTTTTCCGACATTAAGGTGAATAGACTGTTTCAAATGGTAGTACTTTCATTAAGATGGCTTCTGAATTTTTAGCTTTAGCAAGCTTTTTTTCAACAGTCTCAATTGTCTTACCAGATGCAATCACTCTCTTTTTATCTGAAGATAGTGCTATCCATTTATTCTCGTATGAAATTAGAGGGTTTTTTATCTTCTTAATCATATCGTAATCATTGTACTACATACATTGTATATTCTTCACTCTGGCGAATATGCGCAGCGTTCCGTAAATAAACTCGATGGTGTAAAATAAATCAATCACTGCGGGGTGGTGAAACGGTATCACCCCGTACCCATGGGTACGGGGTAAACAGCGGCCAGCGCAACGTCCCACATCCGGCTGGGGGATCGTCTAACGGTAGGACAGCAGCCTTTGAAGCTGTTTATCTAGGTTCGAATCCTGGTCCCCCAGCCTGGTGTGGGAGAGCCTTTTTGGTTCGTTTAACCTCAAAAGCTTAAAGCTTTTCATGGGAATCCTGGTCCACCGGCAAACAAATTAAGCCTTGAAAATTACCACTAAACACGATAGTTCGAACCTTTTTGTTATACTTCAATTATGGTAAATAACTTTTACGATAAAGTGGCAAAAAAATTTGGAGGGTACGGATATGGAGCTAGTCCTAAATACACAAGTGAATATCCAGCAGGTGAACCTGAAAAGATTTTTAAAGAAAAACTTTTAGGTTTAAGTTCAAAAGACAAAATAGCACTGGATATTGGGTGTGCTGATGGTAAATTTACAGTCTCTGTTGCACCCTTTTTTCAAAAAATATACGGAATTGACACTTCAAAAGTAAATTTAGATATCGCAAAAAGTCATGGTGGTGATCAAAGAAGTAAAAATGTCGAATACTCATTGCAAGACGCAAGTCATACCTCATTTAAGGATTCCTTTTTTGATGTAGCCTATTGTAGAAGGGGACCGACTTACTACGGCGAGTATCATAGGATTCTTAAAACAAAAGGATATTATCTTGAGATTGAAATAGGTGAAAGGGACACAATTGAATTAAAAAAGATATTTGGTAAGGGACAAGGTTATGGAAAATGGGGTAAATCAAAATTGGATGAAAACTTAAAGAAACTTCGAACACTCGGTTTTAACGTTGTCTTTGCAGAAAATTACCACTACTTTGAGTATTATCCTTCTTACGAAGAACTCGATTTGTTTTTACAAGGTGTTCCTATTTTTGAAGATTTTGATTCAGAACAAGACAGAGAAGTATTAAAAAGATATGTCGAGATGTTTACGACCGATAAAGGTATTCAACTTTCACGCCATCGATTAGTGATGATAGCGCAAAAAATTGATTAGTCGGTTCCTGAAAAATGGTTCTAACAGCGGACACAGTGTGCAGCAAGACCATAGAACACCACTTGAATCTTGAAAGAACGATACGCTAAAGGAGACATCGATAAAAAAAGAATTCGAAGCGAAAAAGAGAGACCTTTTTAATCATGAAACTTGGTATTATCTTACAATCAAATAACGCAGAACATATTTGGAATACCTTAAGGCTTGCTATTGCTTCTTTGAAGGCGGGGCATACTGTTAAGATATTTCTTTTTAGCGAAGGGGTTGAGATTGATGATATAGAAGATACAAAACAGTTTGATATTTCAACGAGACTTCAAGAATTCAAAGACCTCAAAGGCATAATCCTTGCCTGTGAGACTTGTTTACAAATTCGCTCTAAAACAGAAAGCCAGGTATGTCCAACTACTACCATGAAAGACTTAGTAAAAATGGTTGAGGAATCTGACAAAGTTTTGGTATTTGGGTGATAAAGTATTATTCAACCTTCGAGGTTGTAATGCTCTAGAGGCTAAATAGCACTTAAGAACCTTAAAAGTATAATTGCCCATATTACAAACCCTGTTTTTGGAGGTATATGGAAACACAGCAACAAGTTCTCACAGGTACCCATGCTGAAGTTATGAGAGAGCTTTCGGAAGAAATAGGTTTCAGATTATATCCAGGAGATTAACATGTTTTACCTGACCCCGATGTACTCGGTATTCAAGCAGGTACCCATTTCTTTTAAGAGCTCGTACTAATTCTGGTCATACTTACCCAATGGTTATTGATGCTAATCAAAAAATTATGGGTGAATTTTTTATCTAAAAGATAAATTTCTTGGAAATAGACGAAAGTTTGTATTTAGAAAAGTTCCTAGACCGGCCCGCTCAGCATAATTGAGCTATGTAGGATATAAACAGTTTTCCCTAATAATATGAAATTAATGACCTACAACTTGTTAAACGGTGCCCCAGAAACTCTAGATGATGTTATTTCTGTTGTAAATTCAGTCAACCCTGATTTTTTAACAATAAACGAAGCAAACACTTTTGTAGAAAATGGTGAGAAGATTCTAAAAGACTTTGCTCAAAAGATAGGATTCAAGAATTATAAATTAGCCCTTTCGGGCGAGTACGATTACCATGTAGCCGCGTTCTCCAAACCCCCTTTTAAAACAGTTGAAGAAATAAAACCTTTAATGCGAGCAGGGATATTATCCGTAGTTGACACAGTCTTGGGAGAAATGTCTGTAGTTAGTACCCATCTAACTCCTTACACCGAAGACTTAAGACTTCCAGAAATAGAACTGATTACCAAAACTCAATCGAAATACAAAAATAAAGTCTTGATGGGAGATATGAACTCTCTCTCTGAATATGATAATTACAATCCAGAGATGATTAAGTCATTCAACGAGATACAGACGAGGAAATTTACAACAAGTGGAAAATTGAGGTTTGATGCAATTAAGAAGATTTTATCAAGAGATTACCTCGATTCAGGGTTTGAGTTGAAGCAAAACAGTGTTTTTACTGCCCCAACGGACGTTAATGAATTTAACGCCCATTCCAATATGAGGCTAGATTATATTTTTATCTCAAAACCATTAAGACGCTACCTTAAATCTTATGAAGTCATTAAAAACGAACAAACTAAGAAGGCCTCCGATCATTTCCCGGTCGTAATAGAGCTAAAATAAGATAAGATGAGAAAGAAGCTATGGGCTTGAAAGGTTCTAAACCGTCCCGCTCAGCTGGTTCGACTCGCTTCGCTCGCTCAGGGCCTGGGGCCTTAATAATGTTCAACTTCTGAGGTTGTCAGTGTTAGATCCCTTCTCCTTGCTGCAGAGAACTCAATTTCTTTGTTAGAATAAATTAACAATTTACTATTATGTGGTTCTATACCGCTCTTTTAACCTCGGTAGTATCCGCAGGTGCCGTAATTATTAGCAAGAAGCTAATTAAAGACGTCAGCGCCTCGGTTCTTACCTGGGCTACTTTGGTATTAGCTACACCGATTATTTTTATCTTTGCCTTCCGAGATGGTTTACCACAACTTAATTACCTATTTTATCTTGGAGTACTGGGGTCTGTATTTTTTTACATCATTTCCCAAGTAGTGGGTTTTAAAGCGTTGAGAATTGCTGACTTATCAGCCATCTATCCCTTAATATCGTTAGGGCCCATTTTTAGTCTATTAATTGCTCTCCTACCACCTCTATCTGAAAGACCTAGTTTATTGGCAACGGAGGGAGTTTTTGTAACCTTGGTCGGAGTCTACATTCTAAACGCAACCAAGTCTAAAGAAGGACTATTAGAACCAATTAAATCTTTATTTAAAAACAAAGCATCTCTATTAATGATAGCCTCGGTCTTAACGAACGGCGTAGTTATAGTTTTCGATAAATTGGCAATCAATAATACTCTTCCCCAAAATACAACTTTTACACTTTTCATCGAGAACTTGATGGTGATCTTTGGATTATTACCCGTGTTATATGTTAGGAACAAAAATTTTCATCGACAAATTACTGGTAATATTAAACTGTTTCTTCTGTTGGGACTAATAAACGCGGTGTCAACTATGTTAGGATTTTCAGCTCTCGGTGGCGGTGACGTCGGGCTCGTAGCTACAATCTTAAAAACACAAGTGCTTTTTGTTTTACTTTTCAGCTATATAGCGTTTAAGGATAAACCCAAATTAGAGACGTTGATTGGAAGTTTAGTAATGATAACGGGAGTAGTTTTAATAAAAATTGGGGTGTAGTCAATTGATGTAGTTGAAGTCGGTCTAATCAGGTTGTAGAGTAAAATTAGGCTAAAATCTATGGCTAAAATCTTGGTGGTTGAAGACGACCACCTCATCCGCCGACTCTATCAACAAGCTTTTACCTTTGATAAACATACGGTTCTGGTCGCTAGCGACGGCATGGACGGCTTGGAGATAGCCAAAAAAGAAATTCCCACCATAATTCTGCTGGACATTATGATGCCTAAGATGAACGGCTTGGAAATGCTAAAAAAATTAAAGCTTGACCCTGCAACCAAAAAGATTCCATGAAATTGTCATGGCTTCGACTCGAAATGAGCTGCCCGGTGCTGCCAAAAGCTAAAACAATCCAGAGGCTATAATCCACTTAATATTCTATTTTTTAAGCAGTGCTTTTAAAACAAGCCTTTGGAAAAAGATAGGAATATTTATAAAAAAGTCTATGTGTATTTCTTGGAAAAATGGGATTGGGGCCACAGCCATACTGCTTTTGGTGTACATCACTGTTGTTTCTCTTGTTTCTGGTTGGAGTTTTGCCAAGGATCAGTTCCGTCAGTTTTGGTATTATGTGATTACTTTGGCAATAGGGTTTGGTATTCAGGTCGGGCTCTATAGTCATCTCAAAAGTGCAATCAAGGGTGCGGTGAGTCCGAGAGTTATCGCCACCACCGGAGCTACTTCTACCGCGGCAATGATTTCTTGCTGCGCTCATTATCTCGTCAACTTATTGCCGATTCTGGGAGCAGTTGGTATTATCACTGTTATTTCTCAATACCAAGTTAAACTCTTTTGGATGGGGTTAGGGTTTAACTTTGCAGGAATCGTATACATGGCAAATAAGATCTACAAGTTTTCAAAGCATATATGAAATACCAAAAAGTCATCATCTTTACCTTAGCAATCATAATTATTGGTGTGTCTTTGTATGTTGCGATTTCCAAACGAGAGAACTTATTTAGTTTGACAAAAAGTGTTCCTACCCAGGTTGAACAAACTACCTGGCAAACACAAACACTCACCGATGGAACCGTGACATATAAAGCGACACCTAAAGATTTAACTTTAGGAGAAACTACTTGGGATTTTGAGATGGCTATCGATACTCATGCCGGGAGTTTGGATCAAGACCTGGTTACTCTTGTTAGTATAGTTGACGATAAGGGCAACGAATATAAGGCCATAAAGTGGGAGGGAGATCCTCCAGGAGGCCATCATCGCGAAGGCATACTCAAGTTTTCTCCTATTACTCCCCGGCCTACTTTCCTTGAACTCGAAATAGAGACCAGCGGTGACGCAAAAGAAACTAGTTTACGCTGGAATATATGAACAAGCAGAGCTTTTTACTGGGCAATAAAACCCAGCGCCATTACGAAGAGAGTACATTCATTTCAGCTTCTCCGGAAAAACTCTTTGCTTACGTGGACGACCACAAGCGGTTTTCATCGCATATGAGCCAATCGTCATGGATGATGGGCGGGGGGAAGATGGATATAGCAGTTGACAAAGACAACGGTCAGAAAGTTGGTTCACATATTCGCTTAAGTGGAAAGGCTTTTGGAATAAAACTATTCTTGGACGAGGTCATCACGCATTATGAACCGCCTTATTTAAAAACTTGGGAAACGGTCGGAACTCCAAAACTTTTGGTGATCGGCGCCTATGGCATGGGTATAGAGATAAAACCACATGACGCTGGTTCACGCTTCCGGGTCTTTATTGATTACGATTTGCCAGTGATAAACGCCTGGTTGGGGCATCTATTTAGTAGAATGTATGCAAAATGGTGTGTTCAGCAAATGATTAAAGGGGTACGGAAAAAGTTTACCTATCAAACGCCGGAAAGTTCTAGAGAGAGCCAAGGTTGAACTGCGCCAAGCCTTTGGAAGAAGATAGGAATATTTCTAAAACTGTTTCCTAGCAGTAACACATTCTGGTCACGAGAATTCTCTTTTCGGTTGGGTTAGACGGAGATGGCATCGAGGAGGCGGGTAAAGAAGCTTTGGTTGACGGCTATAATTTCTCCGGTTTCGGCAGAGATGACCGCTTGTTTCCTGAGAGAGACGTTGAACAGACCGATTAACTTCTTATTCTTGACGCCATTGACTTCATAAATGGCTTCGCCCTCAGCGGTGGCAGTCAAGACGACAGCCACTTCACCGGGAGGGGGAGTAGGTGAGGCTGAAGGAGAAGAGGTTGGGGTAGCCGAAGTGGTGGCGGTCGGAGTGGGAGAGGCTGACGGAGAGGCGGTGGGAGTCGGCGTGGGAGTGGGTGAAGCTGAAGGCGTTGCCGATGGTGACGGCGTGCCACCAGGAGTTCCGGTAGGCGGGCAGGGGTTATCGACGGTGCCGTTGCCGTCAGGGTCCATCAAAAAGTCGCCGACGCCGTTTCTAAAATGCTTATCTTTGTGAGCACTTAACCAGGCACTCATGGATATATTTAGTCTGACCCAGGGATTAGTGGCAGAGCTCGTAGTATGACAAACCAGGACTTTCTTAGACAGCTCGGCCGAGGGCGAGGCGGTAGCAGATGGAGTGGCGCTGGCTGAGGGCGAGGCGGTGGGGAGGAGTAGGCGACGTAAACGTCCCGGTCCAACTAAATCATCTAAAATATTGGCAGCCAATAATTTTTGGACAGCCTCATCGGGTAAAATTGACAATTTTTTCTGACCTTTAGAAGTAGTGACAATTAAATCGTTGGTGGCAAGATCGACGGACAAGGGTAGGGTGGAAGTGGCGGTGATGTCGTTTCGCTCAATGAAGGTTTGGCTATTTTGAGCGCGGACGGTAATTTGGTGTTTGGCTTGGGATTCTTCAATAGCCAGTTCACCTTCGCCGGTATCTTGCTCTTCTAACGGGCGACCCAAAGAATCGGTGACTTGAAGCTCCAAGCGGTTACCCCGACTTTTGATTTCGACCTGACGGGAATTAGCCTGGCCCGGATTGGAAGTTTCCATCGAGCTATCGCTGGTATCGGTTTTCTTGTCTTGACCGGGAGCAGTCTTAGTAGTGGCTGCCTCCACTGTTTCGGTTTTTTTAGTCTGACCGGGATTATCTTCCCTTCCCAAGACTTGACCTTCGCTGATAACTTCACCGGCGGGAGTAATAAGCCAACTGGCAGTAACCAACGGAACTATCTGGAATAAACCAAGTTCAAGAACTAAAAGCGAAGCGAACAAACGCTTAAACATGACAGTTTAATTAGAACAAAGTCTATCAGTGTTTGTCAAGACCAGTCTTTAACGTCCTATAGCTTTACTTAGGAAACGATTCGTGGTACAATCCACCACTAAAACATTCTGCCAAAGAATGTAATTTCTTCTTGCCCGATACGGGAGTTTTTCTATGTTTAGCTTAACGTCAATGGTACTAGTGGTCCAACTTATAAGCTCATTTAGCCAAATGGGTTTGGTGGCGGCGGGCCAAAAGGCGCTAGAAAACAAGCCAAGGGAGAGGCAAGACTTAGTAATTATTGAAGAGATAGATGATATCGATTTAATCTGGTATGGGCCGTTTCTTCAGGATGAGTGGGGTCTAAATGGTTTTGTCATTGCCTCGATTGACCGACCAGAAGGCTCCAGACGTCAATTGGTGGCTTCCCGGGTAGCGATACAACCGACAGCCAGGAGAGAAGTGCCTGTTTCTGCCTGGCAACCGCTGTTCGAGGGCTATGGCCGTGAATACCGGGTCAAACCCGAAACCCTTAGGAAAATAGCCTATTGCGAGTCAAGATACCGACCAGAGGCCATTAACGGGCCTTACGGGGGCCTTTTCCAGTTTATGGTTAGTACCTGGCAGTCGAATCGGCGGGCCATGGGGCTTGATCCAGATCCAGACTTACGTTTTAATCCGGAAGAGGCAGTGCGAACGGCAGCTTTTAAAATATCTCGAGACGGCGTCGGCGCCTGGCCTGTCTGTGGTCAGCGTTAGTTGGTGTTTGCCAATTGGTAGGTTATACTTAAGGCATGCCTGCCCAACTTGAGTTAGAACTCCTTGATAGTCTTCGAACTGAACAACAAGTAGTGACTACGGCAGTTTTACCAACAAAAGATTATCGCAATACAGATTTTGCAGGAGGTGCTCAAGCCGAACAAATCATTCCCGGAATCGTGCACTTAGACAGTATTTATGTTGTTCCCGAACGACTAGGAGAAGGAATTAGGAGAAAGCTCATAGAGCACATTGAAGAGTGGGCTAAAGTCAATGGCGCAGCGGCGATTCTTTGCCTAACCAAGAGCGAAGCTATTGATGCTGAGTTCCTTTCGGCCAACGGCTATCATTCGCTTTTTGGAGTCGCTGTTAAAATATTGAGTTCTACTTCCTAAACAAAACTGACCTACATCGTTCCTCTTGAAAACTTGAGCTTGAAGGCGGCAATAATAAGATGGGCGGATTGGTCCAAGTTATAGAAGGTGGTATTTAAGGTCAAATCGTAGTACTTGGGTTCGTTGATATCCTTGGCAAAGTATTGTTTGACAAAGGTAGTGCGGTCGGTTTCGATTTCTTTGAGGCGTTTTTTGGCAGCCTCCAGCGACAGGTTTTCATATTTCATAGAACGGCGGAGCCGAACCCGGTAGGGAGCGGTGATACGCACATGCAGGCCGGCGGAGTTGGGGGTAATGAAGTTGCTGCCGTGGCCAACAATGACGGCGTTGCCTTTGTAGGCAACGGAGAGAATGACTTTGCATAATTCCCTCATATAGTCGACGTCGGACAAATAATCGGGGTTGAATAAGCCGTGGATCATGTCGGCAATGAGGCCGCGGCCTTTTTCATCAACTGCCTCCACAATGCTGCGGCGCAGCTTGGTGCTTTTGGCAATGTCGCTAATGATTTGATTGTCGTAAAAGCGGAATTTTAGTTTTTTGGCTACCAACTGGGCAATGGGGCGGCCGCCGCTGCCGGGTTCGCGGGAAACAGTGATAAAGGGCCTAAAATGCTGGGCGTAATCTGTTTCTCCAGAGTCTGCCTCTGACCGATGTTTCAACCAAAATTCACGCATGAACCTGTTGATGAGGCGTTCGTAAATGTGATGCATATATTAAGGACTCAATTTCCACTGAAGACGAGTCATGATAGCAATAGACTCACGTTACCTTTTGTTTATACGGTGCTAAGGTCTCTTGGTCAATGGCATTTCAATGTGTAGCGGTGGCTACCTCTTTTTTTATGGGCTCAACCGGAAGTTGGTCGATAGGCAAGTGCAAATGGAAACGCCAATTGGGGTCGTTAACGGCTTGTTCTGTTCCGGGTGTATTGATGCGTTCAGCAGAGAGTAACCAATCTTGCAGAGGTAATAAGATGATTCGAGCGGGAGAATTGAGTAAGGCTTGGCGCAAGCGAACCGCTAGTTTAGAGGTGTCTTCTGAATAGGTAATTTTGGCTTTTTGGGCCAGAATTCTTCGGGCTGAATCTGGCAAAGAGGTTAAGTAACTGACTAAGGGTTCGGTATCGTGGGTGGTGGTATAAGCGACACAGTTGACGGGATATTTCGTCACTTGGGCGTAATCGGTGTTGACTTGCAAACCTTCGGTTCGGGGCAGAAGGGCAAAACGAAGAATTTTCATGCCGGGGACGTGCCATTTTGAAATGGCTAGGCGGAGGGGGCGCGCCCAGCCACCGCTATCTTCGGCAATTACTTCCAAGCCGGCTTGGCGAGCCGAGGTAATAACGGCTTTAAGCACTGTTTCTCCCGGCCCAGATAATAGCTTATCGTTTTTTGAGTGAAAGGGGTCAATGGAGCCATAAGTAAAGAAGCCTTTGGCGTGATCCAGCCTTAGGATATCGTAGATGAATGATAGGTAGATGAGGCGGGTTTGCCACAATTTTAGGATTTGCTGGTGTTTATCAGGCTCATGCCAACGGTATAGCGGATGACCCCAGACTTGACGGCCGTAGTGGGTGTGGAGTCCAGCGGGAATGCCGGAGACACGAGGCAGCGAACCATCCTTACCGATGACAAACAGGTCTTGGTAAACCCAGACGAGGGGGCTGTTAAGAGGTAGATAAAAGGCGGCGTCGCCGATGAGTTCAATATTTAGGTCGTTGACTTTTTCTTTAAAATCACGATAGGCAGCGTGAAGGCGCCACTGGAGCTTAAGTTGTTGCTCGGTAGCAACTTGCAACCTAAGACTCCAATCTTTTAAAGCTTGGGGTTTCCGATTACGGAGGGCTTCGGGCCAGCTGGTCCAGTTGTCTGAATCAAAATAATCCCTTA
>Ga0209541_10016617_pt1 | contig 10865 bp, 9 predicted proteins | sample RifCSPlowO2_01_FD_184027 | JGI IMG/M metagenome (GOLD analysis project Ga0209541, IMG submission 184027) | Groundwater microbial communities from Rifle, Colorado - Rifle CSP2_plank lowO2_0.1 (SPAdes) (version 2) | ecosystem: Environmental > Aquatic > Deep subsurface > Groundwater | place: Rifle... | reverse complement strand
CACTGAAGCTTATGACATTTCAAATATCCAAGGCTTTCTACCCGTCGGCTCGATGGTCGTGTTTGAAAATGGGCAACCAAAAAAAAATGACTATCGTAAATTCAAGATCCTGGGCCAGGAAACTCCCAACGACTTCGCCATGATGCGACAAATGCTGCAGCGCCGGCTCAATCACGTCGGCGGCGCAGACGCTTGGCCGACGCCTGGGCTCCTGGTGATCGATGGCGGGAAGGGACAACTGAGCGTGGCGCTCCGCGCTCTCGAAGAGCATGGGACAAAAATTCCGATCATTGGTTTAGCCAAGCGCCTTGAAGAAATTTTTCTCCCCGGCCAAAAAAAATCAATGATACTCCCCCCCAATAGTCCTGTTCTCCAACTGCTCCAGCGTCTGCGCGACGAGGCACATCGCTTTGCCGTTACCTTCTATCGCGGTCGCCATCTCAGAGAAAGTTTGCGCTCGCGCCTCGACGAGGTCCCCGGCGTTGGTCCAAAAACAAAAAAGAAACTCTTGAAAAAATTCGGGTCTATGGATGAGATTCGGAAAGCCACGGCGCGGCAGTTGTCAGAAATAGTGGGTGCAAAAAAAGCCCCAATAATAAAAGACCTTTTATAATTCCTTATTACCTCGCGCTAAACTGAGTTGGGTGTGGGGTTGACCGGGTAGTGAAAGTTTCCTTGGCCGCAAAGCGGCCCTGATAATTCTTCGGTTGCTGTTTACCCTAAAACAATACTCGAGGACTTTGAAGTTTATAGAATATGTCCTACACTAGGAAACTTCTACAACCCGGTTGACCGACCGCCTATTTTTCGGTAAGCTAGAAGACGCATGAACTTTGATCTAAAAAACATCATCTTGATAGCGGAAATAGTGGTTTCCGCTTTGCTTGTTCTCACCATCCTTCTCCAGCACCGTGGTGCCGGACTTTCCTCTGTATTCGGCGGCTCTGGCAACATCTACCGAACCAAACGTGGCCTTGAAAAGGGACTCTTTTATCTTACGATCGTCCTGATTATTTTGTTCGTTACAATCGGCATCGTTAACCTTGCTATCTCGGCTTAAAATTCTTTGGGACAAGTTCACGGGAGTAGAAAAATGGCTACTCCTTATTTTTTGTTTTGTCCTAGTGGCCAGTTCCATTGCCTACTCTCTTGAACGCAGAAGCAACAGCGAGATGGTCCCCCGATACAGCGGCAATTACACCGAAGGATTGGTGGGAGCGCCTCAACATATTAATCCCTTGCTCGCACCGACCAATAAAGTCGATGCCGATCTGTCGCGGATCGTGTACAGCGGCCTCCTGAAGTTCGACGCTGATCTGAACTTGGTCCCAGATCTCGCGTCTGCTATGCCGGAAATAAATCCGAACGGGCGGGAATACATCCTGAAGCTCAAACCCAACTTGAAATGGCATGACGGCACCGGCCTCACGGCGGACGACGTCCTTTTTACGTACCAAGTCATCCAAAATCCAGAATACGGCAGTCCCCTGCGCCGCTCATGGAATCGCGTCGAAATTGCGAAAGTAGACGACCTGACGGTCAAAATCACCACTCGAGAATCATCAGCGACATTTGTTTCGAACCTCACCGTAGGAATTCTCCCAAAACATCTATGGGAAAATGTCCCGCCCGCTTCATTCGCTCTCTCGCAGTACAACTTAGAGCCGATCGGAAGCGGCCCTTACTCTGTTTCCGAGATCCAGCGCGGCCGCGACGGAACCATTCGCTCTTTGAAGTTGCGCGGGGTAACCAGCTACTATGGAGAAGGCCCTTTCATCAAAGATCTGATTTTCAAATTTTACAAAACTACTGACGAGCTCATCAATGCGTACCACGCGCGGGAGGTGGCCGGACTAGGTTACGTCCCCTATGATCAGAGTTTGTTCATCCAGCCAAAAAACAGCCTTCAGCAAATATACCTCCCCCTTGCCGAATACCAGGCGATATTTATCAACCGTGTAAAAAATCCGGCCCCCCTCGAAGATACGAAAGTACGCCTCGCCCTGGCGAAGTCGGTGGATAAAAAGAAAATCATTGATAGCGTCTATGTCGGCCAGGGTTCGGAAACATATGGCCCCATCCTGCCCGGATACCTTGGATACCACGAAGAGATCCCAGGCGCGGACATGAACATCTACGACCCCGCGCGCGCCGAAGCACTTCTCGAAGAAGCCGGTTGGGTAAAAGATGACTCCGGTTTTCGTAAAGACAAACTCGGCCGGACCTTGTCGTTGTCTCTCGCGACGAACGATTTTCCTCCCAATGTTCTGGCGGCCCAAAACCTCAAAGAGATGTGGGAAGCGATCGGGGTGCAAATCAACCTCAGCATCGAAACCGTTGCTGGCCTCGACGAAAATTTCATAAAACCGAGAAACTATGAGCTACTGCTCTACATAGAAAATGTAGGCACTGACCCTGACCCTTATCCATTCTGGCATTCCTCTCAACTCCGGGACCCTGGGCTGAATTTGTCGACCTTCTCAAACCGGACCGCTGATCGGCTCCTCGTCGAAGCGCGAGCCAATATCGCTCCCGCCGACCGCGCCGCGCGCTACAGGCAATTTCAGGAAATATTTGTCGGGGACATACCCGCAATTTTCCTGAACCGCAGCGTCTACGTCTACAACCTCCCGAAAAACGTACAGGGGGTTAAGCTGAATACAGTCTACGTTCCTTCCGAGCGCTTTGCCGACATCGCAAAGTGGTATGTTGAAACAAAAAGGATAAAAAAGTAAGATTGAATAGTGATATGTCCGCTCGCGGAGACGACGCGGGCACGTGGCGGAACTGGCATACGCGTACGCTTCAGGAGCGTATGGACGAAAGTCCTTGAGGGTTCAACTCCCTCCGTGCCCACCAATTATTTTCTTTTAAAATAAGGGCTTGCGATTTTATGAGGTTCCATGATTATCTGGGTGAATTTGTTTACGGGGCTCTAGACGGCACGGTGACCACGTTCGCAGTGGTAGCTGGTGCGGCCGGGGCGGGTTTAAGCCCATCGGTGGTTATCATTCTCGGCTTCGCCAATCTTTTTGCGGACGGGTTTTCCATGTCAGTGGGCAGCTACTTATCAGCGCAACACGACAACGATCCCCGCCCGCCCTTTCGAAGGGGTCTCGCCACTTTTTTGTCGTTTGTAACTATCGGACTAATCCCGCTACTGGTCTATCTCTGGGACTTTTTGTTCCATGTCGCCGACAGAAACCGATTTTTTATAGCGTCGATCCTGACTTTTCTGGCTTTTGCCATCATCGGGTACTTTCGAGCCCGCGTCGTGCATACTGGGAAAACCAAAGCCATGGCGGAGACCCTGATCCTCGGGGCAGTCGCAGCAACTGTAGCGTATTTTGTCGGGGATTTCCTGGAAAAAATTATCCAGTAGCAGAAACACCGCGCCAAATCCTGCGACAATCTAAATCTCCTCGCGAAAGCCATATCATTGACAAGCCAAACCTTTTCTGATATCATACCTCTACCAAGTGCGAGAAACGTGAAACCAAAGCCAAAATCTAGCCCTAGCAAGTAGATACGCTGGCCGACAAATTATTTGTTTGTACCCGGAAATTTACTTACTAACTGCCTCTCTAAATCTTGGCTTTTGAGCTATTTAGACAGGCTCTAGGTTAAAGGTTTTGGCTAATCGCGAGATTTGCCGAATATCTTTTAGAAAATTCATAATGACACCGTTCCGCAAGAGAACCAATAGGCATCTGCCAGTGCAGCCCGCTTCGCAGCGAGGCGAGAAGGTAGAGAGCCAAATTCGTGTTGACACCAGGATCAGCCCGAACACACTTCGCGTCATCCCTATCGGAGGGGTAGAGGAAGTGGGTAAAAATATGACCGTACTCGAGTATGGCGATGATATCATCATCATCGACGTGGGACTTGCTTTCCCCGATGAAACCATGCCAGGCATAGACTATGTCATTCCTGACACGAAGTACCTCGAGGAGCGCAAACGCAAAATCCGTGGTGTGCTTTTTACGCATGGCCACCTCGACCACATTGGAGCGGTCCCTTACGTACTGCCGAAGCTTGGTGATCCTCCAATTTACACGATGCGTCTCACTGCAGCCCTCATCGAAAAACGACTCGAAGAGTTTCATCTCAAGGGCCGCTCTCGTATCCACATCCTCGACAAAGACGATGTGCTGACGCTGGGCGCATTCACCATCACGATATTCCGCTTAAATCACAATATTCCGGATTGCGTCGGATTCTCTATCAAAACTCCGACTTCGCACGTCGTATACACAACCGACTGGAAATTCGATCACACGCCAGTGGATGAGAAGCCCGCAGAGTTCCACAAAATCGCCAAACTCGGCGGCGAAGGAGTCGATCTCCTGCTATCCGACTCGACCAATGCGGATGAGCCGGGCTATTCCATGTCCGAAAAAGAACTGGGCGAAAAAATCGATGCTATTGTCAAAGTAGCCCAGGGACGCATCATTTTCGCGACTTTTTCGAGCTTGGTCTCCCGTATCCAGCAAGCCACGAACTCAGCTGTGAAACACGACCGCAAGGTCGTGGTGACCGGCCGGAGTATGGTGGACACTGTAGAAATCGCCCACAATCTTGGATATCTCAATATTCCGAAGAAAACCGTAGTCACGGCGGAAAGCTCCAAGCGTCTGCCAGACAACAAAGTCCTCATCCTCACCACAGGCAGTCAGGGAGAAGAGGCGGCCGCTCTGGCTCGCATCGCCCGGCAGGAACACAAAAGCATCAGCATCAAACCCGGCGACACGGTCGTTATCTCTGCTTCCCCGATTCCGGGCAACGAACGGGCGGTGGCGGCAGTCATGAACGACCTGACCCGACAGGGGGCGCACGTGCTCTACCAAAAAATCCTCGACGTCCACTCTTCCGGCCACGGCCGGCAGGAGGACCTGAAACTGATGATCTCTCTGACCAGACCAAAATACTTCATGCCGATCCACGGCGAACACTATCTATGCGTGGCGCACGCGGAACTCGCGATGTCACTTGGCATGAAACGTGAAAACATCTTCGTGATGGACAACGGCAGTGTACTGGAAATAAAACCTACCGGATCGAAGGTAATGCAGGATAAAATCCCGACCGGACAAATATTTGTCGACGGCCTTGGGGTGGGCGACATCGGCGAGGTCGTGCTTCGAGACCGGCAGGTCATGGCCAAGGACGGAATGGTCGTGGTCATCATGACTGTGGACCGGCGCACCGGCAAAATCGTCAATTCACTCGACATTATTTCACGCGGCTTTGTTTATATGAAGGGGGCCGAAGATCTAATCAGAGAGGTAAAACACGAGATCCGTAAAGTCGTGGAAACGCAAAACCACAAGCCGCACGAGCCCAACTGGGCGTATCTGCGGAACCAGATCCGCGACCAAGTCGGCGAGTTCCTGTTCCAGCGAACGGAGCGCCGCCCGATGATATTGCCAGTCATAATCGAAGTTTAGACCCAAAACGGCTCAACAAGTATTGAGCCGTTTTTGTAACCCTCAAAAAGATAGTCTATAATCCGAACATGGACCAAATAGTTATTTCCGGCATACAACCAAGCGGCAAACTCCACCTCGGCAACTACCTCGGCGCTATAGAAAACTGGATTAAACTGCAGGATGAGTACGCCTGCTATTTTTTTGTGGCCGATATGCACTCGGTTACCGAAAACTACGAGCCGAAAGAAAAAAAACAGCAAATCTTGGATTTGGTTACAGACTTGGTCGCGCTTGGGCTCGATACTCAAAAGAACACCATCTTCCTTCAATCCCAAATCCCCGAACACGTGGAGCTGGCTTGGTATTTCAACACCGTGACGCCAGTGGCTTTTTTAGAAAGGATGACTCAGTTCAAGGACAAAGCCGCGCGGCAAAAACAAAACATCAACGCCGGACTTTTCAATTACCCTGTTCTGCAGGCCGCCGATATCCTGATTTACAAACCCTTCGGGGTGCCGGTCGGCGAGGATCAGCTGCAGCACGTAGAACTCACCAACGACATCGCCAAAAAATTCAACAACCGCTTTGGCGAAACTTTTACCCCCGTCAAACCGCTCCTCACCAAAACGCCGCGGGTGATGAGCATCCTCGAACCGAGTAAAAAAATGAGCAAGTCCTTGGGAGACAGCCATGTCGTCAACCTAAACGATGAACCGGAAATTATCGAAAAAAAACTTGCCCGAGCCGTCACTGACACTGGTAAAACCAAGGCAATGTCAGCGGGCACAAAAAACCTTTTCGCGCTACTGGAAATTTTTGGAGAACCTCAGCAATACAAATTTTATCTCGAACAGCACCAAGCGGGCACTATCCGCTACTCTGATCTCAAGGCGAACCTCGCCAAAGTCATCGCCCACTATTTCGCCGACTACCGGCGCAAACGCCGGGAACTTGAAAAACAACCCGAACGCATCCTGGAAATAATCTCTTCCGGAAGAGAAAAAGCCCGCGCTATCGCGAGCTTGACACTTTCCGAGGTGAAGCAGAAAATGGGCTTAATGTAAGATTTCTCTCAAGGAGGCGACCATGAACGGGTTCGTTGTCCACATCCAGTTTTCCCCAACGGAAAAGGATGGGGGAGTTTTGGGATCGGAACTGAGAGCACAGCGGGCTTTGGAGTCTCTGACGAGGCTTGTACGAGAAAAAATGAGAATGGACGGCAACAGAGCAAAAGGGGTAGTCGGATGCAGAAAAGACGGTGCTCCCTTCTACAACAAACAGGTCATCCAAGTAACCATCGCTAACGGCGCGCCTGAAAGACTCAGGGCTGATATTGAAGCCCTATACCAGCAATACCAACCCTGCCTTGTCACCCACGACTTCGAAGTCCTCCAGCCAATCCTGGCGACGGCCGCAACGGCCTGAACACTACGAAATAACGCCGGCGTTTGCTCGCCTTTTTGGGAGCTTGCGCCGGCGCTTCCTTTTTACCCCTTGATAACCGCGCTTACTTCTTCGACTTTTTGTTTCATTGCCGCCTCGTCCCTTGCCTCTAGATTGAGACGCAACAACGGCTCGGTATTGGACGGCCGGACATTGAACCACCAATCCTCATAGTCGACTTTAAGCCCGTCTAGCTTGCCAATCCTGCCATCTGCATATTTTTTTTCTAAACGCTCCAGAGCGGATTTCTTGTCCTCCACCTCGAAATTTATTTCCCCGGAATGAGAGTATTTCAAATGAGAGCGCCAAATATCCGAAAATGGTTTGTCCGCCTCGGAGCGCAGGAGCAGGAGTTGGGCGGCCACGAAAACCGGCGCTTCATAATAATAATTCTCCCTAAAATAATAGTGTGAGGAAAGCTCTCCGGCAAATATAATATCCTCTTGCTTCATCTGGGATTTGATGAAGGCGTGCCCGACCCGCGTTTCTATGGCGACGCCCCCGGCGGATTCTATCATTTCTTTCACCACTCGGGAGGAACGCAGATCGTAGCCCACTTTAGACCCGGGATATTTCCTCAAGAGCGCTTGCGCGACCAAGCCGGTGACCACTGACGGTGGAATAATATCGCCTCGCTCATCGAGAAAAGCCAGGCGATCCCCGTCGCCATCAGTGGCGATCCCAAAATCCGCGTTTCCGTTACGGACCACCTCCTGAAGCTGTTGGAGCGTCTCTACCTTGAGTGGGTTGGCTTCGTGAACCGGCATATTGCCATTTAGCTCCCAGTTGACCCTTATGGCATCGCAGGCAATGTGTTTGAAGAGCTCATCTAGATAGAGAGAGCCCATGGCGTTGGCTGGGTCAGCCGCTATTTTCAGTTTTTTGATTTTCCCGAAATTGAGGTAAGAGAGGTCCTGATTGACGTATTCGGCCGTCATATTTTCAAGCGTACTGGTTTTTCCCCGGGCACCCAGTTTGGATTTGACGAAATCATTGGCGGCGTAAGCGGCGATCTTGGGCAATCCCGTATTTTCCCCGATAGGAGCGGCCTTTGGCCCGCAAAATTTAAAACCATTATACTCTTTGGGGTTGTGCGAGGCGGTCACCATCACCCCTGCGGCCAAGTCCTTGAATGCGACCGCATAATAGAAAGCTGGAGTGGGCACACGGCCGATGTCCACGACATCGACCTGCTCATCGGTAATCCCGCGGATGAGTTCCTGGGCCAAAAACGGTGAAGAACCCCGCATGTCCAAACCTACAGCCACCTTGCAAGGCAGTGAAGCTTTCAGATCCTTCACGACAAACATCCCAAACGCCCGACCGATAGCATAGGCGGTTTCGGTATTAATTTCTCCGGGATAAATCCCGCGGACATCGTAGGCTTTGAAGATTTTGGGGTCGATTTTCATAAATAAAAGTCTGCTTCGTTGTCAGAGACGGCTAGCAGACTTTTGGTTTCTAATTAACAGAGGTGGGTGGATTTTCCTTGTTCGCCTCGATGAACTCTTCCAGGCTCTCAAACGTCTTCGTCGAGCCATCCCCGTAAGAAACAACAATGCGATTGATATTCTTTTTATGGCCCTCTCTCCAAGCCTAAATATCGCTCTCGAAAGACTCGGGCTGGACAGACTCTGTTTCTGGCATGGTTTTTATTATCAATGATTAATGTTAATCTTAGTATTATTCTAACCTATTATTGATCTTATGTCATTATCTGTCGGGATCATCGGCCTGCCAAACGTCGGTAAATCAACGCTCTTCAACGCCCTGACCAACCTGCAGGTCGAAGCGGCAAATTATCCATTTGCCACTATCGAACCCAATGTCGGGATTGTTCCCGTGCCTGACGAGCGGCTCCAAAAACTGGCAAAGCTTGAAAGGTCCGAAAAAATCATCCCCGCAACCATTGAGTTCAAAGACATCGCCGGGCTGGTTGCCGGCGCACACAAAGGCGCGGGGCTCGGCAATCAGTTCCTCTCCCACATCCGGGAAGTAGACGCCATCGTCGAGGTAGTGCGATTCTTTGCCGATCCCAATGTTATCCATGTGGACGGCAAGGTCGACCCCAAGCGCGATATGGAGACTATCGAAACAGAGTTGGTGCTTGCTGATCTGCAAATGGTCGAGAAGAAATTCGACACGCTCAAAAAAACCGCCAAGAGCGGAAAAAAAGAGGACTTGCTGAAAGCGTCGCTGGCGGAGAAATATTTTACAGCCCTGGCGGCGGGCAATCTCGCCAACTCTGTCGAACCGACCCCGGATGAAAGCAAATACTTGTACGAATTTCCCCTGCTCACGGGCAAGCCCATTTTGTACGTTGCCAACGCGTCTTCCTCTGTCATTCTGAGCGGCAGCGAAGAATCTATGAGATCCTTCGGACTTCGTCCTCAGGATGACAACCGGGTTGTGCTGGATTGTCAGCTCGAATCCGAAATCTCCCAGCTCCCGCCATCCGAGCGGAAAAATTACCTCAAAGAATTGGGGCTGACTGAATCAGGGCTCGACAAACTTATCAAAGCTTCCTACAAAATGCTGAACCTCATCACCTTTTTTACGGCCGGCCCGAAAGAAACCAAGGCCTGGACGTGCAGAGCAGGCACCCGAGCGCCACAGGCCGCGGGCGTCATTCATACGGACTTTGAGAAAGGATTTATAAAGGCAGAGATCATAAACTGGCAAACGTTGATCGATGCCGGCGGCGATGTTGCGGCCAAAGAGAAAGGACTTGTCAGACAAGAAGGCAAAGACTACGTCATCCAAGACGGTGGTGTCGTGCATTTCCGGCATGCCCCGTAAGACTATTTATTATCTTACCGGGGCCCAATGTATAAACAACTAGCAATTTGAAGCATTAAGTTTTGAAAAAGGGCGGCGACGTGTGGATCGCAGCCCTTTCCCCCGAAACTCTAACGCCTCTGCCTACGAGATAGTCGGCCAGCAGATCGCTTGACTCTCTTTACTTCACGGCTTACCGTCTCCTCTGAGACTTTCGTTCCATGCGTGCCCATTCTTTCCTGCACATACTCCCGCAGCGCCTCCTCGAGAACCCACGGGATCGTGGTCCTCGCGCTAATTCGATATCCTCGGACTGGACCTAACCTCCGCAGGTCATCAAGCACAGATTCTCTCAGTAGGGCTTCAAATTCTGCGGGGCTTATAGGCAAGGCATGTTCATCTCGGACTGGTGGGTCTGACTTATAGTGATCGAAAAGATCCATTTAAATCCTCCTGCGTTAGTATTTCGTTACCTCTGCATCCAGTGTAACAAAACAGTTTAACACGACCGAACATACCCAGCAAGCAAGGCCTTGACTGATGGCTAAACTGTTGGTATACTGCAAAAACAATCGAGCAATTAATCCCCGATACCATGTCCTTGCAGGGACAGCTACGGGGCAAGCATATTCCCCTCTGCGTGAGGGGATAGCCAAATCACCCAAAAAATCGGAGATTTTTTGGGAACCCGACTAAAAAGGCTATTCCACAATATGAGTTCATACGAACTAATGTATATCATCGGAAGTCACATTTCCGATGATCAGATTCCCTCGGTCACCGAGGAGGTCAAAAAATTCATCAGCGAAGGCGGCGGCACAGTCACGAAGCACGAGGAACTGGGCAAGCGCAAACTCGCCTACCCCATCCAAAAAACCCGCAACGGATATTACGTGGTGGTCAATTTTACGGCGCCCGCGGAGAACATCAATTCCATCGAACACAAAGTCCGTACCTCGCAAAGCATCATCCGCCACCTGATTCTGAACCTTGATGAAGCTTTGGTGCGCATTGAAAAAGATCGCATCCTGCAGTCAAAACTGAAACCCCGGATCAAACCGGAAGAGCGCAAAGAACCTATCGAAAAAGCGGGCAAGAAAGTCGAGATCGACCTGGACGCAGAAATCGAGAAGGCTTTGGAATCCGAAGAACTTAAATGATTACAAAATCAAGGATTAAAAATCAAAAAGCAAAATTTTGGAGTCCCGCTTCGCG
>Ga0209541_10016616_pt1 | contig 10865 bp, 9 predicted proteins | sample RifCSPlowO2_01_FD_184027 | JGI IMG/M metagenome (GOLD analysis project Ga0209541, IMG submission 184027) | Groundwater microbial communities from Rifle, Colorado - Rifle CSP2_plank lowO2_0.1 (SPAdes) (version 2) | ecosystem: Environmental > Aquatic > Deep subsurface > Groundwater | place: Rifle... | reverse complement strand
GTGCTGGCAGAGAGCATCATGGAAGGCTTGCGCAACTGCCTCGTGCAAGCGAAAACCACGGAATTCCAGGATGCGGGCATGTGCAAGACGATTTTTACGCGCTATGTGTGCGGCTTGGCGTATGAAATGATGGACAAGCTGGTAAACCAATGCAGCCCCAACACTTTTGATGAAGCCGGAAACGAAGGCATCTTTGGCGATGTCGGCGTGGTCTTTGAAGGAGTTACTGATGGGCTCGGCCAGGCAGTTGATACATCCATTGATGATTTCCGCCGGGATTATGGCAATGCGCAGCTCAATGACTATTTCCGCGAAGGGGCGCAGGGCTTTGCCCAGTCCATCTGCTTAGCGGCTTTTGGCAGCGAGTTCCCGCTGCTTACCCCGGATTTCTGGGAGGATTCGGCGTATGCCTTGCCGATGCCGACGACACCTCTTATTATTCCGGCCAAGCGGGAGTTTGTTTCTTTTAACCCAGCACGGCAGACGGCAGTGCATAATTATGAAGTCGGCGCGGTTATCTTGCCCGGCTGTCGCATCCGCAACTGGCAGATATCTTTAGCATGCATCGGCCCGGAAGCTTTAGGCCGGCCGGGTGTTGATGCCTCCTGTGACGGCGAAGGCTGCGACTGCCTGCAGCGCAGTGGAACATCGGAACTGGAAACCCAGCGGGAGCGGATAATTTACCCGGGACGGCAATTGGAAGCCAAGCGCATGTTTGATGTCCCGCTGGAATCGCCGATTCGCATTGAAGATTCGCCGTTCCGCTACGATCACGTGAAAGTGGAGTTCTGGCTCGATCAGTCTGAACGGGGTAATGAAGAAGCCTGCTTTGATGTTGAGGACGGCTATTTCGATGGAACAAAAGGCATTTATTACACGCCGTTGAATGCCATCGAGCCGCCGTTTGATTTGGGCTGCAGCGCGAATCTCATCACGGGCGAGTACAACTGCCCAGAGTTAAGTGCTCAGTTCGGCTTTGGAGGCGCGTATCTCACGGAGCCGGTAACGTGCTTTAATCCGCGGGCGAACCAGTGGATGGCCTGCGACACGCCAAATCTGCTGGTGCTGGGTGATGAAATAAAGACGAGAGTGAATGTGAATACCGATGGGCACGGGCAATGCCTGCGCCGAACGGTACGGGGAACGCCAGGCATTCCGGAAACGATAACGCGGACCATTCCTGAGAATATCGTCGGCTTCCAGCTCTTTGAAGACAGCTTGCAGACGGTGCGGGAAGAGCTGTTCGGCGGCGTGCACAATACGATCCGTTCGGCGAATGCGGCTTGTACGCTGGGGTTACTTGATGACCAGCCCCCGGAAACAGTCGAAGGGGGGACGTTCCTGTTCCGCTATGTGGCAGAAGGGTTAGTGGTTCCTGAACGTGTCATCATTGAAACTTCGGGCTATTCCCGGGATACGGAAGGCTTCCTCATTTCCAATGGTGTTCGCGTTACTGATCTCACGACGATAAATGAAGTCATCTTTATCATCGACGGCTTCCACGTAAATAACGTCGCTAGCGGCATCGTGAATCCCGGCGATAGCTGCACGTATGAAACCATACGGGAAAGCGAGTATGCGCAGGCGCGAAATCTGGCGACGATCCGCGTTACGTACGAACTGTTGGAGCGGGATGAAGGGGGTGGCTGCCAGTATGCAAATACGCCCGTGCGGACGACGCAGGGAACGAATCAGGCTCGGGCCACCATACGGCTGCAGCGGGATCTCGAAGCCGTCCGGGAAACTGCCGGGCTGCACCAGCATTTCTTGGACGGGAATTACGATGTGGTGCAGGGGACGGCGTTGAACATAATTAATCAAAAGCAGGGCGATTTGCTGAATGCCTTGGCGATTTATTATTGGACAGCGAGTTATATCATGCAGGGGACGGCGGACGATGCAAGAGATAGGTTGAATTTCCAAGACCAGATTCATAATTTGCTGCAGGCATTTTTTACACGGCAATGGGGAACGCAAACGGCAGCACAGTACCCTGATGATGTAAAAGAAACGGGCGAATACCGGCGGATTGAGCGATATTTATGCGAAGTGGCGATGGAGTATGGGTATACAGTGCCGGAAGGAAGATGTCCAGCAGAGGAAGGAACTAATGGGTAATAAAAAAAGAGATTCAGAACAATGAACAAACAAGAGTTAGCGTTTATCCTTCAAGAGGGCGAGGGGCTGCAGGTTGAGTTTAAAGAAAGCATGAATGGACTAGATAAAGAGATGGTAGCTTTTGCCAATGCTTCTGGTGGGCGTATTTTTTTGGGAGTGACCGATAGTGGCCAAGCCAAAGGGATAACGGTAACGAATGCTTTAAAATCCCAGATTCAGGACCTTGCCCGTAATTGCGATCCTCCCCTGGAAATAACGATTGCAGTTTTCGACAGAATCATTATTATTTCTGTTCCTGAAGCTTCAAATAAGCCCCACAAATGCTCTTCTGGCTTCTTTCTTCGTAAAGGAGCTAATTCCCAAAAAATGAATAGGGAAGAGATTATAGAATTCATTTTTGAGCAGGGAAAACGGAAATTCGATCTCTTGCCAAATAAAGCGTTTAAACTGAAAGATGTAGACAAAGACCTCGTGAGTAAGTTTTTAGAAAAAGCTGGCATTGAGAAAAAGCTCCCCATTAAAGACGTTTTGTTTAACCTGGGTGTTGCTAACGAAAAGGGGGTTATTAATAATGCGGGAGTACTTTTTTTCTGCAAGTCTCCTAAAAGGTATTTTATTCAAGCCTATGTAACGTGCGCCCGATATTTGGGGCATGATAAAGTGCACGTTTTAGATCGAGCCGATTTTACAGGCAATGTAGTCTCTCAAATTGACGAGTCCGTAAACTTTGTGCGTCGAAATACCCGCCTAGCATATAAAATAAAAGACGTTCAGCGGGAAGAGATTCCCGAATATCCGGTTGAAGCGATTCGGGAAGCGATAACCAATGCCATCATGCATCGAGATTATTTTGAACCGGGCAGCCATATTCAGGTCGATATTTTTGATGAACGCATCGAGATTTCTAATATTGGTTCGCTGATAAAGCCGGTCACAAAAGAGACTTTGGGGAAATATGCGGTGCGAAGGAATCCCCTTATCGCTGACCTTCTTCATCGCATCAAGTATGTAGAAAAAATGGGCACGGGGCTGCGAAGGATAAAAGAGGCTTGCCGCGCCAAAGGCATCGCTGTTACGGTCGATGTTAATGGTTTCTTTATCATTCAGTTTAAAGTGAGGAGTATAATGGGCAGGGAAAAGGTCGGTGAAAAGGTCGGTGAAAAGGTCGGTGAAAAGGTCGGTGAAAAATTGACGGCTCACCAACAAAAGATGATTGAGGAGATTCGTAAAGATACTTTTATCTCTGCCAAAAAACTTTCCGAGCACGTGGGGATCTCGAAAAGGAAAGTAGAGGTGAACCTTGCTAAATTGAAGAGAAGTGGTATCCTTAAACGAGTGGGACCGGCAAAAGGCGGGCATTGGGAGGTCTGGCATGGATAAGAAAGGAAGCACTGTTCTCTTCGTATTGATCATTGCAGTAGTTGTAGTACTTTCCAGCATGGCAGTTCTCCTGCTGGTCCGTGCCGGGATTTTGCTGCCCCAAGCGACGGAAGAGCCGATTCTGAACACAGAGTTCTTGCCGGTGGGAAGGAGTGGGGAGTTGGTGGTGAGGGAGTTTGAGTTTTGTGAACGCGTCGACCGGGATTTTCAGTGTTTTATTCCCACCGCTCGCTTTGTTCCTGGAGATGATATTGCTGTTCGTTTTCTGGTAGAAAGTGGAGTCTACGATGGCGCGATTCGTTTAGTTCGTAATTATCAACTGAGAGCTCCATCTGGGGAAGTCATTGTATCATTGGATGCCAAGAACAGTTACTCTTTTGATGGAACCAGCCAAAAAGAAAAAGAGACTATTGCTTTTGCTGATCTGTTTACCACGGATAACACTTTTCAGGAAGGGACATACACGCTCGACATTTTCATTGAAAACCCTTTATTGAATAAACAGCTCACGATCAGTAAAAAATTAGTGCTGGTTCGGCAGGAGGCAGACGTCCATGAAAACTAAAGCTGTTCTCTTCGTGCTCTTGTTAATGGGAAGTCTTTTTGCTGGAATAGTCCTGGCTGTCTGTGACTCATCACGCTGTTCAGAAATAGATGAAGCCTGGATTCGCTTCTCACAACGGGCGGGGTTTTCTCATGCCGGGCAAGTATTGGATGCTGATACTGGCTGGTCGGTGCCCGCTGCTCTTCTTCCGCCTTCCGAGGCTGCCATAACACCTGTTACTCCCGCCGAACCGATAGACTTTTTTTCCCCTCCCAGCCCTTTTTCTTCTTCCGAGTGGGAGAATTACCAACGAGACGTCGGTGCGACAGCCAGTGCTCCTGGCAAAGAAGGGGGGGAAATATTTGCAGTTTTTAATGCCAAAACAGTTACTGTTGATAAGCCCGATTACAATCAGCAACAGCCTTCTGGCACCTGGACTTTGTCCATAGACCCCAGCAAGTCTTGTCCTCCAGATATCTGCCTCAACGACATTACTCCCAAACAACGGCGCATTGACGATAAGACCGGGGTTGTCATTCATGCTACCGTGGGCGGTTCTTATTTGGGAACTACCGAGCGCTGGAGTGAAGCCTACTGGGATTCTGCAGAATATATGGCCTGCCATTGGGAAAGCGTGGTTAAATGGAATAAAAAGTATGCTGCTGACTGTGGACCATGGTCTAATACTCCAGCAGACGCATCGGGTGGAGAGGATCCTCTATCTGACAACGTAGAGGCCGATATGGCAGCATGTGCTCAAATGCATGGAATGAGGGAAAACAACGGGTATCGTCTCTCCATTAATAGCTGCCGGGGCATCGGCGAGCGGGTTCATTATATATTTGGGAGGAATGGAGATTATGCTCAGCATGCTTCGGAATGGGCGGCAATTGGGCATACCAAGACGGGAAGTGAAGATTCTCAAATTCCTGCACAGCATTGGGATGTGAATACTATCGGCATAGAAGTTGCTAACGCCGTTGATCACTGTACTGCCATTTGCAACACTGCTCGGGGAACAACGTACAAAGGGAAAACTATTGCTGATGGTTTCTGTTCGCTTAGCAGTTGTCAAATGCCCCTTAACCTTTGGCAAGCTGAAGCAAACTACCGCCCCCAATCTGACCTAAGAGATCCACGGAGCCGGGATTTAACCCCTTCTGAATCGCACGAGGTCTATCCAGAAGAGCAAGTAAAAGGATTGGTAAAATTCGTAGCGGAGATTATGATTCGGCATAACATTCACTTGGATGATTTGATCCGGCATTATGATAATACAAAACGTGGTTCCGGAACCACGCATACCGATCCTGATGTGATGTTTGACTGGATGGGCTTCAAACAGGCAGTCTGTCAGGCCCTCAATCAGTACTACGACGAGAGTCGATATGAATGTACCAATATCCAGAGAGCTTGTCGGGATTGCGGAGATATTTGAAAAGCCCATTTATTTTTCCATCTAAACATTTAAATACTATCGTTCACTATTTTGAACAAGTGTTCATAATATTAAACATATGTTCAAAATAATAAACACTAAACGGGATTGGCACGTCTTGCAGTTTTTCCTAGACAACCCTACGACGCAGATTCATCTTCGAGGGCTCGCTAAAGAATTAAAGATTTCTTTTGGCTGGCTGAGCCTTAATCTCCCTCGGCTGGTAAAGAGCGGTTTGCTCCTCAAAAAGGAAAGCCTGGGCGGGCGCTTGCACTTGCTGCAGGCCAACCGCGACAGCTCCTTATTCCAACGGCTTAAAACCAGCACGAACCTTTTTGCCCTTCATGATAGCGGCTTTTTAGATGCGCTCATTGCCGCCTATCACCAGCCAGAATGCATTGTCCTCTTCGGCTCCTATCGCCGGGGAGAAGATACCGAAGAAAGCGATATTGATATCGCCATCATAACCGCTCTCCGGCCAAAAAAAGACTGGAGCAGTTTTGAGCAGAAGCTCCAGCGGAACATTAAAATAATCGAGCTCCAGAAGAAACGCATAGAGCCAGAATTTATGAATACCCTTGCCAATGGCATTGTGGTGTACGGGTATTTGGATGTGCGCCCATGAAATCATTTAAAGAGTATCTCTTGGACAGGCAAAAAGTAAAGAAGCAAAGCCCTGATCCTGCAGAAGCAGACTCTTTGATGCGACAGGCTTCTGCCCGGTTGGCCGATTTACTCGCTTTGCCTCTCATGGAGAACAATGCTTCTTTCCGCTTTGAGGCGGCATATGAAAGTGTGCGGGAAGCAATTCAGTCTTTTATGGCTTTAGAGGGCTTTAAGCCATACTCTCATGAAGCCATTGTGGCCTATGCCGCAGAAAAAAAAATATGTAATGAACGGGAAGCTATTACTCTCGATCGCTATCGGGAAAAGAGAAACGATATTAATTATCGCGGGCAGAACATCATTCTTGAAGAAGCAAAACAAATTATTCTTTTTGCGAAAGAGCTAGTTGCCAAATTAAAAAAGAAATTTGAACAGCAGAGGAAACGCTAGATGGTAATCCATTCCATCCACGCCCGTGAAATCCTCGATAGCCGGGGAGAGCCGACGGTCGAAGCAGAAGTAACCACGGCAGATGGCCTGTTCCGCGCTTCCGTTCCCTCTGGCGCATCGACGGGAAAATACGAGGCGTTTGAACTCCGTGATGGCGGCAAACGGTACGGGGGAAAAGGCGTGCGGAAAGCCGTGCGGAATATCGACACAAAAATTGCGCCAGAATTAATCGGCAGAGATCCGCGGCAGCAGGAAGTCATCGATAGGCGGATGCTTGCTCTCGACGGAACGGAGAATAAAAGCAACCTGGGAGCGAATGCGATTCTTGCCGTTTCCCTCGCTTGTGCCCGGGCAGGAGCCGCTGCCGAGAGACTCTCCTTGTATCGCCATCTCCGCCGCCTGCTGGGAAGCGAGCATGATCTGCTGATGCCGAGGATTTTTTTCAATGTCATCAATGGCGGAAAGCATGCGGGCAATGATCTCATGTTTCAGGAATTTATGATCTCACCGCGAACCAGGAACGTTCCTTTGGCAGTGCAGATGGGCAGCGAAGTGTATCACATTCTTAAGCGCCTTCTTGAAGAGCGTTATGGAAAGTTGGCGACTAATGTCGGCGATGAAGGGGGCTTTGCTCCGCCGCTGAAGAAAGCAGATGAAGCTTTAGATATTTTGCAGGAAGCGATTAAGAGAGCGAGCTATGCTGGAAAGATCGATCTGGTGCTGGACTGTGCTGCGTCCTCTTTCTACCACGAAGGATATTATCATCTCCCGGAAAAGATGACGAAAGAGAAGCTTCTGGCGTATTATGAGCGGCTCATTGAAAAATACAAACTAATCTCCGTTGAAGACCCTTTTGAGCAGGATGATTTTTCTGGTTTCGCCGAACTCCGCAAGCGCACAGGAGTTCAGATTGTGGGTGATGATCTCACCGTAACGAATCCAAAACGCCTTGCTGTTGCTATACATGAACGAAGCTGCTCCTGCCTGCTGTTGAAGCTGAATCAAATCGGCACGCTCACGGAAGCATTGGGGGCCGTCCGTCTGGCGTATGCTGCTGGCTGGAAAGTGATGGTCTCTCATCGTAGCGGGGAAACGGAAGATGATTTCATTGCTGACTTAGCCGTCGGCATCGGCTGCGGGCAATTGAAAGCAGGCGCGCCGTGCCGAGGTGAACGGACGGCCAAGTATAATCGGCTGCTGCGGATTTGGGAAATGCTGGGGAAAAAGTTATAAAGAATAAAGCTTTTTGATAAAGCATGGATACAAAAGCACAACTCAGCATTGGCTTCTTTCTTGGATTGGTTATCATAATGGTAGGAGTTCTTGCCGTCACCCTTATGGGCCTTGGCTTTATGTTTGGGAATCCCACGCTGATCTGGGTAGGATCGGTGGTCTTGGGAGTTATTTCCGTAACTTCAGCAATTCTCGAGAAGGTGATGTTCCCATGATTGTTGAAATTGTATTGTTAGTTGCAATCATCTTGAACTTGGGAGCTATGAGTGTTTGTGCTTTTCAAAGAAAAAAGAACTTGCTTCTCATTTTAGCTGCTTTGGAGACGATTCTTGCAATCATTTTTGCAGTCCTTGCAGGGCAGGGATAAAGATTTTTTTATTCTTCTTCCTCAACCTTTTTAACCACGCCAAGCTTTTATCCGACTCATGAACGAACAGCATTTTTTAGAGCTCTGCAAAGAGAAAGGCTATCAGAACCTACCGCAATTTGAAGCAGCGGTAGCTCTTGCCAAGAGATCTCTCGAACCCAAGAAGCGCCTTTCGGGAGATACGTTCTTCGACCATAATCTTCGGGTTGCGGCGATTCTGGCGGATATCGGTGCGGCTCCGGAAATTATCCTGGCCGGCCTGCTGCATGGCACGGGCAGCGATGCAGCAGAAGAGATTGCCCACCAGTTTGGCCAGGAAGTGCTGCGCCTGGTGGTGGGCGTCGACGAGATCAAGGAGATTAAAGCCCGGAATCTTCAGAAAGAAGCAGAAACCGTGCGGAAACTCATTTTGACGACGCTGACCGACCTGCGCGTCATCTTCATTAAGCTCGCTAACAAACTGGACAATCTCCGCACCAGCGCAGCATTATCCCGCGAAGAGCAGCAGCGCATCGCCCAAGAAGCGTTGGAGATCTATGCTCCCCTTGCTTATCGGCTTGGTGCGGAAAAACTGCGGACGGAAATTGAAGACACCGCATTCCAGATAGTTTCTCCCGAAGCGTACGAGCATATCCGTGCATTCTTAGAAGCGTCCCGGGAAGAGCGCGAAGCCATCGTGCAGGAAGCCTTGCGGGACATAACGCAGCTCTGTGCCGGAAAAGTGCAGATCCTTCGCATCAAAGGCCGGCCGAAGCATTTGTACAGCATTTACCGGAAAGCCACGCAGCGCCAGGTGCCGATGGAAAAGCAGCAGGACCTGCTGGGCATGCGCATCATTGTTCCCGATACGAAAAGCTGCTACATGGTTCTGGGCTTATTGCACGAGAATTTTGATCCGGTCGAAGGCTTGCTGAAAGATTATGTGGCCAACCCCAAGCCGAATTTCTATCGATCCATCCATACCGCTCTCCGCTTGCCGCCCGGCAACGTGCTGGAAGTCCAGATCAGAACGCCGGAGATGGATGAGTTTGCAGAAGAAGGCCTGGCTGCCCACTGGCGCTATAAAAAATTGCAGTCGGACGAGTTTTTTGAGAAGCGCATCGCCTGGATGAAAGGGGTGCTGGACTTACAGCGCGAGGGAAGTGTCAAAGAATTCCTCGAGACGGTGAAAGTGGACGTGTTCGGTGATAAGATTTATTGCTATACACCTAAAGGCGATGTCAAAGAATTGCCGAAAAAGGCTACCGTTCTCGATTTTGCTTTTTTTGTGCATGAAGCGGTCGGCAGCACGGCTATCGGCGCCCGAGTGAATGGCAAATTCGTGCCGTTAAAATGGGAGCTGGCGAATGGCGATGTCGTCGAAGTGCTGACGAACAAAAGCCAGCGCCCTCGGCGCGGTTGGCTGAAAATCGTCACCTCTGGAAGAGCCAAGCAGAAAATCAGAAAGTCGCTCCACGAGCATGAAAAGCTGCCGGCGCTGCATTACCATCTCTTAAAGCCGTTAGTAACTGAAGAGCAAGGCCTGCTGGTTGAAGCTCCCACTTTTCCGAAAGCGCTCTGTGTTCTGGCGAAGTGCTGTCAGGCGCTGCCAGGAGAAGCCATCATAGGTCTGGCTACCAAGCGCCGCCTCATCTCTGCGCATCGCAGTGATTGCCGGCACGTGCTGAAGGAGCAGGAGCGCTGGATAACCGTGCAGTGGAAATCAACATTTAACCAGAAGATTACCTTCTTCGTGCAGGTCGAGGAGCGCAGCGGGGTCCTTGCTGATCTGCTGCACACTATCGCTACGACGGGATTTGAAGTCAAAGAAGCGAAAGCCAAGCTGATCAACAGCCAGCTGGCAGAATGCTCGTTTGTCGTCTTTCCGAAAGATTTAGGGCATCTGCAGGAAGTCACGCGGCGGGTGCAGAATGTGCGGGGAGTGAAACGGATGAGTTTTGAGTGAATGCTCTTCAGCAAATCTTTCCCCGTATAAAATTTTCCCGGTGCGGCTGAACGCGTTTCAGAAGTTGTTCGTATTCCTGTTGAGCGATATCTGGAGTGATCGGCGTCTCTTCTCCGGAAAGCCGCTGCAGATGCATTGCAATCACTTCTTCGAGGGTTGGGGCGTGAACCACTTTATAGTGTGTGAGGGGTTTCGAAAGATCCGCATATTCGCTGACGATTAGTTCGCCCGCAGCCATCGGGCGATTTTCAACGTACGCTGTCCATAGTTGTTCTTCTCCCCACTCCGAATAACATAATTGCTGATTATAGGGGCATCCCGTATGGGTTTTTCGGAGTACATCGATAACTGCAACATCTTCTCTTTCTTCCAAAAACTCGAAAGTTTCTTCAAGGGTGTAGATGCCGAATCTCTCCCTGAAAAGCCCGTAGCGCTGATTTTTCTTGCTCTGTCCAATACAGAAGTAAGGCTTCCCTTGGGGCTCATGATCCAAGTTGATGCCTGCTCGTTTGAAGTCCCCCGGTTTGTAGATGCTGGGTTTGCCGTATCGCATGGGCTGTTTTTCCCGGCTTTATTTATAACCTTTTTGCTAGAATTTTTACTTTGTGATAGCAATAATGCATTCTGGATGTGCTCAAAATTATCCCACCACTTTTATCATGTCCACCATCCTACAACTATAGCCCCATTCATTGTCGTACCATGCAACTACTTTGAGAATTCTTCTATCTACCACGGCAGTAAGCTGCGCATCAAAAATCGCCGAGTGCGGATTATGACTAAT
>Ga0209541_10016613_pt1 | contig 10866 bp, 8 predicted proteins | sample RifCSPlowO2_01_FD_184027 | JGI IMG/M metagenome (GOLD analysis project Ga0209541, IMG submission 184027) | Groundwater microbial communities from Rifle, Colorado - Rifle CSP2_plank lowO2_0.1 (SPAdes) (version 2) | ecosystem: Environmental > Aquatic > Deep subsurface > Groundwater | place: Rifle... | reverse complement strand
GCGGGACGAGCGTCTCGAAGCCTGACGGCAGACCTCCTCAGCATGACAGCGCTATCAGCATAGATGGTTTTTAAAAAAAAGCCCCTCGAGAGAGGCTTTTTTTAGAATCATCATTATTTGCTGCGATTTGCCGCTCTCGCTGCCGCTCGACTATTGGAAGCTGCTGATGGCGCGGAACTCTTCTTGTTCAGCCTCGCAGCCTTGCGGTCGCTCATGCGTTTGTGAGCTGCAATGCGGGCTGCTTTGCGCGCTTCCATGCGCTGCTTGGCGGTGAGTCCACGGACATTCTTCTTGGGCACATTCTTCGGCTCGGGAACGCGAGGCGTGACGGGAACGCTAATCTTTCCACCCCCGCCACCACCTCCGCCGCCTCCACCACGGCTACGGCTGCTGCCTCCGCCACTGTTGGTGCTCGTCGCCGAGCTGGTGCCGATGGCTGTGAAGATCGTCGTATCGGTGTTGCTCAGAGCGTCCTGTGCATCGCTGAAGGTCGCAGTCACGATTTTCTCCGCCGTTGTCTGCAGCTTGCCATCCCCTGCAGTCGTAGCGGCATTCTCCGTGACGACATTGCCGCGGAAGATGCAGGAAGCAGCTGATGTTTCCGAAAGCGTGACGGTTTCCGAGTCTCCGCTGGGTATGCTTACTGTAATAGTCACCGTGTCCACGGTGCCGCCTTCAATGTTTTCATCGCATTCCGTGAGGGTGAAGTACATGGTTTCGCCTGTCTTCACTTCCGTGTCTTGTGCGTCGAAGGCGCTGTTCGTGATGAAGAAGGTTGCGCCAGTATGCACCAACTTGCCGGTATTTTCACGGATGCTGCCGTTGTTGGTGATGACGCCTCCTGTCAGGTTCAAGGTGTTCGCAGCGAATGTGAGAATCGAGCTGGTATTGATCGTGAGCGATGAGGTCACGAGAGCCGTTGCGGTGAGATAGGCGCCGCTGGTGGACGCGATGACAAGAGTATGAACACCCTGGCCGTTCGCACCGGAAATATCCAAGTTCTGCCGGATGCCGTTCATCGTGAGCGTGGTGGCGCCGGACATGGCGAACATACCCGCTGCTCCCGTGGAAATGGAACCGGAGAGCGTGACGTTCGCGTTCGTGCTGAACATGGCGTCCGCATCATTCGCGATGGTGATGCCGCCGCTGGCGGCAAGCACGACTGCGGGCCGGCGTCCTTCGGTGTTTGCAGAGTCACCTGCGAGATTGAAATTTCCGTTGGTAATGACAAGATTGCGCATCTTGAGCGTCGCGCCGGAAACGATGATGTCATCTCCTCCCGCCGAGGCGCCGATGCTGTTCACCGTGATGCCGGAGAAGCTGTTGCGACCAACTGCTATCGATGAAGGTGCAGTGGGTGTGGTGGATCCGCTGTAGGCGAATGTCTGGTCTCTCTCCCCCTCAAAGACGATGGTGCCGGAGTAGCGGAAGCGACCGCGTCGAACGGTAATCAAACTTCCAGAGATCTGCATGACGCTGCCGGCATGTCCATTGCCAATCACTCCTCCTGTTTGGATCAAGCTGCCGGTAAAGCTGAGGGCACCTGTGCCGTTGATGATGAAGTAACCGGATCCCATGCGGATGCCGTGCGAAGCACCGTTGCCGGCAATACGCAGTTTGGAACCAGTGAACACCATGAGTGTTCCGGTGAACAATGCTCCAAAGTTCAAGCTTCCGATGGTCGTATCCCTGCGGATGTGAATAGTCTTTCCTCCTGCAACCCTGTCGAAGAAGACGTTGTCACCGGCGCCGGGAACGGTTTCACCTCCGGCTGTTTCCCCATACGCATCTCCCCAACAGGCCGTGTTATCAAAGGGAGAAATAGCACAGTTTTCCGCGCCGCTGCCGCCGAACCAGTAGCGATCCGCAGCAAGCGCAAGATCTGGAGCGAGAAGCATCAGAATGGATGCGATGCTTGTGAGAAGACGCACGCGGGTGAACGCATTCACCGTCGGGTGCAAGGAACGAGAATTTTCCATAAAATATTTAAGGAGGGATAGAATATGCACGCACATCGGAAAATCCGAGGCGAATTTCACGGATTCTCCCATTCTTCAAGAAAAAACCAAAGAATCTCGTCTTTCCTGAAACCAGGAATCCGTATGAAATGATAATCAGAACTCCGCAATCGGAAAAAACAGTCATGTCACTTTTTTTCTCTCTTGTCTCTCCTCGCCCTTTTCTTTACTCTCTTCCAGACATGAGTTCCGCAAAAGTCAGAGGCACCCGTGCCGCCCACGGCGGCGGTACGGACGGTATTTCCACTGTGCAAACGATTCTGCTTCTCGGCTCAGGTGCACTGAAGATAGGAGAAGCGGGAGAATTTGATTATTCCGGCAGCCAAGCCATCAAAGCTTTTAAGGAGGAGGGGAAACGCATCATTCTCGTGAACCCGAACATCGCGACGAACCAAACCAGTTGGGGGTTGGCTGATGCCGTGTACTTCGTGCCCGTCACTTCGAATTTTGTCGAAGACGTGATCATCAAAGAACAGCCGGATGCCATCGCACTGAGCTTCGGCGGACAGACGGCGCTGAACTGCGGCGTGCGCTTGGAAGAACTGGGCGTCCTCAAAAAATATTCCCTGAGTGTTCTTGGAACCTCCATCGACAGCATCCGCAAGACCGAAGACCGCGCCCTCTTCAACCAAGAGTTGAAATCCATCGGCGTTGATGTCCCGAATTCCTTTGCATGTGAATCGTCGGCTGCCGCTCTGACGGCCGCCTCCTCTATAGGGTATCCGGTCATCGTGCGCGCCGCCTTCGCGTTGGGTGGGAAAGGCAGTGGCCGAGCGCAGAACGAAGCGGAATTGAAGGAACTTCTCAAAATTGCGTTCGTCGAATCACATCAGATCCTTATAGAAGAGGATCTCACGGGATGGAAAGAGATCGAATACGAAGTCGTGCGGGACCGGTTCGACAACTGCATCACCGTTTGCAACATGGAAAATGTCGATCCTCTCGGCATCCACACGGGCGAATCCATCGTCATCGCGCCCAGCCAGACCCTCGACAACTACGAGTATCAAATGCTCCGGACGATCGCACTCAAAGTGATTCGACATCTGCAGATCGTGGGCGAATGCAACATTCAGTATGCGTTGGATCCCAAGTCCCGAGCGTACCGCGTCATCGAAGTGAACGCACGCCTCAGCAGAAGTTCCGCATTGGCATCGAAGGCGACGGGATATCCGCTGGCATTCGTCGCCGCGAAATTGGCGCTGGGGTATTCGCTTCCCGAATTAAAGAACGCGATTACAGAAGTGACATGTGCGGATTTCGAACCCGCTCTGGACTACGTGGCCGTGAAAATGCCGCGCTGGGACTTGCAGAAGTTTCGACATGTCAGCGATCAAGTGACGAGCGAAATGAAATCCGTCGGGGAAGTGATGGCGTTGGGACGCACCTTTGAAGAAGCATTGCAGAAAGCCATCCGCATGCTGAACATCAATGCGGAAGGGTTGTATCCGGGACCGTTCCGATTCCAGGATCTAACGAAGGAAGTAAAACGCCCGACGCCACGAAGGCTCTTCGCCGTGGCAGAAGCCTTGAATGGAGAATGGAGCACCGAAGAAGTGAACATCGCAACGGGCATCGACCGCTGGTTTTTGGACAGGATTCAATTCTGCGCGAGGATCTTCCAAGAACTGTTCCAAACAAAAGCGGGTCCCCTTTCCAAAGACCTTTTGCTCTCTGCAAAACGCGCGGGTTTTTCCGACAAAGCGATCGCAATGATTCGCGATGAAGAAATGGAAGAGATTCGAACACAGAGAAAGGCGGAAGGGATCATCCCCGTCGTGAAACAAGTGGACACGCTTGCCGGCGAATTCCCCGCGCAGACGAACTACCTGTATATGACATATCATGGGACAGAGCATGATGTCATCTTCGATGAGGATGAGGAGAAAAGTGGAAAGAGGAAAGAGAAAAATGGAACGGAACTTTCCTCTTTGCACTTTCCTCTTTCCACTCCGCGTCCGCGGGTGATCGTCTTGGGTGGCGGCCCTTACAGCATCGGTTCATCCGTGGAGTTCGATTGGTGCTGCGTACAAGCAGCGCACGAACTGGAGCGCCAAGGATTCTCGGTAACCATGATCAACAGCAATCCCGAAACCGTGAGCACGGACTACGACGAATGCGACACGCTCTTCTTTGAGCAGCTGACGGAAGAGCGCGTGCGCGACATCGTGGAGTTGCTGCACCCCGCGGGTATTGTCGTTTCCATGGGCGGACAGATACCGAACTCGTTGTCACCGAAATTGGCGGCGCACGGCATCCCGATTTTGGGAACGGATCCAAAGGATATTGATCGTGCGGAGGATCGGCACAAATTCAGCACGCTTCTGGATGAGTTGAAAGTGGATCAACCCGAGTGGAAGGAATTTGCGGATCTTACGTCTGCCCAAACATTTGCAAGCACTGTCGGATATCCCGTCATCGTTCGCCCGAGTTATGTGCTCTCCGGCGCGGCGATGGCAGTTGTCCACAGTGGCGATGATTTGGAAGCCTACTTGGAACAGGCGGCACTTGTGAGCAAAGAAGCGCCCGTCGTCATTTCCAAATTTGAACAAGGCGCAAAAGAAATTGAGTTCGATGGCGTCGCACAAGATGGCACGCTGCTTCTGTATGCCATCTCGGAACACGTGGAGAATGCCGGCGTCCACAGTGGCGATGCAACGATTGTGTTGCCACCGCAGCGCGTGAACTTGGCAACGCTGCGGCAGATCAAGGACGTCGCGAAAAAAATCGCGAAGGGACTGAAAATCTCCGGCCCCTTCAACATCCAGTTCCTCGCGAAGAGCAACCGGCTCAAAGTGATCGAGTGCAACCTGCGGGCAAGCCGCAGTTTCCCGTTCGCCAGCAAAGTGACGGGAGAAAATTTCGCCGTCCTTGCGACGCAGGCCCTCCTGAAACGCGCGCCGATGGACAAGCGCTACCAGACCCTGGATCTGGACCACGTCGGCGTGAAGGCGGCGCAGTTCAGCTTCTCGCGCCTAAAAGGTGCGGATCCCCGCTTGGGTGTAGAAATGGCTAGCACTGGCGAAGTGGCTTGCTTTGGATCGAACGCAGAGCAAGCGCTTTTGATTGCCTTGCTGGCAGTGGGCTTCAAAGTCCCGAAGAAAAATATTCTCGTGACCATCGGCAATCTGGAAGACAAGCTCGATCTTTTTCCGTCTGTCCAACAGTTGCACAGCCAAGGTTTCTCGTTCTTCGCGACGGAACGCACGCATGAATTTTTGCAATCGCGCGGCATCCCCTCTGCTCTCCTCCACAAAATCTCCGAGCCGCGCAGTCCGAACATCCGCGAGTACTTGGAACAGAAACGCATCGACTTGGTCATCAATATTCCCACGCACTTAAGCGGCCAGGAACAAACGGACGGTTACTTTATGCGTCGCATCGCCATCGACCAATCCATTCCACTCATTACAAACGTCCAACTTGCCAAACGCATTGTCGAAGCACTGGCTACGGAGGATGTCGATCATTTACCCAGCATGCGGTGGCCGGATTTGCTGAGAGCTTCTTAAAGAGGTAAGGAAAGGCAGAAAAGAAAGAAAAGGCAAAAACGCTTATTTTTCCTGCCCTTCCTCACTTTCCTTACGTTCCTTACATTCGATTTCCCTTCCATTTCATACTTGAATACCCTGCAAATCTCTCTACAATACCTCGGCTATGGCTGACGATATCCTCCTGGACGACGACAGTTCCACGCAAACCGGTTCCGCCGGTGCCTTTGGCGACGATGACCTCACGCTCATCACGAAAGAGGGTTTGAAGAAGCTAAAAGAGGAATTGGATTACTTGAAGACCGTCCGCCGCCAAGAAGTGGCACAGCGTTTAAAGGAAGCAATCTCCTACGGAGACCTTTCCGAAAACTCCGAATACGAAGAGGCGAAGAACGAACAAGCTTTCGTGGAAGGCCGCATCATTGAACTCGAGCAGAAGATCAAGAACGCAAAGATCATCAGCGAGAAGAAAACGGACATGCGTTCGAAGGAGATCGACATCGGTTCCACCGTGACCGTGATGAACAAAACTGATAATGATGAGCCCGAGACCTACACGATCGTCGGTTCCACGGAAGCGGATCCTCTGGAGCACAAAATCAGCAACGAATCCCCCATTGGAAAAGCACTCCTTGGTAAGCACAAGGCCGAGACCGTGGTGATCTTGTCCCCTTCGGGAAAGCTGGAATACGAAATTATCGGAGTCGCCTAATCGAAGATACAAAAACCAAGAAACAAGAGACAACATATGTTTCTTGCATCTTGTTTTTTGGTTTTTCCTGTAGAATTGGAGTGATGACCGACCCCAATCCCCCATCGCAAGGCTCTGCCACACTGACGATTTCCGATGAAATCCGTGCGCAGTTCCCGGACTTGATCGAACTGATCCTGAAGTCGGAAAGCATGAACGACGAGGAGCGTCAATACTGGATCAACATCCTGCCGATCATGACCCCCGAACAAGTGCAGGATCTCAAGAACATTTTGAACAATGAAAAGAAGCAATTGCAGGCGATCGATCAAAAATACGCGACGGAGATAGATCAAGTGGGCAAGGCCGAAGTCATCAAGATCACGGATGAAGAGCGAAGAAAGAAGCGCGAAGAACGTGCTCAAAAAGAAGCGGCGCATGCTTCCCACGAGACAGAAAGCGCAGAGGATATCCTGCGAAAAATAGAGGGAAATTCATAAAAAGAGCATTAGAATGATGCCATGACCCTATCCTATAAACCGCAAGAGCAGGCTGTTCGTCTCGCGGAGAAAATATTAGGCATGAAGGTAAACGTTCTAGCTGTTTTAGATGCACTCGATGAGGAGACAACAACATATCGAGAGCGCATGGATAGTGTTCTGGAAGGATCGGAGGAAACAATTCTGCGCTATTCATCGGATGATGCAATCAGCGATGAAGACCTGGAAGCAGCAGAACAACGAAGGGATACTATTGGGAATGCTCAAGAGCAATTGGCTGAACTGGATGGTTCACTTAGAAACGGAATACTGTCGATAGAACACCATATTGATGGCAAAATTCTATCCACACTTCATGCACCTTCACTTCTTTCCGAGGAAGATTCTCGGGTGGAGAGACACGCTGCTCTCGCAAAAGTGATTGATATTGCCTCTTGGCAAGCAATGGCATTGCTGGATTTCGATGAATACGCAGATGTAGAATTTCTGCTGCAGGCTCAGGAAATTGTCTACGATGCACTGCAATTAACAAGAAAATAGTATCCCAACCTTCTTTCTACGTCAGTCTTCCGCACTGCACAATAAAACGATCAATGAGAGCAATAAGTTCCTCGGGCGCTTCCGCCGTTGCACGGTACCCGCCGGTTTTCAGATCCATATCTGCGGCAACCGTTGTTTGCAAAAATACTCGGAGTTTTTTGGGATCGACCTTTTGTGCAAGAGGAAGGAGCGTACGAGCGCTGGGGAATGGTACGCCGTACTGCGCGATCTTCGCGGGATTCGTTTGCTTTGCCTCACGCACGGAGGAAGTGACAATCACGAGGTTCTCGAGCATCCAGAGAAGGATGGGCCAGAGCGAATGTGGAGAGGTGCCCAGAGCCAACTGACCGTGCACGAAGGCGAGAGCCTCTTTGGTCTTCCCGGCCGCAAGGAGGTTCGTCATCGTCCACACTTCTTTTTCGTCGGAAGGAAGCACGAGCAATTCGACATCTGCGGCTTCGATGCTGCGTTTGTTCGCATAGAGAGAAAGTTTTTTCAATTCCTCGGCAAGGAGCATTTGATCTTCGCCCACCAATTCCAGGAGCTTCTGTTTGGCATCATCCGTGATGGATGCACCGAGTTCATTGAGCACGGAGGCGACCCAAAGATGCAATGTTTTTCCGGTGAGCACGGTAAATTCCTTCACATTCGCGATCTTCAACAATTCCTTCACGCCGGATAATCGTTTGTCCGGATGGGAATCGAAAAAGGCGATGACGCATGCCTCATGCGCATGCTTGTCTATTGCCTGCATTTCCTCGCGCGAAAATACCGGAACGCCGGAGATGAGCACCAAACGTTTTTCTGCAATGAACGGCGCCACGCTTATTTCATCCAAAAAATCCCTAAATTTGAGTCCGACGTCTTCCAAGCGCGACAGATTTTCCGAACGATGCTTTTCCGCAAATTCCTTGATCCACCGTCTCTTTTCCGCTTGCAGTGCAAATTCGTTTTCCCCGGTGAACAGAAACAGTTGTGCCATGAGCGTGCATTATACGCCGACCGGTCACCCGGAATAAATTCCGGTGACATATCCGAAGGAGAAATCGTTGACAGATTCGGGAAACCGACAAAAGGATGTTTGCCCTGACACAAGCCAAGAAATCATTTTAGTACCACATACTATTCCAAGATTTGATCAACTGCCCCTGCATTGAGAAAACGCGGTTTTTGGCCTATAATAGTGAGAAATGCAAACACACATCCACACCCTTCTTTTATCTCCGAAAGTACTGAGGCTTCTTGGCTTCGGCGCTCTCTGTATGGTCGGTTCCTTCGTCGTCGGTATCCAAACCGCAGGCGAAGTGCATCCGTTCCAAACGAGTCAGGCCATTAGTATTGAGGAAGCCGCTTACGGTACTCCCGGAGACGTGGACGGGAACGGACGCATCGATTTGCAAGATGTCATTGATATCTTGGAAGTCACGCAGGGGTATCAGACCGTGTCTCCCCTGCAACTCAAGGCCGACCCCAATGGGGACAATCGGCTGACGGTGGAAGATGCTCTCCGGCTCCTCCGCACATTGGCTATCCGCTGATCCCATGCGCATTGCAGAACTTCTTCCTCAGAGGCTCTCCGTACGTATCCTCATTGCAAGTATCGCAATGGGATTCGCATTGATACCGATGCACAGCAATGCTGCCACGAATAATGTGACGCTGCGCTTGCGCCCGCACTGCGAGGCTGTGAATCAGCAGGAGTGTCCTTCGTATGCAGTAAAGGATCCCCTGACAATTCAAACGCCGGAAATCGTGAAGGGAAGTTTGATCGATATGGATTTGGTGATTGATAACCCGACCGGCCAACCCATTACGCGCGTGCGCGGATGGATGTCGTACGATTCCATACTCTTGGAAGGAAAGAAGATCGAACCGAGCGCGGCCTTCCCCGTCGTCACGCCGGGCGAAGCGGATTTTGCAGCATTGCAGGGATTTTTAAAGTTAGGACTCCAAACGGAAGCCGGCAAAACCGTTTCCGACCTGGTGATTCCCGTTGCGCGCATTCAGATGCTTGCGGCGGAAGTGCCGCAAGGCGGCAAGACCGTCATCGCCTTCTACGACGTGCAAACGAGCACGGACGGGCATACCGCCGTGATCGTGGACGAAGACGGACAGGAGAAAAATGTTCTTGTCGAAGTGCTGGGCTCCCTCCTTGTACAATTGAAGCAGGACCAGACGGCGCCCATTGCCTCCGCGGCATCTTCCGCTCCCGCAAGCGCGGCAGCGATCACGAGCTCCTCTGTGACATCGATCGAGGCAAGCGCTTCCTCGGTCGCATCCAGTATTGATGGCGCTGCATCGAGCATCAGCTCGGTTGCCGCTGTGCCCCAGGAAAAAACATCCTTCACGCTTCTCCAGGTGCAAAATCTTCGCCTGACGACGGAGGGCAGCACGGTCTACGTCGCGTGGGATGCGCTGACCTCATCGGAACTGCAGGGCTACAACGTCTACTACGGAGCCGAGATGGGACGCTACTTGCAGCGACGCACGCTCCCCATGGAAGCAACCACGCTCACGGTGCGCGCATTGCCCCAGGATACGACGTACTACTTTGCCGTCCGCGCCATCAACATGAACCAAGAAGAGAGTGCGTTCAGTAAAGAAGTCGCGGTGAAAGTGGGTGATCCCCGCACGGCAACGGCGCCGCTCGTCCTGGGACAAGATACGGGACCGCGCGGACAGAATCCGCTGACGGCATCCACGACGCAATCGTATGGTGTGCCGGGCAAAACGGGCGTCTCTTCGATTCTACTGCTCCTCTTCATTGCTTCCGCCGTCATCGGCACGCTCCTTGCGTTCCGCAGGCAGTGGACGGCGCACGCACATCCTCTATGAACGACGACATTCACCCATACTGGCACTCCACGGGAGAAGAGCCGACTCCGATCAAATTCGAGTCGAACCGTGGCACCGTGCGCATCCCCGTGGGCAGCAGAAGCATCTCGCGGCGCCCCGCTGCGGTAACGGGCATTCTTCTCGTCCTCGTCCTTGGCTTCGCCTTCTTCGATGGACTCTCGCAATTTCGCGGGACGCAAGCGCAAACACCGTCGAAAAACGTTGCAAGCGAAACGGTGGAAGTGCGTATTACCAAGGACGGTGCGATCCCGCAAAGCGTGAATACATTGCCCGGACAAGAAATCGTGTGGACGAATGAAGATGACATTCCGCACATCCTGGAATCCGAGACACTCGTCGGCAACAAAGGATCCACGCTCTACACACCGGCCATTTTTCCACAAGCAACCTACAGTTTCATCGTGGCACCGAACCATGAGCCGGGCAGACACACGTATCTCTCGACGACGTCACTCACGGTCTTCGGAGACGTCAACGTGCTCTCTCCGGAAGAATCGCAGGCCGCCGCACCGGCGACTCCGGACGAAGACGCATTCCCGGGACTTTTTGATGACTCGCTGCCGAATGGCGAATCGGAATCCGACGAAGGGTCATTCGACCCCTCCTTCACCCAAGCGACGGCAGAGGAACCAGCAGCACCGGCGGCTCCGAAACAAGTGGTCGCCGACGACCGGGAAGACACCATCGACAGTTCCGATCCTCTCGCTCCCATGCAGTTTGTCGCAAGCACAGAGGAGACGGCAACACCCGCCGCAAGTTTGGTGCCGGTG
>Ga0209541_10016612_pt1 | contig 10867 bp, 10 predicted proteins | sample RifCSPlowO2_01_FD_184027 | JGI IMG/M metagenome (GOLD analysis project Ga0209541, IMG submission 184027) | Groundwater microbial communities from Rifle, Colorado - Rifle CSP2_plank lowO2_0.1 (SPAdes) (version 2) | ecosystem: Environmental > Aquatic > Deep subsurface > Groundwater | place... | reverse complement strand
CCATCACGAGCGGTATGTGTCTGGGTGTTCTTGTGGCGTAAACGGTTGCAGCAGGACGATATCGAATGGTTGACACGTCGCCTCCTGCGCCATCATCCGTGAGAAATGTGTCTAACAGCCCTGGTACTGGGATCTCTCTGCTCAGAAATTCACTGCGAATCAAGTCCTGCAAATGCGGATTCGTTTCTTGCTCATATAATTGTTTCCCGATTGCGGCAAAGGTATGCTCAGTTGTACGCAAGATAGCAGCGATGACTTGAAGGATAAAGTGATCATAACAAGATTTCAAGATTTGCGGATCTGGTTGCGAAGAGCTGTGTCTGTGTTGATTAAAAAACTGGATCAGAATGCGATAAATTGCGCCGCTCAATACTTGAGAAAGCTGATGCGGTTCTAAATGCATCGCTGAATATTTGATGTCATTGATCAACTGGCGTAGTCCGCGGGGGTGCCCCAGTGCTCTGCCAAATGGTTCGGCAATCATATTGAGATAACATGGGCGCATTAAATCTCCTTGTGTATCTCGGAGAGCTTTTTCGATCAGGCCAGGAAATTCAAGCAAAAATGCAATGGCACAGAGATCACCAAAGGCTTCGCAAATAGCTTGCGCTTCTCTATCGTCAGATCGTGTTAAATCTGGTTTGACCATGGTTAATAAAGCATGTCCCATTTCATGTGCGATGAGATCTGCAGAGTCACAGAGTTGAATGTCAGAGCCATCTGCCCCCATAAAATAACCAAAATGGATTTCATGTTTAGCAAGAAAATAAAAAGCGTTTTTACCATCTTGGGAGCCTTCGCGAGAGCGTGGAAATAATCGCAGTATTTGTCCGTCTTTGTTGAGCATAAAAGGTCGTTGGGTAAGGGCGGTATAGTGGTTACTAAATCCGGTAATGAGACGTTGCGCAACGATAAAAGTTTGTATGCAGTCAAATTCGATTGAGCCTTCTGAGAAACCACAGGCATAGCCTTCTTGTATCGGGGTAAAGACTAAAGATTCCTTTCCTGCCGGCAGCATGACACGAAAACCTAATGTCATATCAGTGAGATTGGTTGGAATAAAATCTGTTATGCAACGTACGATTTTTAATCCTTGTACTGTGGGATCTTGTAGGCGCAGATAAACGTGATATTTTATCTCATGATCAGTAGGGTCCCGTGTTATAGAGGGTTTTAAAATAGGCGCAGGCGCGCGAAAGAACGGCATGCCCGTGCGTGTTCGTTGATATTCATGTAATAGTGACACGATATTTGTATATTCATTGGCACGTGCTACGCGTTCAGGTGTGACGCCATCAGCCGTGGATAGGTGGATATCAGGTTGATATTGTAAGAGAACCTGAACAACCTCTATAAACCCGCGTTGACAAGCAATAAATAATGCCGATTTTCCGCTGGCACCTCTTGCATTAACATCTGCGCCAGCCTGGAGTAATAGCGTCGTTATTCGTGAGGCGTTATAGGCTGCTGCCAATACTAATATGGGCGTGCCTTTTTCAGTTTTGATGTTTGGGTTAGCACGAGGGGTCTTCCGCAAAAGCTGGCTAACTTGAATAATATTTTTTGCATGTACTGCTTCGATCAGTGCGTGGTCTTGCGGTGTCATAATGGGGTCCCTCGTTACTGGCTTAATATATAGTCATCCAGATAATTATCCATAAAAAATCATCGCCGATCTTGAGGTCATCTTTGAACGTTCTTCATTCGAGAAAACGCTTACATAGAATAACTATGCTCGCATTTTCTCTCAATCAGAACGCTCAAATCTAACCCCAATCTCAGCGTGCTTTATCATGGATAATTATCTGCATGACTATATGTAAATATTTTATCACTTTTTTTATTTTGTCAATGCTTGGTTGTCCCGATAAAAAATAGGTATTTGTCTTGATCCAGCTAGGATGGCGTAGGGGATTCTACTGCACGTTCAGATCTTTCTTCTGTGAGTAATGGCTCGCCACTTATTTGACCAGGTAAATGGTGTGCGGTATCGTCAGTTAGTTCTTCCCCATTGCCTCTCTGTTGATGAGCAGCGACAGGTCGTTCATCTTCTTCAGGTGTGGGTGGTATTGGTATGCTGCTTTCACTTGTGGTACCGGTTACAGGTTGTGTTGTTGTCGTCATTATAGAGTTTCGCCATCCTAAATATGTAAAAATAAAGCCTAGTGATAGAGGTATGATAGCTAATGTCATATTTAAGGGACGATCATTAGCTTGTAAGATTTTCCAGAAAATAGCGGTGGTCGTCAACAAGCAAGCGCAATCTCCAAGATATTTTTGTTGTTGTCTCGTTATCGGCATCGTAAACATTCCTGTTTTTCAGATGTGTGGCTATTATAACACAGGACAACAGAGTTTTCCAATATGAGCAAGCGTAGCCCAACCTACGCGCTAGCATTTAACTATGTTTCGATTTTCTTGGATCACGCCAAGATTTTATTTCTTTTGCTAATAGCATTTTAATAAAAGATTGGTAGGGGATGTCTTCTTTGTTTGCGATAGTTTTAATTTCGTATAATAAATTTTCCGGCAATCTAAGCGATATTGTACTGGTAGAAGGTTTTAGATTTGGAAAATAGGCCGAGTTTGATTGTTCCCAATCGATATAATCGGATGAGTCATGTGTTTGCCAGAATTTTCGTTCTTTTGCTAACGTTTTAAATTGTGGTACTTTTTTCAAGTTGCTCATAACTATTTTGCTCCTTTCTATTCATATCACGGGCAGAAATAATGCGTATTAGTTTATTTCTAATCGTAAATACAATAAACAGCTTTCGCTGCATATTTGTTTTTCCTAATAAATATATTCGCCGTTCTTTTATCGAGTGCTTTTGATCGTCGTGTATTAAGATGGGTCGATTAAAAAATACTTGTTCGCATTCCCATCGAGACACCAAATGTTTATCCCAATTTTTGGAGAGATTCCCAGTATCCCATTCAAAACCCGTGCAATTAGCTAATATTTCATAGTCCATGGGATGAATTGTATATTACCATAATATACATGTCAAGCGTGGTAGGTTGGCCTGAGCCAGCGTAGTCCGTATTTCGCTTCGCTCCATACGGACTACGTTGGCTTTAATTGAATAATTCGATCGGCGGCCTCAACCGTTTCGCGTCGGTGGGCGATGACGATTCGGGTGATGTTAAGTTGTTGGATGGCTTTATTGACGGCGTGTTCGGTTTCAATATCCAAATGGCTCGTGGCTTCGTCGAGAAATAATATTTTTGGATTAGCATATAATGCACGAGCTAAAAAAATACGTTGTTGTTGGCCGCCAGATAAGGTCGAACCCATGTCGCCGACGAGCGTGTGATATTGCATCGGCATGTTTTTAATATCCTTTGCGATGCCGGCGAGTGTTGCAGCGCGTTCAATATGTTGATAGTCGGGCTGTTTGGCAAACAATGCAATGTTATCGGCGATAGAGCCGGCCAACAAACAATCGTTTTGCATGACGGCGGCGATATGACGGCGATATTGTTGAATGCCGATGTCTTGTATGTTGGTGTTATTGATTAAAATTTCCCCCGCCATTGGTAACAACAAGCCCATCATTATTTTTAGTAATGTTGTTTTGCCGCAGCCAGAGGGTCCTGTGATGGCGATAAATTCGCCCGGCAAAATCGTTAAATTTAAATTTTTAAAAATATAAGGTTCATTATGTTCATATTGAAATGCCAGATTTTTTGCTGAAATCACAGGCGTTGTAATAGAATTTTTTTTATATGTTGTTGCGAATGTTGCGTCGATAGGTTGCAAGACAATATCTGACAGCCGATCGGTGTGCAATGAAATTATTTTTAGATCTAAAAATTTCTCGATCAGATTATCCATTGCGTCTCGAAATATATTTTGATAAAAGATAAATGCATAAAGCATGCCAATGGTTAAATGGTTATAAACAATACTGTTAATACCAAACAGCGAGACAAAAATCAGTTCAACGCCAAACAACCCGCGCTTGATTGTCGTGAATAATACCATTTGTTTAGCGATTGAGTGGTGTGCGTTAAGAAAATCATGATATTTGTTTTGCCACAGCGTTTCGCGTTCGGTTTCTTTGTTAAAGCTCTTGATGAGCTGAATGCCTCGCACATTTTCCATAAAGTTTGAATGATAATTCGCTTGTTTTCTTAGCATTTCTTCGCTGCGGAGTCTAAAGGTCGGTGAGAGTCGCATTCTACACATAAAATACAAAAAAATCGTGATGAGAACAATCAGTGACATCTTAATGTTATAGGTCAGCATCATGCTGAATGTGACGATCGCCATAATTCCATTGATGCTGCTTTCTATCAGCCCTTGCGTCATGATCTCTCGAATTTTTTCGATCGAATTAAATCGCGACATGATATCGCCTAAGTGACGTCGTTCAAAATAAGAGAGCGGCAATTGAATCAATCGGTGAAAAACAGAAGTAGCAATTTGCGTGCTCATTTTAGCATTGAGGCTAAGTAATAATAATGCTTGAGAGACATACACGGCCACTTCTAATAATTTGATGCCCAAGAATGCGCCGGTCAGCAGATATAAAAAATAAAGTGTTTGATGTGGAATGATGCGATCAACGCTGATTTGTAAATATTTGGGGCCTATTAATACCAATGTTTGTAATAAAAATGCCAGACCAATCAGCGAGAAAAGATCTTTTTTGTTAAAATGATGCAGGAGATCTGTGCATTTTAATTTTTTGATTTGAGTTTGATTTATAATTTTTTTTGGCGGATTGATTTCTAAAGCGATGTTTGTAAAATGTTTAGCGGCTTCTTCAAAACTTAATTTTATGCGACCCGCGTTTGGATCATGAATGATGATCTGTTTCGTATTGATGTTATCCAGCACAACAAAATGATTGTGATCCCAGTGTAAAATAGCTGGTGTTTTGATCGTGTGTAATTGAGAAAGTGGTATGCGAAAGGCGCGTGTTGAACAGTTGAAATGCCGAGCCATGCGAATAATTTCGGTCAATGTAATGCCTTTGAGCGAGGTAGGAAATAACGTGCGTAAATTTGATAAACTGATTTGAAATCTATGATATTGTAAGATCATGCATAGAGCCGCATGGCCGCATTCGGACATTTCATTTTGTAAAATTATGGGTAATTTTTTCAACGTATATTTCCCCTTTCTTTTTGATCTGTTTTTCCCGTCATTCCGGAATTCCGCCACAGGCGGAATATCCGGAATCCAGAGAATCGACGTGCAGAACTAAAGCGTTCCCTGGATCCCGGATATTTTGCTTCGCAAAATTCCGGGATGACGACTCTCTTTTCCTTGTCATTCCGGAATTGTTGCGCCAGCAGTTCCGTCATTCCGGAATTCCGCCACAGGCGGAATATCCGGAATCCAGGGAATCGACGTTCGGAACTAACGCGTTCCCTGGATCCCGGATAAATCTGCTACGCAGATTTTCCGGGACGAAATTTGTGGCACAGCAATTCTTGACGATTATTTTTTTCAAGCTTTCACCATTCTCCATGGACAAGCGAGCACCTCTTTATTAAATCCCTGCAACATATCCAGCCAAGGCTGTAATTTTTCCTGATCAAAATCTAATGTGCCGTCTGCGCGTATTTTTCCAATATAATTTTTTGGATCATTGAGCGAAACGGTGCATTTATTAATGTCCCCGTTGGCGCGGATCACGATTGCATTGGGTTTTGCCGCATAGCAGATCGATGTTTGATCGAGCTGTTTTGCATTTATATTGTTACCGAGTAATTTATACAAATGAGTTATGGTTTCAGTGCGATTACCGACTTGTGAGAATGTTTCAATTGCCTTTCCGCCTAAGTTTTCGATCGCTTTAAAAAATATAAAAAATCGCTTATCATTACCAAAGTGCGATGTTAATGTAGGTATAAAATCGATGATAGACGACAGATTTTCGGGTGTGATATGTATGCGTAAAATGATCGTAAAATCGCCTTTGATTTCTCGTATCGCTAATAAATTAGACCAAATATGGTCGAATGTGCCGGCGCCATTGACTTTGATGCGTGTTTTATCATGAATGTCTTTTGAGCCGTCTAAGCTGATTTGGTAATAGGTTATATTAATGGATAATAATTTTTTGAAAATAATAGGCGTGAGCAAATAACCATTCGTTGTCATCGAACTATTAAATTGAAATTTTTGTTGGCTTAAAGTTTTTGCATAATTTGAAATATCTTGTATAATCTTAATTGCTAATAACGGCTCCCCTCCAAACCATCCGATATTTAGATATCTAAAATCCTTATCATCTGTTCTTATTTTTATAAGTCGTTTAATTGCCTGTACCAATGCAATGTTCATTTTTGTTGTTTTGTGATCTTCATAACAATAAGTACAACGAAAATTACAACATTCAGTCGGTAAAAGCGTAAGCGTAAAGCATTGATTGCTGAGCATTAAAGCTAAATCATGATTTAAAATATTTTGTTCCATCTGGAATTCCTTAGGATTAATAAAAATAATTTGATATGCGACAGGATCGCTTTTGGAAAGAGTGGAACGAATAGAGCAAGCAGTATCCGATTGTTTTGGTATGGTTTCAACTAGATTAGCTTAAATTTTTGTAAGCTTTTATTGATTATTGAGTCTGTTTATTAATGAAAGAGGAAAAAATTATGAAAAATACAAAATATGGCGCTACTAATATTAATGTTCAAGCATTGCAGCCGGTGCGTCAAGGACATGTATGGCGCGGTGCGGGGATAGGTTTTTTTAGCGGGGCGCTTATTGGCGCTGGCGTACATGCGATTGCAAGAGAGACGACAGGGTGGAGTATGTTTGTTCATATGGATCAGCGTGAAACAACTCAGATATCTGTTGCCATGCAATTTGCGATCATCGCACTAATATTTGGATTAGCAGGCGCTATTATGGGTTGTTGCGGCGGGGCGATGATGGGGCGTGTGGCGAGACGCGATGCTCGCTTGAGGGATTTAACAAGCGGGAGAACACTGAGACGTAGCGCATCTGTTGATTCGCAATGGGTTCCATTAGCCAGGCCGGCTCGCGCCAATCGGCGAGATACGCAATTAGATTCAGATGCGCATGACGTTCGCTCGGATTTTGCTGCCACTTAGGTGTTTTTTTTAATTAAATAATAGGCAACTTGCCCGGCTATTTTCGCTTTTAAGATTTGCCAAGATGCAGGCACAGTGGGTGGCGATAATTTTTTTTGTGTTTCGATATAAATGTACGCGTTAGGATTTAATAGATCTTGTTTGTCTAATAGATGACAGATGGGCTCGACTAAATTCGAGCTAAAAGGCGGGTCAATAAAGACGAGATCAAATTTTTCTTTTGAGGTTTGGATATATTGTTCAGCCGTCATTTGATGAATTGTTAAGTTTTCCGCATTTAATGTTTTAGCGGTTTCTTTGAGTTGTTGCACGGCCTCTGTGCTTGTGTCGATCATCACGACATGACCCGCGCCGCGCGATAATGATTCAAATCCCAAGCTTCCACTGCCGGCGAAAAGTTCTAAACAGTTTATATGGTTGATGACAGGCGCGAGCCAGTTAAATAAAGTTTCGCGTGTGCGGTTTGCTGTTGGTCGTAAGCCATCGCTCGTGGGAAATTTAATATTACGCCCACGCCATTTGCCCGCAATGATTTTCACTTGATTTTTTAACATGTTATTTTTTACCTCGTGGCTCCGCGAAAGTCAATTGCTTACAGCATTTTAATCCACGCAGCTCTGAGCTGCGGCGAGCGAGTCATAGCAAGTGTTTCACGCCCCCCAATTCTCCCAGCTCTGAGCTGATGCTATGTAACTCATTGATAATTGGAAGAATAAACCCTGAATATCAGTAGCGAAAATCGGCCTATTTTTATATACTGTCCGCGCTAATATACAAATGGGACGGCTAAGTGCCACATAGTTTATTTTACCTCATTAGCGCGAGTGCTATCGGGTTTCTCATGACCTGGGGCGTTGGCGCGAATGATCTCGCCAATATTCTCAGCACAACGATCGGCTCGCGGTCATTGACTATCCGGCAAGTTGTTATTATTGCAATTATCTTTGAAACGGCCGGTGCATTTATCGGTGGCGTGCATGTTACCAATACTATCCGTAGTGGAATTATCAATGTTAGTCTTTTAGCGAATACACCAGAAATACTGGTCGATGGTATGTTGGCGACATTATTATCGGGCATGACGTGGATATGGTTTGCAAGCTTTGTCGGTATGCCGGTGTCGATTACGAATTCGATTGTGGGTGCGCTCGTTGGATTTGGTGCGCTCGTGTTGGGTGTTCATGCCGTGCACTGGAGAATGGTATTATCAATTGCGCTGACATGGGTTTTTGCCCCTTGTTTTGCAGCACTGATGAGCTATTTATTGTTTACATTGATTAGAACGTCGGTGTTGGGAACGGCCAATCCTTGTCACAGCGCGCGTTATTGGATGCCGGTTTTTTTCTTTTTAATTGGTACCATTTTGTCATTCATGATTATTTTAAAAGATTTATCGCAGTTTCATTTAGAATTTAGCGTGTTTTGGGAAATCATAATTACATTTATTGTATCTCTATTGATTATGTTGTTAGGTTTATTTTTATGTCGAAAATTATATCATCGAAAACATATCCGCTCTCGGCATCATCGCTTAGCGTATGTCGAAAAATTATTTGGTATTTTAATGATGTTTACTGCCTGTGCGATGATTTTTGCGCATGGATCTAATGATATTGCTATTGCGATTGGACCCATGACGGCTATTTTTAATATTGTCCAACACAAGGGGCATTTGGTTGGATTGAGTACTTATCCTGGGTGGATTTTATTGTTTGGCACGGTCGGTGTTTTAAGCGGCGTGTTGATCTATGGTCGAAAGGTGATGCACACGGTTGGCAGGCATATTACTAATTTAACACCGAGCCGTGCATTTGCAGCGACGATTTCAGCGGCGGGTACCGTGATTTTAGCAACCAGCGCGGGGGTGCCGGTGTCTGCGACTCAAACATTAGTTGGCGGCGTGCTTGGTGTTGGACTTGCCCGCGGTATTGCCGCATTGAATTTGCGCATTATACGCAATATTTTTTTGTCGTGGATCGTAACTGTGCCGGTGGCTGCTGGGCTTGCGATTGGATTTTATTACCTATTAAGGACTCTATTGCATTTAGTTGGTTAAAATAAAAATCACCGTGGCAAGCCGCGAGGGAATCGCTTCGCATCTTATTTTTTGGTATACTTTTACAAAGTGAAGAGAGGAAAGAAGATATGGCACCGATTTCAATATTGAAAATGTTTCGTCGATCACCGATCGATGCATTACAAAATCATATGACCACAGTACATAATTGTGTTAAACAACTGATGCCATTTTTTGGTGCTGTTTTGGTGGCTGATTGGGAAAAAGCAACCGAAATTCGAAAAGAGATTGCTCGATTAGAAGATGAAGCGGATGATATGAAACGCATGTTGCGTTTGCATTTGCCGACAAGTATTTTTATGCCGGTATCGCGCACGGATGTGCTGGAATTGTTGTCGCGCCAAGATTTATTGGCCAATAAAGCAAAAGATATTGCAGGCTTAGTCATTGGTCGTCGTTTACAGTTGCCACAATCTATGCATGAGGCTTTTTTGAAATTATTAGGTCAAGCCATTCACGCATCCGCGCAGGCACTGAAAACGAATAAAGAATTAAATGAAGTATTTAAATCCGGTTTCAGCGGAAAAGAAATCAGCGTGATCGAAGGCATGGCTGACCAATTGTTAAAGATTGAACGCGAAACGGATTTGCTACAAATCGATGTGCGCGATGAATTATTTGCGCTTGAAAAAACATTACCGCCGGTTGACGTTGTATTTTTGTATCAAAGCATTGAGTGGATTGGTGATCTTGGTAATCATGCGCAGCATGTGGGTGATCGCCTGCAAATGTTAATTGCACGATAATAACAATAGATGATAAGGAGCAAGTATTATGAGTTTTAAAGAAAAAGTGTCTGAAATTATTACCGTTATTCATAAGCGCGCACCCGGTTTTGAGCCCAAAATCGCGCTAGTATTAGGATCTGGTCTCGATGGATTAATCGATGATATAAAAGTAGTCGCACATATCGATTATAAAGATTTGCCGCATTTTGCGATGAGTTCGGTTCAGGGGCATGCAGGCTGTTTGGTATTGGGTTATATATCTGATATGCCGATTATGTGTTTTAAAGGACGCATACATTTTTATGAAGGAGGCAGCTTTGAATCTATAAAGTTGATTGTACGTACCGTCAAAGACATGGGTTGTTATAGTTTGATTTTGACCAATGCGTCTGGTTCGCTGCGCAAGGAAGTGGGTGCCGGTGAAGCAGGACTTATTACTGACCACATTAATTTACAGCTTACCAATCCGTTGATTGGCGTTAACGATGATGAGTATGGTGGTCGATTTGTGACGATGAATGATGCGTATGATCCGGGATTGAATGAGATATTTCGACAAACCGCGAAAGCGTTAAAGATTACATTGTACGATGGGGTGTACATGGGATTAAGCGGTCCCTGTTTTGAAACGCCGGCGGAAATTCGCGCGTTTCGTACATTAGGTGCGGATTATGTTGGCATGTCTACCGTTCCTGAGGTGATTTTGGCGCGTCATTGCGGATTAAAAGTAACAGCCTTAACAGCGATTGTGAATATTGCGTCAGGCATGAGCGATGTTAATCCTTCGCATGCAGAAACATTAGCAAAAGCACAAATCAGTGGCGAAAAATTACGTCGGATTCTTAAAGAGTTTTTGTCGCGGATATAATCGTTGGTTGTTAATCCGGATATTTCACGCGATTGCGTAGCGAGAACGAGAATAAAGCTATAAATACAAGGCCCGAGGCAAAAAATGACCGGGCGCATATCCGGTGCGATATGTAAC
>Ga0209541_10016611_pt1 | contig 10868 bp, 14 predicted proteins | sample RifCSPlowO2_01_FD_184027 | JGI IMG/M metagenome (GOLD analysis project Ga0209541, IMG submission 184027) | Groundwater microbial communities from Rifle, Colorado - Rifle CSP2_plank lowO2_0.1 (SPAdes) (version 2) | ecosystem: Environmental > Aquatic > Deep subsurface > Groundwater | place... | reverse complement strand
TAATACCTGTGGAGAAATAATTCAACATTACCAACCGCAAACTAATATACCATGAAAATAATGATTGATACTCAACATGATACGTATGAGGATATCCAAAAAGTATTGCATATTCTAACAGGTATAATTCAACGAAAAGAGGGTAGTAGTAATAGTAACTATAATCAAAGTAGCAGTTATAATCAATCTTCTGGCACAACCGATACTTCTAATATGATGAGTATGTTTGATTCAACTCCATCAGGTTCAAAAGAGATACCTGATACTCCGCCGGATTTCAGCAGTTTTCTTAACTTGACCAATGGAACGAAGAAAGAGGAAGTTAAAGGAGTACCCAAGATTGAAGTTTATGAGTATTGATTGGTGCAGATAGCAACTTTTTTATTAGAACTAAACTTCACATCAACAAAATCAATCCTACCCCTACTATGATAATAAATCCAAATGACCAAGAGATGGTTCTAGAAAACTTCTTCCCCCCTATCCAATACGCTATAACTCCTTTAGTAAAGACATTAGTTACCGCGGCAATCATTACTCCTTTGCTAGCTATACTTACATCTAGGCCTTCTTTAGCTTGATTAGCCAAAGATAAGGTAATTGCATCTACATCAATTAAACCAGATAGGAAACTGACTAAATAAATCCCCCGTGATGATAAATAAATATTGCCTAATTTCACTAAAGCCACAACTACACTAAAAATTATGGCAAAGCGTAGAGCAGGCCATAAAGCCAGAGGAGAACTCAAAGTCACTTTACCTCTGGCTTTACTTGTTTTTTGCCATAAGAATATACCCATAAAAGCACTTACGGCAATCATAATCAAAAAGAAAGGGATTATGTTAAGAGCCATATGGGGATTGATTACAAAAATTTCTATGAACATACGAATAAACATAATTCCGTTAGCTAAAACCACACCTAAAGCCAAAGCCCGATAAATAATTTTTTCTTTAAGACTTCTTTGAGCCAAACTTACGGTAGTAAAAGTACTACTGATCATTCCCCCCAATATACCTGATAATACCACTCCTTTCTCTCCAAACCATTTCATCAAAATATATCCAATGAATCCAATCCCTGAAACTACTACTACCACTAACCATAGAAAATAGGGATTAAAAATTCCGTACGGTCCGTAAGATTGATTAGGAAGAAGAGGCAGAACGAGAAAGACAATCACAATAAAAGTTAAAGTGCCGGCTAATTCTTTACTAGTAATTTTTTCAGCAAAATGATGTAATAAAGATCGAGCATATAAAATAACTGCAATACTAACCGCTAAAGTTACGGCAAAGAAAAATTCTTGATAATAAGATAGGACTCCTATGAAAAAAGTCAAAAGACCGGCTATTTCAGAAGTAGCACCAAAATGATTTTTGCTTTTTTCAGAGATAATAAAATACGCTACGATTACCAAAATCCCAATAATCAACATTCCCATAATCAAAATATATGGAGAAATTATATCACCAAAATAAGCACAAAGAGCTCCAAATAAAGCAATTAAAGGAAAAGTTCGTATACCGGCATATTCATGCCCTCTATTTTTATACGTAGCATATTCTCTTTCCAAGCCTATTAGTGCCCCTAAAGCTAGAGCTATTAGAAAACGTTGAAACATCAGTAAATCTATCATCCTCACCATAGAGAAAGAAAAGAGATTTATATAATTAGTGGTTTGAAAAATGAAAAGAAAGAATAATTATTTCTTTGTTCTATTCTTGCTTAATTTCAAAGCTTTCTTCCCATTGGAATGAGATCTTATTCCGTAAGTTCTTTTTCTTCTAGTATGTAATTTTACCATATTTTAGATACTTTAGAAGATATTTATAAGCTTTTCTCTGAAGGGAGGATAATTTTTGTTTATAATACTTTAAACTAAAAAAGATGAAAAGTTATAAGCCGCTGGGTTGTTGGTTGTGTCAATGTAGTTTTTGTTAGCATTGGATGTTTGTTTAGCTAAAACCACCTAGCAACTGGTGCAAGCAAGGATAGTTATAACATCACACTCCTGGCGCAGAACTTTTCAAGAAATATCTATCTAAACCTTTTTAAACACCTTCTTACTTCCTTTTATAAGATGAATTTATCAGAATTAGGATTAAAATGTGGAATTGAGATCCATCAGCAATTAGAGGGGAAGAAATTATTTTGCAGTTGTCCCACAGTTCTTAGAGATGATACTCCTCATTTCAAAGTCAAGAGAAAACTTCGAGCCATGGAAGGGGAAGATGGAAAGATTGATATTGCGGCCATAACTGAACAAAACAAGAATAAATTTTTTGTTTACGAAGGATATCATGATACTACCTGCTTAGTTGAAATTGATGAAGAACCACCTCATGAGATTAATCAAGAAGCTTTGTACACCACTTTACAATTATCTAAAATTATGAACGCAGATATTGCTTCTATCATTCAAGTAATGCGTAAAACAGTAGTAGATGGATCTAATACCTCTGGATTTCAAAGAACGGCATTAGTAGCAATGAATGGAAAAATATCTACAAGTTCTGGCGAGGTTCGTATTGATAATATTAACCTAGAAGAAGATTCATGTAAAAATATTTCAGAGTCTTCAGAAGAACGAACATACAGAATAGACCGATTAGGAATTCCCCTTATTGAAATCGGAACTGCTGCTGATATCACTTCTCCTCAACAATGCCAAGAAGCAGCAAAGAAAATAGGTTTACTTCTACGTTCACTTACGGGCGTCAAGAGAGGATTAGGCACGATTAGACAGGATGTTAATGTTTCCATTGCAGGAGGTAATAGAATTGAAATTAAAGGCGCCCAGGATCTACATCAACTTCCTTTATTAGTAGAATATGAAGCAAAACGACAGCATGAATTACTTAAAATAAAAATGGAGTTAAAAGTAATCAAATTAAATCAAATACAAATCATAGATTTAACCAATTTATTTGTTAAAAGCACTTCAAAAATTATTGAGAAAACCATCAAAGACAACGGCAAAGTTCTAGGAATCAGATTAACTGGCTTTGCAGGTTATATTGGCAGAGAATTAATGTCCAATTATCGTTTAGGTACAGAATTTTCGGGAAGAGCCAAAATGTATGCCGGAGTAGGAGGCATTTTTCATTCCGATGAATTACCTAGTTATGGTATTAGTGATGAAGATGTGGCTAATATTAAGAAGGTTTTACACTGCTCTTTCAATGATGCTTTTGTCCTCGTATCTCATACAGAATCTAATGCTCGACTGGGGCTAGAAGCAGTTTATCAAAGAGCCCAAGAAGTTCTTATCGGAATACCTAAAGAAGTACGTAAAGCTAATCAGGATGGAACTACTTCATTTATTCGTCCACTATCAGGATCGGCTAGAATGTATCCTGAAACAGATGTACCTTTGATAAAACCAAATATTTCTAAGATCAAACTTCCAGAATTATTGGAAGAAAAGATCCGACGTTATCAACAAAGATTAGGAATAAGTAAAGATCTAGCTGAATTTGTGGCTAAATCAGATAAAATACTCTTGTTCGAAGAATTAGTACAAACATATCCCGGCATTAAACCAGCATTTATCGCTGAGACCATTACCTCTTCACTACTAGAAATAAAAAGAAAATATTCCATTGATCCAGAAGTATTAGAAGAAGATCAATTCCGTGAACTATTCAAACATCTCGCGGAAAATAAAATTCATAAGGACATAGTGTTAAACATATTGATAGATATGTGTAAAGGAACGTTTAAGATTGAAAAATATGCTGCTTTGGGAACAGAAAAGATTCATCAGGTTTTGAAAGAGATAGTTGAAAAGAATTCCAATGCTCCTTTTAGCGCTTTAATGGGTATGGCCATGAAACAGTTAAGTGGTAAAGCTTCGGGGGAGTTTATTTCTTCGGAACTGAGAAAGATAGTTGAGAAGGGGCATAGGTAAGAGAGACACACACATTTATAATAACTAAAATAATTCTAGAGACATGTTGAATAATTTAATAAAAAATCCCAATCGCAGCAGAGCTGCGGGGTATTTTTTAATCTTGCTTGGAATCAACATCGTAGTAGAACTACGGGGTATCGTGCCCAAGCAAGAAATAAAATGGTTAAAAGTTATCATGATATTAACATCAATAATTCTAGCGTTATTTCTAATCATCTCGGCTTACAAAATATCTCTACTCTCCACTAAATTAAGTGCTGATCAACAAAAAGTATTTGATTTTTTGAGAAATAAAGCTGATCTTCCGGAAGATTATACCACCAGTGAAAAATCCCATTTATTAGATGTAAAAAAGGTTATGCAAAAAACAGATTATGTATTCTATTTTGTATTTTTTATTTCCGCATTTATAATTATATATTACTACAAAAACAAACAAATGTTGAAAGAAATATTATATTATTCAGGATTTATTACCTTAACTATAATAGTTATCATTCTACTGGGCATAATAATCAATTTTAATTTTATGTTTGAAATATTTCATCTGCTTCTTTTTCCACAAGGAAATTGGCAGTTCCCGCTAGAATCGTTATTAATACGTACATTTCCCCTTGATTTTTTTGTGTGGATGGGAGCAAAATTAATATTTTTCAGCCTCGTTTTTGGAGGAGGAGTTATGATAATCAGTAACTATTTTTCTAAGAAAATGATTATATCTTAAAAATGCATCAGAGGTAAATAAAAATTAGAGCATCAGCAAAGAGATATATTTTTATACTCCACATACATCCTTTTACACATGAACGTAATTGCTAAAGGACCAAAAGCCTGGTTTATAGGTGTAGGAATAATTCTCTTAGGAATTATACTTGTGGTAATTGCTTTCAATCTTTTGATTTTGCTGCTACCAATTATTCTGATCATTATGATACTTAGTTACTTATTTAGATCTTTAAATAAAATAAAGAACAAAAAGGGAAAAACAGAAAAAGGGTATGTAGATGTCAAGTTCAAAGTCAAAAAATAAACCGCTGGTTTTGGTCAATTTTAAAACGTATTTAGAAGTTTCTGGAGATAGAGCAGTTATTCTTTCTAAACAGATTGAAAAAGTCAAGAACAAAAAATATAGGTTAGCTATTGCTCCCCCAACATTATATCTTAAAGAAATTACTAAAATTACCAGTAAAATGCTCGTATTTACACAGCATCTGGATCCGGAAGGGGAAGGAGCACACACGGGACATATTATCCCTTATGAAGTTAAAAAAATAGGAGTTAGTGGCACCATTCTCAATCATTCTGAGAAAAAATTACCGTTCGATGTTTTAAAGAAAACAGTGGAAGCATGTAAGCATCATCATCTTATTACTGTTATTTGTGCTTCTACTTTAACTGAAGTACAAAGTATAGCTGAGTTGCATCCTGATTACATTGCGTATGAACCAGTAGAGTTAATTGGAGGAAATATTTCTGTAACAGATGCTAAGCCTGAAATAATTAGCAAAGCAGTAGCTTCAATCAAAAAAATATGCCCCAAGACTAAAGTACTATGCGGAGCGGGAGTCCATTCACGAGAAGATTTATTGCACGCTCTAAAAATGGGAACGGAGGGTATTTTAATAGCCCATGCAGTGGTAAAAGCAAAAAATCCTAAATTATTTTTGGAAAAGATGTTGAGTTAAGTATTAATATGAAAAAATATGATGCTGCAATTATCCTAGGAGGTGGGAGATATAACAATGATCAATTGACTCCGTTATCAATTCAACGTCTCAACAAAGGATATAATTTTTACCAAAAAAAATTCTTTAACAAATTTCCTGGAGAGATATCAAAACCAGATTTATTTACTTGGTTTAAAGATCATGTTCAGTTGTACTATAAATTTAAGAAAATTCGTGATAAATATCACCCACCGGGAAAAGAATCACAAGCTTATGTTGGAGTTAAAAAATAATTTTCGTAGGAGTTTCAAACATTGCTTCACTGTACCGTTACATAAAACTTCTGAACATTACCATATAAATTATTCTGAGCCAAAATCTTGGCGTCAAAAATGTAAGTTCCTTTTACTGCATCATTGGGTATATCTATTAAAATAGGTTCGTTACGATGCTCACTTTCTTTTATAGTCATATCTTCATTATTGTAATTTAACCAGGATAAAATATATTGACGCTGATTATTAGAGGTAGTAATAGGTACTTGCTGCGGATCAATCATTTGAGATAAATCTACTTGTAATTTGAACGAATCCCCTACACCACCTATGTTCAGTACACCAACTCCAAAAACATGACTTTCTCCACCGGTTAATGTAGCTTGATGTAAAGGCAGAGCTACTTGCTTACCTTGATCAACGAGTAAACGTTGTAATTCCGTTTGAGTTTGCTCGTCTAATTGTCCTTTTATTTGTTCTGTACCACTTACAAAAGAATACAATAATTTTACTCCTAGACCTAAAACAACCATAGAAATAATTACTATTACCAAAGTACTCATGGATAATTCTATGGCCCCTTTTTTACGCATAGGCGAAATAAGAGTTATGAGGTTTATATTTCTTTCTGTGGTAAGAAACAGATAATGGAACAAAAAGTTATTAAATTGCTAAAAAGTCTTTATGATTTATATTATGACAGAAAATATCCTAATAACCTCTTATAAAAACCCCGACTTAGATGGTACTGCCTGTACTTTTGCTTACACAGAATATTTGCAGAAAAATGGAAAAAATGTCGTAGCAGCGGTGTTTGGAACTCCTTCTAGAGAAGCCCAATTCGTGTTTAAGACATTTAAAATACTGCCATTAAAAAATGCAGAAAAGATTATAGGAAAAGTAAAAGATATTATCTTAGTTGAGGCCAGTGATACGAGCGGTATATCTTGGAAAATTGATCCTACTAAAGTAATAGAAATCATCGACCATCGAAAGATTCATGAAGCACATAAATTTTCTAATGCAAAAACACAGATAGAATTGGTTGGTTCGGCTGCCACATTAATTGCCGAAAAATTTCATAACAATAAAACAACAATAACTTCAGAATCTGCTTCTTTACTATATTCAGCAATAATCTCAAATACCATTAATTTCCAAGCTAAGGTAACTACAAACAAAGATTGTAAAATGGCATAATGGTTACTGACTAAGTTCAATCTTCCTGAAAATTATGTTCATGAAATGTTTATGGATAAGTCTAATTTTGAAGAATTATTCAAATGGACTTTCATTGATGATTTGGCGAACTTTCGGTAGGAATTGCCCAATTAGAGATTATTAATATTGATATATTTGTAAGTGAAAATTTAGACAAAATTAAGAGAATACTTCTGAAAACAAAAACAGAAAAATCATTGGATTTTATTTTCTTAACTTGTATTGACTTAGAAAAAGCATTCAACAAATTAGTGATTGTTGATGATAAAACTAAAATAATGCTTGAAGAAGTGTTGAATTTACACTTTAAAAATGGAGTTGCTGACAGAAAAGGAGTATTGATGAGAAAAGAGATAGTTCCATTGACAAAAGAGATTCTTGAATCACACAAGCCATAATCAGCCCATTTTCATCCAATAATCTTTTAAATATACTACAGTATATAGATCGATTATGACTGATTTACTAGATAAGATTAGGGAAAGTATAACTCCTTCAGCTATAGCTTTAGTAGCAGCAGGGTTCTTAACAGCCAGTTGTAATAACAATAATAATCAAAATTCCTGCGCTAAAGATACTGATTGCGTCGGAGAACAAGTATGTGAGTACGATGTTTGTGTAGATGTAGTAGATTTTTCTCCTCGAACACCCCAGCAAACTTGGGAGGGATTGTATACAGCTTTGCACAGTAATGATCTTAATCAAGTGTTACACTATTTTACCGAGAGTAGAAGAGAATATTGCACCAAATTATTTGAAGGAAGAGATTTGCCATCCATAGCTGATTCTATGCCTAACCTACCTTTAGAGCCCACTTTCCAAAGAGGAAATTTATCACAATATGAAATTGTTACTGATACTGGTAGATACGGGGTGAAAATATACTGTCCCAATGACCACTGCATGCTCATCGATTTTTAGAAAAGGTATTTTGGCAGCAATTGCTGCGGCCATAACTTTAGTACCGGCATCAACTAGTGGTTATTCTATTAAAACTCATCCTCGTTTAACGGAGAGAGCAGTACAATTCTATTTAGAACAGAATAATAATAATAATCAAGTTGATCCTGAAGCATTAAAACTAGGCAGCGTAAATGAAGATTCCCCTGATATTTACATTCGTTCATATAATCACTTTCAAAATTGGGAGGATAATAGCGGTTTGTGGGGTTTCTCTAGTGCTGCAGATTGGGCCGAGGGAGGAGAATTACAACGAGGACAAGTGCCGTTAGATCATTTTCTTAATACTGATTTACTCTGGACTAAACCATTGAAAGTATTTTATGAAGAAGCATTAGGAGATTTTGGAGGAGGTTATCCTTTTGGTGATCAGAGCTGGCAGCAAGCTATCAAAAATAATAATCAACAAGCTTTAGGTCATATTGCCCATTTAGAAGCAGATCTTACCGTACCAGCACATGTTAGAATGGATCCGCATGCCTTCCTTCCTGCCGTAGTTAGACAATTTGCTGATTTTGAATTACATGAAGATTCGTATGAAATATGGGCCGCAAACTATCCTGGAGCTATTTCAGAACTGACCCCTACTCAAATTCCCAATTATGGTTCACTAAGAACTTTTTATGATGAAACTTCTCATTTCACCGGAGCTCATTTTTCTAGCGATAATAGAATTGATACCGCCAGAATATCTTCTTTAGAAAGAAGAGTAGAAGATGGAGCAACTTATTATTATGACACTATTGATGGAAAAGATGTCCCTATTGCTAGAAAAGGATTCTTGATGCCTTATGTGCTTGATTGGAGAGTTCTTGAAGAACAATGGAAAATCTCGGGTACGAAAGGAGTAGAAGGAATCGCAGGTATAATTACATTATATTTTGAGATAACTAATCCGACTGGTGACTGTATACCAAATCCTGTATCTCATTGTGTAGGAAATAATGTTTATGTTGATGATAATTGTGGCAATGATACATTATATCAACAATGTGGAAATAGTTATTCATGCCAAGAGGGGGAATGTAATCCTATTTCAAATAATGACTATCCCGATGCGGGTAGTGAATGTACTCCGAATCCTTATCTCCATTGTGTAGATTTGTGGAATGCTATTTTTAGAAATGATCGCTGCGGATTGGATATTTTAGTCCAGCAATGTACTCCTTCCCAAACTTGTCAAACTGATCGTTGTGTGACCAATAATACCTGTACACCCTCATCCACACTATATTGTGTAGGAAATAGTGTTTACAATAATGATGGATGTGGACATGATACTGTAGTGCAGAATTGCGATACTGATCAAACTTGTCAAAGTGGAAGTTGCAGGGATAATCCGCCGGCAGAATATGTTGATTCTAACACCAGATTACATTGGCAAGTAAATGTGGATAGAGGTCCCATCGATGAGTACTCGGCAGAAAGTTACTGCCAATCCATTGGATGGAGATTACCAACCATCAGTGAATTACGAAGTTTGATTCGAGGTTGTGCTACTACTGTGACTGGTGGAAGTTGTGAAATAACTAATGAATGTAATAGTTTTGATCATTGTAATACTGGTTGCCAACCTTGTGCTACAGGAAGCGGACCAGATAATGGATGTTATTGGCCTAATCAACTCCAAGGCACTTGTTCTTATTATTGGACATCAACAGTCGACACTTTCGATACTAGAAGCAACTGGATGGTGGGATTCAGGAATGCACAAATAAACTCTCATCTTAAGGGGGGTAGTACCAATGATGAAGGAAGTCATTCACATTACGTCCGTTGTGTTAAATAGATATTTTACTAATGCTAACATACGTTGCTAATCACCTTTAAAAAATTAAAACTATAAAAAAATAAGAAAATTAAAGAAGTTCTACCACACTTCGTATTCTTTGATTATCAGTATCAAAAACAAGAACAATAGTACTGCTCCCGTGCCCATATACCATACTCCGACAGATACACTTGCTTGACTTAATGAGAGGTACATTCCCCATCCCATTACGATAAATCCAAGCCAAAGGAATTTGTCTAATACTAACTTCATTATTTCGAATTCTTGTCCATCTGTCATTCTTTTTTTTGATTTCATTTAAATCACCTAAGATGTTTTTATAAAAAAGGTTCTTTCGTCGAATGTTTCACCAGCAGCAATTATTTGTACTTTAAATAAATAAGTGCCAGTTTTATCAGGTGCAGTAATAGTTACAGGAACCACCCTAGATTCACCTGCTCCGAAATTTACTGCAGAATCATCCCAAATGATCTTAGTTACTGTATCGGTAGTACTCCCAGTAGTTCTAAATATTTTAGGAGTTTCGGATAATATTTGTACAAATCCTTGATCAGTTTTAACAAAGAAACCTACTTTTAAATCTAAAGCGGTGTCATCAGTATTCTTAACCCCAATGGCTTGAACCGATTCATCACCATTCCCTAAAACTATAGTAGTTGCAGGAAAACTTAATTTCTTGTTCCCCGTTCTTAAATCATCAAGAACTTGCTGACTTATCTGTTCTTGGACTGCGGTGGATGTACTTTGAATAGATCCAATTTGACTTCGAACAAAACCTAAACCTAGACCTAGAACTACAAAAGCAATAACAACTATAACAATAGCTTCTATAGATAAATTTAATGATCCTTTACGATTCATCTTTACACCTCTTTAGCTCAATTACTTTAGCTTAGCTGAAATGAATATTCTACTATATAAAAAGCTTTCTGCGGTCAAGGCTGTGGGACAGAATTAATCCACTATTTCTTTTGTGATAATAACATAGACTCTTCTTTTGAGATATCTTTTCGGAACGTCGGCTTTAGCCGATG
>Ga0209541_10016610_pt1 | contig 10868 bp, 9 predicted proteins | sample RifCSPlowO2_01_FD_184027 | JGI IMG/M metagenome (GOLD analysis project Ga0209541, IMG submission 184027) | Groundwater microbial communities from Rifle, Colorado - Rifle CSP2_plank lowO2_0.1 (SPAdes) (version 2) | ecosystem: Environmental > Aquatic > Deep subsurface > Groundwater | place: Rifle... | reverse complement strand
AACGGGACGAATCTGTTACCATGCGTGAATTCGCGTATTTGCATATTCGGAAGGGACTCGTGATTTGCTGATCGGGCGGTATGGTACGCGTTTGGATTGTGTATACTTGAACTATGTTTGCCGCCTTGACTCGGAGGGTTTTGGAGCCGCCGGCCTTCGGCCTCGACATCTCGGACCTGACGGCCAAGTACGTGCGGCTCGTGCGCCGCGCCGGGGTTTTCCTGCTCGACGAGTACGGGGAGATTGACATTCCGCCCGGCCTGATCACGGACGGCGTGATCCAGAAAGAGGATGATCTTGTTGTCGTGCTTCGAGAGCGGCTGAAGGCCGCGCGACCCAAGCGCAAGCTCGAGCGTTTCTGCGTCGCCTCGTTGCCGGAGGAGAAGAGCTTCGTTCGCGTGATCGAGCTCCCGACCCTGCAGGCCGGAGACATGGCTCATGCCGTCCGATGGGAGCTTGAGGGCGTGATCCCGCTCCCCATGGATCAGGCGATCTTTGATTTCGAGCCCGTCCCGGCCGGTTCCGGCCGGGAGCGGCGCGAGGTGCTCATTACCGCCTTCCCGCGGGACATCGTCGAGAGCTATCACCGGGTGCTCGCCCGATCCGGCTTCACGCCGCTCGCCCTCGAACTCGAATCCCAGGCGATCTCGCGCGCCCTCATCGCTGCCGAACTCGCGGAGCGTTCCGTCATCATCGCCGACATCGGCGCGAACCGCACGAGTTTCGTCATCTTCGCCGGCGGTTCCATGCTCTTCACGAAGAGCATTGCCGTTGGCGGGCGCGATTTCGAGCGCGCCATCGCCGAAGCCCTTGGGGTTTCGTCCGAGGAGGCGCGCGTCCTCAAGATCGCCGTGGGTCTGAATAGGAGCGGACGCGGCGAGGAGATCTTCCGAGCCCTTGGACCGCTCGTGGCACTACTCACGGCCGAGCTCGGGAAACTCCTCGGCTTCTACCGCGACCACCTCGCGGCCAAGCGTCACGACCTCGGGGACGTCGAACGGGTGGTGCTCTGCGGCGGGGACGCCAATCTCATCGGCTTTGAGCAATACGTGGCCGTGGCGGCGAAGAAGTCCGTCGTTCTCGGCGATCCCTTCGCCAACCTGCACTTCCCGGCCGGCACCATACCTTCCATTCCCCGCAATCAATCGCTAAAATACACGACGGCCATCGGCCTCGGCCTCCGCGCTGCCGGATATTAGCAAAAAATCAAAATTCAAAATGAATGCTGTTCCGATGTCACGTCGGAGCTTCCAACATTTTGCAGTTTGAATTCATGCTTAACCTAAACCTTCTTCCGCCGCAAGAAAGACAGAATCTTGCCTACGTCTTCCGCACCCGCGCGGTCGCGGCCGTGGGCGGGGGGGTTGCAGCGCTCTTGATCGTTTTTCTCGTGCTTCTCTTCCCTACGATCGTGCGCCTGGTGCTTGACGAGCGCGAGGCGCGCCGTTCCCTTGAGATCGAACGCCAGAGCCAGGTGCGGACCGGCGTGGTGAAGGACGCCGAGGCGGTCAGGCAGGCAAACCGTTTGGCCGAAACCGCCGCGAGGCACATCGCCGGCGGTTCGGCGCCGCTCTTCGAGGAACTTTTCCGTATCATTCCAGATCCGGTGCGGCTCGACGTCATCCGGCTTGCCGCCCAGGACCGCGCGCTCGCCCTCGAGGGCTTTAGCCCGACGCGCCGCGATCTCCTCGAACTCGTTCGGGCGCTCGAAGCGCACCCCCGCGTGGCCTCGGTCACCTCGCCGGTCGCAAACCTCATCCGCGAAACCGACATCCGGTTTTTCATCAGCGCAAAGCTTAAGTAGCATGGTTGCCTCCGCCCAGAGGAAATTTTTGGTCGTCACGCTCGTCGCCATCACCGTCGCGGTCGGGGTGGGGGCGGCTTGCGTTGCGGCGGTTGGGATGGCGCTCCGCCAGCGGACCAAGCTCGCCGAGGTCAGGCGGGAGGGGGCGCGTTTAGAGGAGGAGCGGGCTGCGGTGAGCGCCGCCACGCGGATGCTCGAGGCCATCGCGCGCGAGCGCGAGCTCCTCGCCGCGAGCTTCGTGGATGCCGCCGAGCCCCTGCCGTTCATCGAAGCCATTGAAGGGCTCGGCCGCCGGGCCGGCGTGAAGGTTGAGTTGGCGCTCGCCTCCGGCGGGAGCGGCGGCCGGGCTGATGCCTACACCGTCCGGGCGAGTGGGTCCTACCCGGCGGTCATGGCTTTTCTCAAGCATCTCGAGTCGTTGCCCTTCTTGGTTGATTTCGGCGATGTCGAAATCCGGGGCGGCGGGGCGCCGGCCGCCCGCGAGGCAGCCGCCGGCGCACCGCGGCCGTCGTCAGAGCCAAGGGCGAATCTCGTGCTCAATCTCAAGATCATTTCACTATGAAGTTTTCGCTCCCCACGCCCCAATTTTTCCGGATGCGCTTTCCCTTTTCGCTCCCCGGCTTCCTCAACTCCGCCTGGTGGGCGCTCCTCGCGCTTGCGATCCTGCTCCTCGCGCTCGACGGCTTTTTCCTCTACCGTTTCGGCTTCGGCCGCGCAGCGCCTCCGGCGGAGGACCCCAAGCCAGCACTCCTTCGCCTTGACGAGGCGGCCATTCGTAAGGCGGCCGAGGCGTTTGAATCGCGCCGCGCCCGCTTCGCCGCCTCGCCGGCAGCACCCCCAGACCTCCCGAATCCGTTTCAGTGAGCGGAATTGCGAATTGCGGGGTCTGACCCCGCTAATCGCTAATCCGTTTCGGTGAGCGAAAACCGCGAACCGGTACGAACTTCCCGCGAATACTACAAATCCGAAATCGGCTCAATGGGAAGTTCGGAATCGGCTCATTTCCACGAAATGAGCCGATTCGCCAACTGAGCACCCCAATCCCCCCTCGCAGCCCACCCTTATTCTCAAATTCTTAAGAATTTGAGAATAAGGGTGGGGGCTAATCCGCCTTCGCAGAAAACCGCGGACTTACGCCCACGGATGCCCGGTCTTCGCAGGGGCCTCATTTTGCCCCGTAAGGTATCCGAATGCCGATGTACCGCAGCCCCTGGCCAATGAGAAACCCGGCAGAGGCAGAGACGAGAATAAAGAGTAGCCGAATAGGCGTGGGTATATAGATTCCAGCAGCGAGTATCGAAAGTATGACTAAGAGAACATAGCCGTATGTCCAATAGCGAAGGGTCTCTCTCCAGTCGAGGTAAAAAGATAGAAATAAGGCGAGGAAAAAAACATAGGAGAAGTCGAAAACAGCAACTACGGGATCCCAGCGTGCGGGGACAGCTAGTCCACTGAAGCCGATGGGACCAAGAAAATAATCAAAAAACTCGAAAAAAGGTTTGTAGATGAAAACGGCAGCTGTACCGCTTGTTAGTACGGATACAATAAAAGGCAATACCTTAATTATGTTCTCTCTTTGAAGGAGGCGCATGGCGTTAATATTCGAAATCAAGGTTGCCAGCCCGTGTTATTAGGTGAAGAATGGCCAGCCCATTTAACACTACCTTTTGTTTCTTTTTCTGGATGAGGTCCTGAATCGTGATGGTTGTCTTATTGCCTGCTTTTGAATAGCCCGCCTTTGCTGTGAATCGCCCCGCAACGCTGACGTTCTGGTTCAGCGTTTTCGTCGCCTGATTCGCATCGAGCGTCCAAGCGTAGCGCAGTTCCGTTTTTGGTGTCTGAATCGCCGCTCCCCCGTCATACTGCAGGCCTTGCAGTTCGGCGGTAATGCTCTTGGCCCCTTGAGCCAGTTTTTTGAAAGCAAGCGCAAGGGTATGCCCCGCTTCATCGGCAACGGCGTATGCGTTTCCCGTTCGCGAGACCGTCGTGGAGCTCATCGCATCCATCCCTTCTATGATAAGCGCTTTTGCATCCGGATTAAAGCGGATACGGGCTTCCGGCGCGGTTGTATCAATTTTGACTTCCTGTTCCTTTGGGGGCTCGCTATTGGCGACAAAATCCCGCGAACGATAGAGGAGATGGTGCGCGCCGTCTTCGGCGATCCCGAACGGGGCGGCGTAGGAATTCCAGCTCTGCCCGGCGTCAAGCGAATACTCGGTTTGGAATACGCCCACCCCGCCCGCGTTATCCTCGGCCGCGAGCGTCACTTCAACCTCCGAGGTGAACCAGTTATTCGCGCCGATGGCGCCGGAAAGCGCTACGGTCGTGGTTGGCGGAGCCGCGTCCTCCGGCTCGACGGTGACGGGGTCGGGATCCTCTGCAGCGAGGTCCAGCGCATAGTTGATTTCAAGATTCGGCTCGGTGTTGCCGCTCACAGATGTTTCAACCTCGTTTCCGTCGCTGAGGTATCCTACCGCGATGGTATATGCGCCGGCAGCGGTGCCCTTTGCGGCAATGCCGTATTCGCCGTCGAGCGGCTCGGGGATGAGGAAGAATTCCCCGTTTGCGCCGGGTCCGCTGTAAAACGCGCCGGGAATCTCATTGACCTCCTCGCTCGTTTCCGGTTCGGTGCCGATTTTCCGGCCGAGCGGGTCCGTGATCTCGGCGGTGATCGGCGAGAAGATGCGGATCATGAACGCCTTGATGGGAATGCGGAATCGCTCCACTTTGGCGGCCGGTTCTTTTCCGGTCAATTCTTTGATGATTGCGAGCTGGGCGTCGGTTGGCAGCGCCGAATGGCGCGAGGCGAGGATCTGGGGGGTGATGCCCAGCAGGTCAATGGAACTCCTGAAGGGAACCGTTTCGTCGCCGTCTTCGAAGAACATGCCGCGGAATTGTATTGCGCTGTAAAAATCATTGGGATAGCCGTGCTCCCATTTGGGAAGGTGGGGCGAGTTGATGACCGAATAGCCGCCGACGGTCGTGTTTTCGATCTTGCCGGCGATGTTGGTGATGCGTATTCCGCCGCCGGTCAGTTTTTCAAGCAGTTCCGGCCGGTTCAATTCTTCTACGAGCAGGTTCTGCGGGTAGTTATCGGGATATTCGCGAAGATTGGCAGTGCTTTCTTCAAGAAGGTAGCTATAGATCGGCAGGAGTTGTTCAATCGAAAGGATAGGCCGGTTGCGGATATAATCGAAAATATTTTCGAAACCGTTTTTCTTTGCGGCATCCCGAAAAAGCCTGGTAAGTATTGCATCTTGAAAGTCAAAGCCGAGATTTTGCTGCTTCGTGCTCATCTCCCCTCCCTCCCATGCGAGATACGCCTTTGGCGCGCCCTTATGCGGCGTGCCGAGGAAAATCAACTGGTCAATGTCGCCGGCGTAGTCATCGCTCTCGGCGTACTGGCGGGCAATGATGCCGCCCATGCTGTGGGCGATAACGTCAACTTTCGCGCACCCGCACGCTCCTTTCATCTCGGCGATCTTCGCCTTCAACTCTCGCGCTGATTGCGCGTTATCCTGCCGAAAGTCGTAGCCGAGGAAAAAGAGCGTTTGGTCCCGTTCGTAGCCGGCAAGCTCGAGTGCCTCCCAGAGGTTGTCGTAAATATGGAGGATGGGATCAAGCACCCACCGTCCGTTCTTCAACCACGAGCCGAGGATGCCCGGGACAATGATCACGGGATCGCGCGGCGGGAAGGGATCCCCGGCGAGCCACGGCGCAAAGTCCACGCGATCCGAGACCCGATCTCCGGCGCCCGATGCGTTCAGCGTCGGGTGGAACGGCCCTGACGGATCGCCCCACCAGTTGTTCCTGGCGTCAAGAACGATCTGGCCCGAGACCGCCGGGCTGTAAAGCCCATACTCCGAATTTTCGCGGAAGCTCGATTCGGCAATCACGAGCCGCGCCGGGCCGATAGCCACTGCCGAGAGGCCGGTTCGGTTATGCGAAAATTCAAGGCCGGTGAACGTAAATTCGGTCGCGGAGGCCGCACTCATCACAGCGTTCACCGCCGGGGAGACGCCTCCGCGCGGCTGGCCGCCGCCGTAGCGCACCTTTGCGAAGCGGAGCGAGGTTCCGGCCCGATTTGCGCTGAATGCAATGTCCCCCCAATCCCCGGGCGCCGGCATCGTCGTATCGCCGTCGCCGTTCGTGTCGCCGCCGACGGAATCGTCTTTGATCGAGGTGAAGATGACCGGCCGGTCCCGCGTGCCGTTCACCTGCAGCGTGACGTCTGAGTGGATTAAAAGTCCGGCCGTCGAGGAGCTGAATTTAAAGACGGCCCCGGGATCAATAGCGAGCGTTCCGAAGCGGTAGTACATTTGCTCCTCGACGATATAGGGCATGGAATCGGCGTTGAGCGATCCCGGAGCCGAGAGGTCACTGCCCCAGAGAACGATGCCGTTTTTATCGCTCCCTGAGGCGGTATTGTTGGCATGGGCGAGGGGGACGTTGCCGTGGGCGAAGACCGGCACGGCGTTATCCAGGAACGTGTTGCCGTTGAAGGTGAACGTTCCCCCTCCCCGCCGTACGTTCACCCCATATCGGGAGTTGCCGGCGATTCTGCTCGCTTCGAGGATGAGCGCTCCGCGGCGCGAACCGACGAACTCAAGCGCGGTTTCGTTGTCGTGAAAATCCGCATTGGTGAGGCGGAGGCGGGCGTCGCTGTCGAGCCGGGCGTATAATCCGGTGGGACTCGACGAAATTTCAACGTGTTCGAGCGAACGCTCGGCGCTCGCCCCGGGGCTTGAGAGCGAGAGTATAAGCATCGGATGCGTGCCATCGCCGATGATGGCGCCGCCGTAGCGGAGACGAACATGGCTCATGGAGAATGGCCGATTTACCCAGCTGCCGGCTCCCCACAAGACGTATCCCCAATCCCCTGGCGCGGGCGAGGTTGCGCCGCCATCGCCGTTCGTGTCGCCTCCCACGGAGTCGTCCTTGATTGAAGTGAAGGTGATCGGCTCCGCTTCGGTGCCGTCAAGCGTGAAGGCGGCGTCGGCGTGAACCGTGAGCGTTGAGGTCGCCGAATCAAACTTGATCACCGCGCCCGGGGCGACCGTCACGCTGCCGAAACGGTAATAGACGTCGCCTTGGATGATGTAAGGAATGGCATCGCTGCCCCAGGTGACGTCGGCCGCGCAGTTCGTGCCGTAGAGCGCGATGCCGTTTTTCGCGCTCCCGGAAGCCGCGTTGCCGGCATGGGAGATGGGCGTGGCGCAGTGGATCGCAAGCGGTACGGGGTTATTTCTAAAGGCGTTGCCGGTAAAGACGAAGACGCCGTTTCCGCTGCCCGGGAGCGTCTCAACGCCAACGTTGGCGTTATCCGCGATTTCGTTCTCCGTGAGCGCAAGCGTTCTCCCGCCCGACGACTGGTAGCGCACCGCTGTGCCATTGCCGCGGAGGCGGCTTCGAACGAGCGTAAGATTGCCGGGCGTAAAGACGCCGAGCGGATTTTGGGAAATTTCGGAATCGCTGACGGTCGTCATCGAAGCTGAATTCGCAACCAGCGCCGGGTAGTGCGCGCCGTAGGCGAGCCCGCCGCCGTAGCGGATGTCGGCATGGCGGAGCTCCGATGCGGCGGGGCCCGTTGTGAAGATCCCGATATACCCCCAGTCGCCGGGCGCGGGCGAGGCGGCGCTGCCGTCTCCGTTCGTGTCGCCGCCGATGGAGTCGTCCTTGATCGAGGTGAAGGTGACGCGATTTTGATCGAGGCCGTTTGCCCGGATGACGCCGTACATGTTGAGCACGGCGTCGGATTCGAATTTCACCACCGTGTTCGGCTCGATGGCGAGGGTGATGCCGGCGTTAACGGTGACGGCGTCCTGCACCACATACGGGCTGTCGGCGGCGGTAAGCGTGGTATCTTGCCCGATCGTTCCGGTGAGGATGGTGACGGCGCGGCTTCCCGATGGAAGGAGCAGCAATACGAAAGCGGCCATGAGCCAGATGCCCCGCCGTCGCGAAACGATTGCCGCCGTGATCCCGGTTGTAGTCCCGGTTGTTCTTATTCTAATGTTCTTAAGAATTTGAGAATAAGGATTCCCCGCTTGGTGAGGGCGTGGCGGACGGATGCGCCTTCGTACCGCTTCATGACGAGATCGGCGTGGGAAAGGCGCCGCACGTGCTCCGAGGCGGTTTTGAAATTGATCTTAAGCGCCTCGGCGATTTCGGAAAGCGAAAGCTCCGGAGCTCGCGAAAGCAGGTGCATGATTTCGATTCTCCGGTGATTGGAAAATCCTTTGACGATCCGCTCGAGGTGCCGCGTTGGCTTCATGGCTTCCATGATACCGCGCGCTGCCGCATTCTTATTCTCAAATTCTTAAGAATTTGAGAATAAGCTGGGGATAAGCCGGCTGGCGGTTTTGCCCGCCGTTATACGGGCCTCATTCTCATATTCTTAAGAATTTGAGAATGATGGCGGGGAGTGTTTTTCTTTTTCTTTTTTTGAGGTCTCGGCCTGCCTGCTGGCAGATTTTCAAGCCCCGTCAGAAGCGGAGCTTTGAACGAGGCACGCCGGGTTCTAACATGGTTCGCCGGTCATCTCGCCACAACGTAGCGGGTGACGGCTGTGGCGCGGCCTGCCGGGCTCCGCGACACGAATTCGAGGCGGTTTACGCCGTTGACGAGGTGGAGGCGCTCCGAGAATTCTCCGGTTTCGCCCGAGTAGAGCGGGCGGCCGTTCAGGGTGACATCGGCCTCCGGATCGGTTTGGCCGCGGATGTCGATGGACCGCTCTAGAGTCGCGAGGTCGTGCGCCGGCGCGGCGACTTCGAGGTTCGGCGAGCGGAGGAATTTAAACTCATAGGCGAAAAAGCCGCCGATGGCGGCGAGGATCGCGGCGGCCACGGCCAGCGTGAAGTTCCGCTGGTTGACGTAGCGCGGAAATGTCCGCTCGCGCCGAATCATGGGAGTATTGTATCACCCACAGCCGAGAGGAAAAGAAGACACCCCGACCGGCTGGTCGGGGTGTTGGAGGGAGCGCCGTCGGGCGCTCAAAGCGTTTGGATGGCAACGCGGCTTTCCGAGGAGTCCGGACCCTGCCTTCTCCTGCGGGTGATGACCGAGCGGAGCGCCGCTACCACACTACTACGTCCGTCTCCGCCAGGCGTGCCGACAAGATACTTTCCGCCGGCGAGTCCGCAGAGCGAAGCGAGGAGCGACGTCACGGCGTACATGATGAGGAGCGGACGCTCCCCGAGCCAGTACTCCCAGAGAGGGGTGTGGCCCAGATCGCTGACGAGGTAGTGGTTGGTCAGGACGAAGATTCCCGTAGCTGCCATGCCTCCGATCGTCCACGCGGCGACCAGCGAAGTGCCGTATCCGAATCGGTAGCCATGGCGGAGCTTCGCGGCAAGAACGGCGATGCCGGCGATTGCCACAGCGTATACCAACGTCACGAGTGCGATCCCCGGATTAGACAGGGAGAACCACTCGAGCCGCCAGCTGCCCCCCTCAAAGGAAGCGTAGACGCTGGGGCTGAGCCAGGCGAGCAGGAACGACGCCGCGGCGAGTACGTACCAAGCCGATCTCCTCATAACCCACCTCCTGTTGGGAAATTTGGTTGATTTTGTCCTCGGAGTGAGGCGTTATGTTTAGTTTAGTAGCTTATTCCCTCGCTGTCAAGCTGGGGGTTTCGCGCTTCACGAGAATTTCCCTCGGTTTTGCCCCTTCGCCGGGGCCGATGACTCCCCGCTCCTCCAGGATGTCGAGGAGCCGCGCGGCGCGGGCGTAGCCGATTTTCAGGCGCCGCTGCAAATACGAGGCCGAGGCCTTGCCGGCCTGAACCACGGTTTTCTTTGCCTCCTCGTAGAGCGGATCCTCGTCGCCTTCGAATTTGCTCTCGTCAAGCGCGCCGGCAAGCGCGGCGTCCGAGCGCGCTGCGAACATGTCTTCGCCCGCGGCTTCGGCCGGAGCCGGTTCACCCTGCTCGCGGATGAACTTCACTACCCGCTCGACTTCCCCTTCGGACACGAACCCGCCCTGGATGCGTCGGGGCTTGGCCGTGTCGCCGGCCAAAAACAGCATGTCGCCGTTCCCGAGGAGCTTCTCCGCGCCCGCGGCATCGAGGATGGTCCGCGAGTCAATTTGCGAGGCCACCTGGAAGGCGATCCGCGAGGTGATGTTGGCCTTGATAAGCCCGGTGATGACCTCCACCGAGGGGCGCTGGGTCGAGACCACGAGGTGGATGCCGACGGCCCGCGCCATCTGCGCAAGCCGGATGATCGACCCCTCCACCTCGCGGGGGAAGGCCACCATGAGGTCGGCGAGTTCGTCAATGACGATGACGAGGTAGGGCATGAGATCCCCCTCTTCCCCGTTTTCCTGCTCGGTTTTGTGCCCGTTCGCGACCCGCTCGTTGTAGCCGGCAATGTCGCGGGCGCCGGCCGCGGAGAGCGTCTCGTAGCGGTGCTCCATCTCTTTGACCGCCCAGCGGAGGGCTTGGATGGTTTTTTTGGCGTCGGTGATCGGCGCGGCCAAAAGGTGCGGGATGCCGGCGTAGGCGGCAAGCTCCACGCGCTTCGGGTCAACGATCAAGAAGCGCAGGAGCTCCGGGCCGTTCCGGTACAGGAGCGCCGTGATGATCGAGTGAATGGCGACTGATTTTCCGGCGCCCGTTGCCCCGGCCACGAGCAGGTGCGGCATCTTCGCGAGGTTGGCATAGACCGGAGCGCCGGCCACGTCCCGGCCGAGAGCGAACAAAAGCGGGGCATCGGATTTCTGAAGGATTTCGTTTTCGAGGAGCGCGCGCAAACCCACGAGCGCGATCGAGCGGTTCGGAACCTCGATCCCGACGAGGGACTTCCCGGGGATCGGCGCTTCAATGCGGATGGGATGGGCGGCGAGCGCGAGCGAGAGATCATTTTGGAGGGCCACGATCCGCGAGAGCTTCACCCCTTCGGCCGGCTTCAAGGTATATTGCGTCACCGTCGGGCCGACCGACACCTCGCCCATCTCGACGTCAACGCCGAAGTTCACGAGCGTCCGCTTTATGATGTTGGCGTTTGCGCGGATGTCGCCGGAGGATGGCGTGCCGCGGTCGTCGTTCAAAAGAGAGAGCGGCGGG
>Ga0209541_10016606_pt1 | contig 10869 bp, 13 predicted proteins | sample RifCSPlowO2_01_FD_184027 | JGI IMG/M metagenome (GOLD analysis project Ga0209541, IMG submission 184027) | Groundwater microbial communities from Rifle, Colorado - Rifle CSP2_plank lowO2_0.1 (SPAdes) (version 2) | ecosystem: Environmental > Aquatic > Deep subsurface > Groundwater | place... | reverse complement strand
TAAAACTTGTTATACTTTAAAAAATTTCCTAAATGCAAAACCTTTAATAATTGCTTTTTGTATTTACATTGATAAAAGAGGCAAGATGAAAAGAAGTAAAAAGGCGCAGTTAGAGCTGTCCTATGGGATGATATTCTCAGTGATTCTTATTGCAGTATTTCTTTTTGTTGCAATATTTGCAATAATGCATTTTATGAACATCGGAAAACTTGTTGAAACAGGCGTTTTTATAAAGGACTTGCAGAATGAAATAAACCGAATATGGACAAGCGCAGGCGGAGAAGATATTGTTTTCTCAAAAAAAATAAATTCTGAAACTTTGCAGTATATCTGTTTTTTCAACCAGCAAAAAGAGGCAAAGGGAGAATTTAAGGATTTTTCAGCAGAGCTTAAAAGATATTCAGGAAGTAAAACTAATAACCTTCATTTTTATCCTGCCTCTGATTCAAACTTCTCGCCATTGGAAATAAAGCATATTGATATAGAAAAAATAACTAAAGATTCAAATCCTTATTGCATTAAATTAAAAAATAAAGAAATAAAACTGCGCCTGCAAAAGTCGCTTTCAGATACATTAGTAACAATCAGCGCAGCATGACAAATAATCACTAACAATGATAAATAAAATAATTAAGGATAAAAAAGCAATGGAATTTTCATTTGCATGGATTTTTTCAATTATAGTGGGCGCAGTTATTTTATTTCTGGCAATTTACACAGCAACAAGATTTATCTCAACAAGTGAATATCAGATAAATACACAAACAGCAAAAAGTTTTCTTAATATAATGAACCCTTTACAGACATCATTAGAGTCTGGCAAGGCAAATTCAATTGAATTGCAGGAGGCAACGAGAATTTACACAAATTGCAATAATCAGGGAACATTTGGAAATTCAGTTGTTTCTTTTTCAGAAAAATTTGGCTTAAAAGATGAATGGTCAAAACCAGGAGGGGCATTATCAGAAAAAACCGCCTATCTTTTTGCAGAAGATGTCGTTGAGGGAAAGAAAATTTACTTTATTATAAATCCTGTAAAAATGCCATTTAAAACAGCAGACGCGATTTCAATGTATTCAGAAACTTATTGCTTTGCAAACCCGCCTGACAGCATTGAAGAAGAGCTTTCTGCAATTGGAAACAGCGCGAATATTATAATCTCTGATTCTTTAAGCGACTGCCCTGAAAAAAGCAGGAGAGTATGTTTTAATTCAAACTGCAATATTTCTGTAATATGCTCTGATAATTCCTGCACAAATGGGGCTGTTAAAAAAGGAAGCTCAACACTTAATTTTGCAGGAGGGCTTTTGTATCCTGCAGTTTTCTCTTCTGAAAAAAACTATGAATGCAATTTAAAGAGGATTATGACACGATTATCTTTGCTGTCCGAGGTTTATTCTGAAAAAGCCAGTTTTATCTCTGTAAGAGGATGCAATACTGCTCTTCAGCCAGATATGGAAATTTTATCAAGCTCTGCAAAAGAATATATCTCTTCAAAAGATTTGGCAAGCATCTCAATTTTAGCACAACTGGCTGAACAAAAGAATAAAGAGCTGTCATGTAAGTTGTTTTAAACTAAAAACAAGTAAAAATAAAAAATAATCAAATAAATTTTAATAAAACAATAAAAATAAGAGATAAAAAGAAAGTCCAATAAATCATTAGGTATTAAATTAAACAATGAAAACAAAAAAATTAAAAAAGAATATTCCAATGAACTCATTTAAAATGTGGGAAAATCAAGAAATGTTAGAAAAAAATGAAACTCAAAATAAATAAAAAAGACAAAAAAGCGCAGTTGAAAATACAGCAGATGAGTTTTATGCTTGTAGCTTTGGTGTTCTTTTTTGTTCTCGTGCTTTTATTTTATCTCGCAATAAGAACTTCCGGACTGGCAGAATCAAAAAAATTCCTTGAAAATGAAAGAGCAGTTGGAATTGCAATGAAAATTTCCTCTATGCCGGAGTTTAATTATGAAGGCGTTCCAAATGCGCTTGACGCAGATAAACTGATGATTTTAAGGGGAAAAACAGAATACAAAGAGCTTTTTGGAAATTCAATTGAAGGAATTATTGTGCAGAAAATTTATCCTGCAGATAAAGATGTAGAATGCAAAATTTCAAACTATCCTGACTGCACAAAAATAAAGTTATTCACAGAAAAAGAATTTTCTTCTGCTTATTCCTATGTTGCATTATGCAGAAAGGAAAAAGGCGCTGAAAGCGCCTTTACAAAGTGTGAATTGGCAATAATTATGGTTGGAGTTAAAGATAACAGTGCAAAATGAAAATAGAAAATCAAATACTAAAAAACAGAAAAAGAAAAATTCCGAGTTCGGTTAGTTTAATGAATTGTCTGTCAAACATTATTTATAATAATCCTTTATATATAAACTTTATGGTTAACAAACCTCTAAAAAGTTGTGGACCAACCGAGAATCGAACCCGGGACTTTTGTTTGACAGACAAATGTTTTACCATTAAACTATTGGCCCACAATATGAATATGGGTGACAGATTATATAAATTTTTGGAAAAATAAAAATGAAAAATAACTTAAGCAAAAATAGACCCTAATGAACCAACCAAAAATAAGGCAAAGTTATGGGGTGTTTAAAAGAATAGAAAATAAGATGAAAAAACAAATCAGCAAAATTTCAGGGAAAAAAGCACAGGAAGAAATAGTGGGCTTTGTTTTAATAATAGTTTTAGTTGCAGTTATTGCAGTCATTTTTTTGGGAATCTCATTAAGACAGCCATCAACAGCCAATGCACAGCAAAGCACTGAAATATCCTCTTTTCTAAACTCTATTTCAAGTTACACCTCTGATTGTGAGGAGTATAAAGATAACTATAAGAGCGTTAAACAGTTGATTGCAGGATGCTATGAAGGAAGAATCTGTATTGATTCAAGGGCAGAATGCGAAGTTCTCCATAATACTCTAAATAACTTAGTAAGCTCAACTTATACTGTTGCAAATGGCTCAAGAATTTGGTATTATTCTTTAAAATTAGAAGACGATACAGAACAGAAGCTAATAGCAGATATTTCTGCCTCTCAATCAGGAGAGTATAAATGCCCTTATTCTCTTAAATACAATGATTTGCAGTTCAGTTCTGGTTCTGGCAAAATCTTAAATCTAAGATTGGATATCTGCTATGCACCGGTTGATTGAATTTGCAAACAGATTAAAGGCTTGAAGAATAAAAGCGAGTGAAATACTGATTTTGCTAACACGCCATAATTTTTCCTTATTTTACATCTTTTCAATTAAGTTTTCTTTTATCCTAAATATAAATTAAAGTATATAAATAACCAATGTGGAAATGGACTTAGGATTTAAGAAATAAAACAGGCAACCAGCAGGATATGGAAAGATTTATAAGTAAGGAAATTCTTACTTATTTATTATGATGAAAACAATCAGAGTTTCAGAAAAAGGGCAAATATCAATTCCCCAAAGTGTAAGAGCCATATTGGGGATTGAACAAGGAGATGAATTGGTTTTATTGCAAGTAGACGGAAAAATCTTATTAGAAAAAGTAGAAAGAACAGAAATAGGACTAAAAGATAGCTTTAAAGATATTTTAAAATTTAGTGAGCTTTCTTTAAAAGGAGTTTGGGATAATAAAGAGGATGAAATCTGGAATCAATATTTAAAATGAATATAAATCAAAAAGAATTAGTGTTGTTGCCTTATCCTTTTTCAGATATGGAAAGAACCAAAGTTCGGCCTGCTTTAATTGTATCAAATAATGTTTTTAACAAACAAGGAAATGATTGTGTTGTAGTTCCCTTGACAAGTTTAATAAAAGATCAGCAGTATTCTGTTATAATTGGTCAGCAAGATTTATGCGAAGGCACATTATTAAAAACAAGCAGAATAAGAGCAGATAAACTATTTAGTATAGAAAAGAATTTGATAATTATGAAGATTGGAATTATTGATGATAAAAAATTTGAGGAGATTAGGGCGGAAATTATTAAACTATTCTAAGATTATATTCATCTTTTCAAATCCTCACAACAATCGTCACGCTGTTTGCAGTTAATATTGGCTTGTGCGTTTTCCTCTTTCCACTATGCCCCTCTACCAAGTCAATAAACCCAAACTTTTTCAAGAGCACTATGTCATCTCTCACGCTTTTAAAATCCCGCTCAAGAATTTTTGCAAGTTCATATATTGATTTTGGCTCTTTTGTTTTTACTATGTTCAGAAGACGCGCTTTTTCATTGCTTAGTAATTTTCTTAGAATGGATAAATCTTGTGTGTTATAGTCACTTTTTGCACCTACAAATTTCCTAAATACAGAGGCAAAGCCCCCGCTTTTTTCATATACTTCAATTACCCTTGTTTTTTCAGACATTTTGGTTGTTTTCCTGCTATTTTAATATATATGGTTTTTTTGACAAGATATATACAATATATATTTTATCAACATATGGTATTAAACTTAATATATGTTAAATGATACCCTATATGCTTATAAACCTTTCGGAAACACTTTTTTCTATTAGTGTATAATGATATAGTAACAACGAAAGGTTTATAAATAAACTGCCTAAAAAGGAGTGTTTGAGATGCCTTTAATCGCCCTTAGTGAAAAACTTTATAAACCTATAAAATTTTTACATTAAATAGCCGATGACTTTATTGATTGCTGGAACAATCAACAAGATTTAATTAGGATTGTTGCAGCGTGCCGATGCATTGCATCGAAAAATGCGATATAATATGAAAGGAGGTTAAAAAAATATGAAATTTACTTTTAAAAAAGTCGCTGCATTAATCGCAAGCGCAGCAATGTTCGGCTCAACAGCCGGAATTGCAGCTGCGGTATCATACCCAGCGCCTTTTGTATCAGGTAGTTCATCTGACGTTGCTCTTGTTGTAGGACAGGAAGGTGTTGCTGCTTCAACAGATTTAGTTGCTGCAACTGACATCGGAGCAAACCTTGCTTCAAAATTAGCAACTGGTTCAATCGGAGGAGCAGTTACAACAAGCGGAGAAGTTACTCCATTGTTCACAAGCTCGTCTAAGATTTACATGAATGATAGCATAAACATAAATAGGGCTACATTAACAGCTAATGAGCTTCCGACAGTACTTGCTGAAGGAGAATTTAGTGGCAATGTAGATTCAACTTATCAGCAAAGATTGCTTTTAGGAAGTAATCCTATTGTGCAATTTGCAAAAGAACCAACAGGTGATGAAGACCCTACAATAAACTTGGGATTAGGAACTACTGCAACAACACAGTATGTTTATAATGCTACTGTGACATTTGACCAGGCAGTAAACTTCACTCATGCAGATTCAAAAGGGCAAACTCTTAATTTGTTTGGACAGAAATTTACTATTAGTTCAGCTTCAACAAGTTCAAAAATTGTCTTGTTAAAGTCATCTGAAAAATTAAGCTTAGTTGTAGGTGGAAGCAACCCAAATCCAGTAGAAACAGTTACAGTTGCTGGAAGCACATATACTGTTGAACTTAAAACTGCAACAGATAGTGCTGCTACAGTAAAAGTTACTGATAGTACAGGAGCATCTGATTCAAAAGAAGTTAGTGAAGCTCAATCAAAAAAGATACAAGGACTTGAAGTAGCTGTAGACCTTGCTGATGAATCAACATCAACAAGCACATCTTCTGCTGAAGTAATTGTAGGAGCTTCAAAAGTTACATTCCAAGACGGTAATGCTGTAAAAATGGGTAGTGATGATTCTACTGTTGATGGTACTCAGGTAGACTTTGTTGATACAACTATCACTGGGAATATAACACAGTTAGTTATTCAGATTGCTGCAGATAATGATGACGAAAATGCAATCGTTCCAGGAAAATCTTTTACTGACCCGGTATTTGGTTCATTTAAAGTTGATTTCCCAGGATTAAATATTGCAGATACTGATAGCACAAGGGAAGTGATTGATGTTAAAAACTCAGGAGCTGACAAAATGACTGTAAACTTTAAGGACTATAATGGAAACACTCCAAGTAGTGCAATAACTTGGGTTTACAACAAGACAGATTCAGGCGGAGGAATGATCTTAGCAGATTCAAGTAATCAGAAAATACACGTTGCAGAAATGGAAGCTGCGAATAGATCTGATTACATAATGGTGGGAAATGACGACGATGGAGGACTTTTCGAAGTAACAACAATAACTAATGCTACAACCGGTTATAGTGATGACTCTGTCGAATTCAAAGATGTATTCACAGGAGGGACTATTAAGGCTACAATAACTTCTGAAGGTGTTGGTAGTGTTGTTCTTAAAGGAAAGACTTACGATGTTAATTATTTCTCAGCAACTGCAGGATTAGCTTCAGCTGCGAGAACTGTCAGGTTAGGTTATCCAGATAGTACTGGAAGCGATATTATCATGTATCCAACAATACAAACTCAAAAAGGAGCATTAATTGGGTTTTATGAGCCAAAAACAATAGACTTGCTTAACTATACAAGCGGAGCAGTTACAACCCCTCAAAATTTGAGTGGAAGTAACATTAAAATTCCAAATGGAAATGGTTATGATAGTACAGCTATTGTGCTTAATCAAAATAATGCAACAATTGACGGAACAAACCTCAATATGACTGTTGCTGCAGGACTAAGCTCTGTTGCTGCGACAGTTGGACAGTTAGTATACAACTTCACAAACACAGGAACTGACGCTGATAACAAAACAAAAATATATCTTGTATCTCCTGGCGGAAATACAAATATAATAAGGCCTGCATTAATCATCTTTGAAGAAAAAGATGATAATAGTGCATATGAAGCAATAGTAGTTACACTTGACGCAGGTTATGATGGAAGCAGTGCAGGAGTAGGTGTTTCTGACATCGACAGAACATGGGGCGCTGACGCTTCATGGGATGATGTCCAGCTTGAGAGCAATACTGACTTGTACAAAGATGTTGATTTATGGGGAACAATCGCTACTGTAGATAAAAGTGATACTGATCAATCATTTGCTTCAATAAGCTATCCAGATGATCAGGTATATGCACAGATTTACGTTTCTTCATTAGCTTCATCTGTTTCAACAGACGGCACAGGAAATATCGTTCCTGTTAAAGACAGCCAGATTGATAGTGTCTCTGGAAAGAACTTGATTGTTGTAGGAGGAAGTTGCATAAATACAATTGCAGCTAAACTTCTTACTGGAAATACTGCGGTCGTATGTGGTGCAGATTTCACAACACTTACAAACGTAGGTACAGACAAGTATCTAATTGAGACATTCACATCACCTTACGCTGCATCAAAAGTTGCTACACTTGTTGCAGGATATAATGCACAAGATACTTCAAATGCTGCAAAAGCATTGACAACAGCAACAATTGAAATAGCTGCTGGAAAGAAGTATGTTGGAACAACTGCAAGCGACGCTGCATTAGCATAAAAATATATTTAATTTTTTCTTTTTCTTTTATTTTTTTAACACGAATGACGAGAGTATGTGTTTTTGGTGTAAAATAATGTCTTAGGACATGACAAGATTTTATAATCTTTCTAATCTTATAGTTTTATGGAGAAAAAGCAAGAAAGAGCATCTATCTTTATTGATGGTAGCAATCTTTACCACAATCTAAAGAGAAACAACATAAAAATTTCTTTTGAAGAAATTATAGAATGTTTGGAAACTAAAAGAGAGATAATTGGTATTTTTTATTATACCGCTGAATTATAGCGAGAGACCAAAATATCCCCCCCATAGTTTTTTGTTCTCTCGAATATATCAACTGACAATTTGGGGAATTATTTAAGTCAGTTGCTATAGATAAAGAATATAACCCTAAAAAATATATCAAACATCAAGAATTTTTGGAGAAATTAAGAAAAATATCTAATTTCCATGTTGTTCTTTGCAGATTAAATAAAACTATTTTAAAAGATAGTTCAATTAGCTTTGCAATAAAAGGCGATGATATTCATTTAGCATCAGACATGATAAAATGTGCTTACGAAGACAATTACGATATTGCAATTATTGTCTCAGGAGATGAAGATTTTATACCTGCAATAAAAATAGTTCAATCAAAAGGGAAAAGGGTGATAAATGCCTTTTTTCCTAAAAGCTCTGCATATCGGCTTAGAACTTGTTGCGATGATTCAATTAATCTAAAGAAATTATTATCTAAAAAAAGAAGTCCCGATATGGTAAAACCATAAAGGGACAATTATTAATATTTTAATGCTCATCGTATTTATAAACATTTGGTTTTCAAGAGAGTTTTATAAGACATTCTGAATAATCTGCACCCAAAGCTTTTGACTTTCAAAAGCTTTTTAAGAGGTGCTTTTCTACTATATAAATGAGGAAAATAAAGACACAAGAGACAATTGAAAGAGCACAGAAGAGAAATAAAATAATTATTGGGCTTGTTTTTGTTGGTTTAATGGTTATAAGCACTTTAGGATTTGCGCTTTTAAGCCGTTCTCCATCTGAACAAAACCCTGAAAATAAAATTTCATACAATGGAATAGATTTTGTCTATACAGAAAACAATGTTTGGCAGGCGCAAATAGGCAGTGCAACTTTGACAACTATTAATAATCCAGAACAAACTGAGGATATTAAAACCGATTTTAATTTTTCCATATCTGAAATTTACAGCAAACCTCTTTATTTTGCCTTTATTAATTATTCAGACACGCAGGCATATGATTCTGGAAAATCAGAAATTCTAAGAAATTTAGCGCCTTATATTGCCCGTTCTTCTGATGTTTGCCTTAAAGGTGAGAAATGCAATAATGATAATCTTGCAGAAAAAAACTGCACAAGCAACGTAATTGTATTTAAGATATCAGACACCATAAAAACTTATAAAACAGAAAATTGTGTCTTTATTGAGTCATCTTATTCAGAACAGGCGCTTATTTCAGACAAAATAATTTTTAAAATATTCGAAATTCAGTAAATTTGATAAAAACAAAATGGAAAAAGAGAAGCACGAAAAAAACAGGACAGAAGAAAAAGAGCATAAGCTCAATAAGCCAGATTTGAAAGAGCATATCCAAGAGGATAAAGAAGAAATAAAAGCAGAAAGTGGGGAAGATAAGATAAAAAAGCAGGAGAAACATGTCAGGATTTTTATCACAGGAGTTATTATAGTTTCTTTGATAATTATTGTTGCAATAGCTTCCCTATATCTTTCATATAAATTCGCGTCAGGGACAAAAAGTTTTGAGTTTGCCGGATTAACATGGCAAAAGGAAATGTTTGGAAAACTGCCTATTTATACAACTCTTATTACTGCAAAAAATTATAATGGCGATATGCAGAACTTTAAGATTAATCTTAAAAACGACCCGAGAAAAGTTAATGTGCCTGTTGAAGGAAATGTTTCAGTAATAGGAACTAAAAAAGTTTATCTTTCAATTGATTTGGATTCTGAATTAAACACTTGTTCTGATGCAACTGTTGCTCTTGTGAGTTTTGGGCAGGTGATGACTGGAATTGGTTTTGAACTTGAAACTGCTGTGAACAACAGGGAAAAGGCAGAGCTTTACAGCCGTTCTTATGTTGACTGCACAACACATCAGAATAATACTGTATTTGTTCTCTCAACTTCAAATGCAAGCGGGATTGTGCAGGATAAAGATAATAAAAACTGCTATCACATCAAGGTTGGAAATTGTGATGTAATAAATGTTCTTGAAAAGCTGGATGTTCTGGCTATGGAAAATCTCAAAAATTCAGGCAATCTCTGGACTATTGCTGCTGAATAGTTTTTGATATATTTAGCTCTGCTCGCGATTGCACTCATTATATTAAACGAATTTGGCTCGTGCAATCGCTCGGCTTCGCCTCGCTCGCCTGACGAATTTGCTTCGCTCCGCTCAGTTTTATTCTTTTTCAAATCTTTAATCCATTTACACATTGGTTCTTTGGTTTTTAATTGCTCAAATCGAGTGTTATACTCCGTTGCTATGATTTTCTCAATTTGAGGCTTAGAAAATCTTCTGAATAGATTTTCAAGGCACTCATAAATTTCTAATTTCTGAGGCTTAAAGAATACCCTTCCATAAGTGTATTGGGATTCTTTATTGATAATGTTGAAAAGATGTAAAATAAGGAAAAGTAATGGGGTGTTAGAAAAATAAATATTATGCTCGCTCGTTTCACTCGCTCGCACTTTTAGAATATTATAATGGCGCTTCGCGCCCGTTATTCTGAAAATCTGACGCCAATTAATTTCTTTAGTAGTATTATGAAAATTTTGATGATAAAAGTAAAAATCCAATGTGCTCACCCTAAATAAGAGAAAGTTATGGGGTGTTTAAAGAAATTAAAACAATAACTTATTATCTCCTCTTCTTCGCCTTCCTTCTAATATTTCTTTGTGTGGGCTTAATCAAAAGCGTTTTCAAACCAACAAAATCAGTATAAACCGGAATTGCTTTTATTTTCAAGCTCCACACGCAGAAAAACCATATTCCTACAACAAAAATTGTGCTTAATCCATACCAGATTATTTTATGAGTAATATCAAAAAAAGCAGTTCCATTCACAGCCATTGCAGATAAAACAACAATTCTTAATATGTTTGCGATGAATAAAAGAGGTATTGAAATTGCAAATAACTTCATTCTTTTTTTAATGTTCATTGGAGTTAAAAGATTTAATGCAATCAACAGGTAATATGCTGCTCCTGCAACACACGCACTGCTTATTTCTATTATAGTATCATTAATTAAGAAAATGCTGTCTGCTGTTACAATGCTATATATATTTCCAAGAATATAATAAGAGGCATAAATTGTAAGAGGAGTAAAGATAAGATAAATAACATATAGGTTGCCAAGCCCAATTATTAATGCCAGAATATATCTTGCAATAATGCCCAGAGCTTTTTT
>Ga0209541_10016602_pt1 | contig 10871 bp, 12 predicted proteins | sample RifCSPlowO2_01_FD_184027 | JGI IMG/M metagenome (GOLD analysis project Ga0209541, IMG submission 184027) | Groundwater microbial communities from Rifle, Colorado - Rifle CSP2_plank lowO2_0.1 (SPAdes) (version 2) | ecosystem: Environmental > Aquatic > Deep subsurface > Groundwater | place... | reverse complement strand
TAGTGGCATCGACCAGACTAAACCACTAAATACCCCCCGTCAACTACTAACTAATAGATCAAACACCATCAATTACTGAGGTGCAGGAGTGATAACAAATTCGCGCGCAGATACTCCCGCCGCTGCGGGACATGCGAGCACGAATTTGTGCACTCCGAACCGAAGTCACTTCACTTCACGCACGGCCTGATCCACCCTCTCATGTAGCATTGACGTCAGCGCCAATGTCTTCTCCGCCACCCCCCTGGCTTGCTCCGTTTTCCCCACTATTCCCACCATCATCTCTTCGTGCTTGGCCGTGGCATTGGCCATTATTAGAAGCAGGCTTTTTACATCCTGACCCATATCCGCCATCACCATTACCCTGTTCACCGCCTGCTCCAGATATTTCTCTCCTTTTGTGGCTGTCGATACCGCCAATTCATCCTTCCCTCCGTCCATCAAGGCCGCCGCCGCCCCGATCCGCTTATCGGCCAACAACAATTCCTTTTCCGCCTTCTTAGTCGGATCCGTAATCAGCCACAAACTGATCCTGTCCCGCAGTGCTTTAACCTTATACAGCGGGCTGTCCGGCAACACCCCGGGATACGGCAGGTAATACTCCACCTTCTGCACCAGCACTCCCGCTTCGGTCGCATCTCCGTGCGGAGACACCACCAGCGGATTGACTGCGGCCATAATCGACAGCACCAACACCACCAATCCCACCATCAAAGCAGCCGAAGTTCCTAACACCTTCTTAACAATACTTGTGCCTACCATAGAGGGGCACCATCAAGTATCGCACACATTGTCAAGCTTTTCCAGTAATCCGTATACGAAATTTACCCGAAAACGTGGCAGCCCACCAAGGCTTTACTCATTACGTCCGAAATCTCCTCCACCAGCCCCCTTGCCTCCCCCAAATTTATAAACTCATGATGATCCGGGAAAAAATGGAAAATCCTGTTCCTGGCCCTCTTCCACACTTCCCACATTGCCAGGGGTAACTCGTCACGCCCCCCGCACGATTCCACCAGTTTCCCATATACCCACCCCGCCCGGTATCTTTTCGGCAGCGACGGGTTCAGCGCCCGCCCGATCCTGAAATGCTCTCCGAAGTACTGCCGGCTGTCGATAAGTTTCATATCCAGTAGCAGTTTTTTCAAAAAACCCTCATACGCCTTGGCCATGGGGAAGACCACAAAAGAATAATCATGCAATTTCTCCTGCAGCCTCTCCTCCCGTTCCAACAACACAAAGCTCTCCTCTACAAGATCTCTCATGGACTCATCCAAATACTTCCACCAGTTGGTATTTTTATAATCCATGCTAGATATTATATGTCCTACCAGTCCTATTTGTCCTAGTTATTCCAAATCAATTACTCTTCTCTCCTCCGATCCCAAAGTCCAAGCCTACCTCAAGTAACTGTTTCCACCAGTTCTACTCACTTCTTTTCCTCACTGCCTCCACAAATTCCTGCCTCTTCCGCGTTCCTTCCCCACCCCCTCTCAATCTCTCCTCCAGCTCACCGACTATTCTCTCACCTTCTTCTTCCGTCGGAGCAATTTCAATTTCTCTCGTCCCTTCCAATCCCTCGGGCAAAACATCAAAAATATTCAACCCCCTGCTTTTTTCCCACGCTCCCACATAACCCAAACTCTTCACCCTCGGCCAGCCTCCTAAATCACACAACACCCACCACTTCCCTCCCACCCCTCCGTCCTCAAACATCTCCAAAACTCCGTCCAAAACCGCCCTCAATGGTCTTGTGTCTCTCAATCCGCCGGATCCCCTGGTCTTTTTTTCCACATTTTTCGGGCCAAGATAATCACCAATAACCTGCCGGCTTTCGGAATAGTTCCGCGTTCCCGCTCTTGCCAACACTTCCCCATACGCCGCCGCGCTCCACTCAGAGTATCTTGGCTCTATTACCGCAATCGGGTATTCTGTCCTTCTGGACAATTCGGCCAAAACTGTCGATTTCTCTACCCCCGGCGGCCCGACGATTCCAAAAAACCCTACCGGCCCTCCCCGACCAAAAGACGCTACTGGTAACTCGGTATTAAGCGCCGCATGAACAGCCGCCACCGCCGGCAACCCCGCTTTCAAAAAATCCTCGACCCTCTGCCACTCCTCCGGTCCCATCTCCGCCCCGGTCCTCTCTACTGGCCTCAAATCTTCTATCAGTCGGGAAATATTCCTGCCCACTCCAAAACTGGGTAACCACAACGGCGGCTCCTGCACCAACTTCCCCCCTGTCATTTTTATATCGGACATGTTTACCAAAGACATTTTTTCGTCCAACCACACCCTTTCAAACACATTTACCCCAAACTCTTTTGCCTTATTTTCTTCCAAAACCTGCTCCAAAAGCAAACTCTTCATACCATCCTGAATCCATACCCTCTAATAGCCTCAATCTTATACTCCGCCAGTTTACTACCCAGTCGTTGCATTGTTTTCCCGATCGCCTGGTCCGAAAACTTATCGTATTTTCCCTCCCCCCACTTAACACCGGAGACCTCTTCCTTAGTAATTACCCCCTCATTTTCTATCATCCGGCGCAATATATCCGCCTCCAGTTTTGTCAACCTCGCTCCACTCGCTCGCCCGTTCTCCACTATCCCCAAGTCCGCCGTTATCTCTACCGCCGGTTTCTTTCGCTTCTGGTTCTTCCGAAAATATTCACCCAGGATCTCCCCTTTCCATTGTCCATCTTTCCACAATCCCAATTTTTCCAACTGTTCATCACTGCACTCTCCCACCAACCCCGCCGTCGGCTCCAACACCAACCTAAAATCTTCAGCCGCCAACAACTCGTCTGACTTCATGTTCAACTTTTCCTTATGCACCATCAACCACTTCACCCACTTTCCCACTCCTCCCGTCAATCGGTAAACTCTGGCCAGGTCCGCCCCAACCACTTTCAAACCCAACTCATCCGCAAAAATTCCCATCATATCTTCCGGCAAAACCCCCAAATAATACATTCCATATACGTGCTGCCCCACATAAGATTCTCTGAATTCTGTTGTTCCCAACTTCCCCGGCTTGTTAACAATTATCGCAAACCTCTCTCGTTCCGCTTTTTGCAAATATTCGCTGGCTTGTTCGACCGCCTTCCCGTTACTCGTCCAATTTAAGTTCAAAATATTAAATTCCTCTGTTTTCTGATCCGGCCCGTCTATATAACTCACTCCTTCTTTCCGCCATTTCTCACAAAACTTCTTGGCAAAAAAATTCTCGCTCATTCCGGCTACCGTCACAACCAGCAAATTCGCCTGCGCCTTCCATGTTTTCCAAACCTCCCCCTCAAACTCCTTATACATCGGATGTTCCAAAAACTTCATATCCTCATTTTACCCCAAATCCAATTTGTCCTCTTTTTGTCCACCCTTTGTCCGGCAAATCACCCCCTACTACAGGATAATCTACTCATCATGACAGAAATATCCCGCAGAGGTTTTCTAAAAGCCGCCGGTGCAACTCTTAGCGCTGTCGCCTCGCCCGAATTTCAACCTACCAAAAAAGTCGAGGCCGCCAAACCACCTTCCCATCCAGAATGGGCACTGGGCGGTGACTACTTAGGCTCGTTTGATTTTAACGGCATCTCAACAAACGTCTCCCTCACCCCCAAAGGCAAAAACAGGGTTACTACCCTAGAAACCTCAACTGAAGCTCAAAGACTCCGGTATTTAAGCAATAACCAGCTTCCCAATGATACGACAAGAATTCAGGAACTGATAGAAGGCAATAAAGGGATTCTAGTCGTCAAATCCGAGGACGAAACCGGACCGCATTTCCTCGTCCGCCGTGAGAAAGAAAAAGTGGAGGTCACCCCCGCCTACGGCGGCAGCCAAATTACCGAAGTTCTAGCTCTCGATCCCTACCAGCTGGCCGTTTTGGAATCCGGCAGCATTAAAGATGGCTCCGAACAATACGTCCTTTTCCGCCGACTAATAAGACGGGGCAAAGGCCATTGGGAAAACCTCTCCGCCGCCAACGGAAACCCCTATCTCAAAGACTTTTGGGTCACTCCCCCTTGGGCAGGAGGAGCTCAAGAAACTCAAAAAATAACCCTGGCCCTTGAAAATGGAATCTTAAAACTGACCCGCAAGTTATGGCAACCTGACCTCGAACCTGAACCTAACGGATTAATAACAGACCCGCGCACCCAAACATATTTTGGTCCGGAGCTTCGGCTAAGTCCATTTTATTCCTCCAGCCAATATAGGCAAGCTAATGGAGAAAAGTGGGGATGGAATTATCACGGAGCAGATAGCTTAACCTTTCCCCTGGACTTCGATCATCTTGCTTCCTACACTCGAAACTATCCAAGCGGCAGTTATTTTCTCGACATAATAGAAACCAAAAGGAACACAAATAAACCAGTATCAGAGTGGGGCGGTATCGGTATCGAAGGCGCCCAGCCCGTTTCCGCCCGCGTCAACGTCTACGACAAATCCCGCCAGAACGCCCTTACCGCTCTTACATATGTCGATCATGAGGGCAAAAGATCCTACGCCCTTTTCCATCTCAACTGGGAAACCCCTTTCGTCACCGCATTTAATCACAAAATCACCGGCCATGCCCTGGGTTATCTCACCGCCGGCGAACAAATCACCGGCTTCAAAGGTGTAAATTTTTTCGACGATGGTGCAATGGAAGTCAAAGTCATTACCAACCAAGAAAGAACTTACGAGGACTCCAAAATCCTCCTCCAACCATAAGAAGAGTATAATAAAAATATGGATCCTCATGAGGCACAAACACCCCAAGAAACGACTCTCACAGAAAAGATAGCCCGGATAAACCGTACTATTTCCGCCTACAGACAATGGAACCAGGAAAGACTTGCTGGCCAGTCAGCCGCAAGAATACCCCCGGAAATGACCCCTGAACAAAAGCTCGGAGAAACCTTGGTCCAAGCTGAAAACGGGCTAAAAACAGAAACTGCAGAAGAATTTGATCGCGCCCTGTCAAACATCAAAGAAACGCCAGAAGATGACGACCAAGCGAAGCTGATCAAGCTCCACCAGGCCAGAACCCTTGCCAACTGGAATCTTCCGATTCCATATCCTGGCACACCCGAAAGAACAATAAAAATCCTGAACGCCCGCCCCGATCTTCTGAACCACCCCGATATTCACGACAAATACGCCCGGGCTCTGCTCCAAGACCAAAGACTTCTTCAACAAACCAAAGAGATGCTCCGAAATTCTCAAGGGGCAGAACTTCCATCCAAACCAATCTTGGAAATCGCCGGACGGTTAAGTGAAGCAAATCCGGTCCACAGCTTTGCTATCTTTGAAGGTTTTATGAGAGGCGTCATCGCTTACAAAGACGGTCCCAAGCAGGCAGATCCCAATCTTATTAGACAAACTGATCGAAAAGCGGATGGTTATCCCCTGGATCAACTTACCTCTACGCTACCGGCAGAAAAAGGGTCGGGTTTTCTCGGCTCTGGAACCATGCGGGCTCTTTCCGAACGCGCGGCTGTCTGGAAAAAAGATCAATTTCCTCCAAGGGGGGAAGCCACCCTTTTGGGCGCTGCTCTCGCCGTAACCCTGGCTGGTAGCCTGGACACAAGGAGGAATAATCGCAATCCATCAATTGAAATTGGCATCCAGGATAATTTTGTAACCGTCGTGGACAGACTTCTCGGCGACAAACCGTTAAAAGACACTGCCCAAGATAAAGAAGACCCATTTCAACCAGTCTCCGAGATCGTCTTCAGGGCTGATGCCAAATTAATGGAAAAGTTAAACGCCCGAGACTTGAAAGTCAGAGATCGACTGCGAGCTACGCGGGAAGCGGATGTCCAACAACTAGTAAAACTTCAGAAAAATATAGCCAATTGAAACACCTTGACAACATACACCACCTCTGATATAGTGTATACACCATGACCCGTGTCCAAGTGTATCTTGACCAAACCCACCTCAATATTCTGGATTGGCTGGCCGTTCAAGCCGGTGTATCCCGTTCCCAAGCTCTCCGCCAAACTATTACAACCGTCGGCAAAAAAGTAGCCAAAAAGCCCAAAACCAACCCTCTTTTACAGTTTATCGGCGCAGGGCGTGCTACTAAAAACAACGTCGCCGAAAATATTGATGAAATATATCTCCGCGACTGATCTAAACGGCAAATTGTTTGTCGATACCTCCGCCTGGATTACCATCTTTCTCTCTACAGAAAAAGCTCATTCCCAATTCGGCCAACTCCTCAAACAAGCTGTGGAATCCAAGACCCTCATCTACACCTCCAATGACATTATCGACGAAACCTACACCCGCCTTCGTTACTACGTCGGCTGGCACATGGCCAAAAAGTTTATAGACTATATCCAAAAATCAATCCTGGCCAAAGTCGTCATCCAGCTTTGGACCGACGAGCAAGTCCAGCTTGACGCCATCAAAACTCTGGAAAAATACTCCGACCACAACCTGTCTTTAACCGATGCCACAACCAGCGTTCTTGCCAAAAACGTCCGCATAACAACTATTCTCACCACCGATTACAAACATTTCACCACTCTCGACTTCCGCGTCCTCCCCCAACCCAAGTAAATTACTTCCAAATCCCAAACAATCCGCCCACAGTGGTTTTTCCACCAGGAGGGTGGTCTAGCTTGGCACCTTGTCTCTATATCCCCCAGGGGAACGCGCCGATATTAGGCAATTTATCCCCCTCCAACCCCACCGCCTTCCCGTCCCCGGTTTTATATTTATTTTTAAAAGACTCCATCGCCCGCGAGTCAAACCGCTGGAAATTCGTTTTTACTTCCATCGGTATTATCTCGCCCCCGCTTTCCACCACAAAATCTATTTCCGCTCCCACCTTGGTTCTCCAAAAATATATTGCCCTCCGGCCATATTTCTTCACCAATTCACCAAAAACGCTGGTTTCAAACACCTCGCCCAGCAACATCTTCTGAAAACCATTAAACCTCAAAAGTGATACCAATCCGCTGTCATAGAAAAACAATTTAGGATTCTTACTTATCTCCACACTGGGACTTTTACTGTACGGAGAGACCCGCCTGATCACAAACGTCTCTTCTAAAATTGACAAATATTTTTGCAAAGTTGGAAAAGAAATCGCCGTTTCTCTAGAAAGCGCAGCCATGTCCAACAGCTTCCCGGACTGGGACGCCAAAACTTTCAACATATTGTTAAATTTCCTGGTGTCATCAACCTTGGCCAAGTCCCGCACGTCCTTGCGGATATAAGTGTCAACGACTTGCAGTAGATATTGTTTCTTTTTTTCCTCCACCGGTTCCAACACCACCCTGGGATATCCTCCGTATGTCACAAACTCCCCGTAAAGCTGCCTCAACCGCTCTATCCCCGACGGGCTGGATACTTCTGCCAGCTTCAACCCTTCCTCTCTAAATTCCAAAAACTCCTCAAACGATAGGGGAAATATTTCAAACTCGGTTGTCCTACCCGCCAACGAATCGGAAAATTTGGATTTGATATCAAATGTTGACGAACCGGAAACCACCAGGTGGATGTTTTTATAGTGATCGGCCACAATTTTCAAAAACGGACTTGGGTTGTCCAGATACTGGATCTCGTCAATCAACGCATAAATTTCCTCCCCCTCAACGTAGCCCTTGCCCGCTAGATCCGCTACAAACACTTCCACTCCTTTATTCAAATCGGCCAGCAACTCCGGATATTCCAAATCATAATAAAAAACCTTTTTACCCCTCTGGACCAGCCAGTCGCGCGCGTAAAACAAAATGTGTGACTTGCCCGTTTGTCTCGCCCCATGCAACACAATCACCGTGTCATCACCCAAAAACGGCTCAATCCGCTCAAATATTCTCCTTTTATACAGTTTCACTTTAACTAGAGTATACCACAGTTAAACTCCATGTCAATACATACCACTGTATCTCTACTTCCAAATCCCGAACAACCCGCCTACCGCCATCAGGACCCCCAGCGCCAGCCAGCCCAGGACAAAAATCACGATTGCTTTGAGAATCCAATCCAACACTTTCTCCTCCTGCGGATCTAATGAGTCATCATTACCCTTCGTAGCCCTGAGCGAAGTCGAATGGGCGGAGTAGGGAACCTCCTCCACGGCCTTTACTACAACTTTCTTCTTCCTCGCCGGCATAATCCTAATATAACTCACATCAAGGTATAATTCAATACATGCCGAAAAAAAGATCCAAGAAGCAATTACCAAGAAACAAAACGAAAAAAAGAAAAATAAATCGGAAGCTTGTTTGTTTCTTGTTTCTTGGTCTATTGGTTATTAGTAGTTTGTTGTATATGTTTTGGGGTTTGCCCAACCCCATGAACCTCACCCGCCACCCCTCCCCCGCCTCCACCCGGCTCCTGGACCGGCAAGGGCGGATCATCTATGAGATTTACGAAAGCCAACGCCGCACCCCCGTCTCCCTCTCGTCTCTTCCCAAACATCTCATCGATGCCACCCTGGCCGCCGAAGACAAGGATTTCTATAAACATTCAGGGTTTTCATTACGGGGAATTTCCCGGGCCCTCACCCGCAACCTTATCTCACTACTCACTCCTCACAACTCATCCCCATTACAAGGCGGCTCGACCATTACCCAGCAACTGGTCAAAAACGCTCTTCTCACCCCCGACCGCACCATTCGCCGCAAAGTCCGCGAGTTTACTCTTTCCGTCCTGGTCGAATTGTTCTACAAAAAAGACCAGATCTTAGAGCTTTACTTAAACCAAGTTCCCTACGGTGGCACAGCCTACGGCATCGAAGCCGCCGCCCAAACCTATTTCGGCAAATCCTCCCGTGACCTGTCCCTGTCCGAATCCGCCCTGTTGGCCGGCCTGCCCCAGGCCCCGTCATATTATTCTCCCTTCGGCTCCCGTCCCGAATTGGCCAAAGACCGCAAGGATTATGTCTTAAAACAAATGCTGGATAACCGCATGATTTCCGCGGACGACTATCAAGCATCTAGCATCCAGGATCTAAAGTTCTCTCCCCCTCCGACCATGCGCGCTCCCCACTTCTCCCTTTGGGTAAAAGATTTGCTCGTAACTAAGTACGGATTGCCTACTGTCGAGCAGGAAGGCCTCACCGTCACTACCACTTTGGACCTGGATTTGCAGGATTTTGCACAAAACACCGTCGCCTCCGAAACCGCCAAGCTCCAGCGGGAAGAGGTCGGAAATGGAGCAGCTCTGGTCACATTGCCCAAAACCGGGGAGATCTTGGCCATGGTCGGCTCCCGCGATTACTTTGATACAGCCAACGACGGCAACGTCAACGTCGTCCTGGCCCACCGCCAGCCCGGTTCCTCTATCAAACCCGTTAATTACGCTCTGGCTTTTGAGCACAAGCTCCTCACTCCCGGCTCTCTTCTGAATGATAAACCCACTTGCTTCGGTATCCCCGATCAAAAAAACTACTGTCCGGACAATTATGATAACCAATTTCACGGCCCGACGACCGTCCGCTTCGCCTTGGGCAACTCGTTTAATATCCCCGCTGTCAAGGTCCTGACGGTCAACGGCCTGGCCGATTTCGTCGCCTCCTCCTCGGCTTTCGGCCTGACCACCTTCAAAGATTCCAAAAACTATGGTCCGTCGTTAACTTTGGGCGGCGGCGAAGTAACTATGTACGACATGGCTACTGCCTACGGCGTCTTTGCCAATGCCGGCCGCCGCGTGGACCTCAATCCCATCCTCCAAGTAGTTGATCGCACCGGCAAAGTCTTAGAAGAAAGACCGTCAAAAGATGCTTCGGAAAATTCCCCACAGTATTCATTATTCATTCTTCATAATTCTAACTACGTCTTAAACTCCCCCCCCGATACCAGAGTCATTTCTCCGGGCACCGCCTTTCTTATCTCCCACATTCTCTACGACAACGGCGCCCGATCCGCCACCTTCGGCTCCAGTTCATTTCTAAACGTCAAAGGTCATCCCGAAGTCTCTGTCAAAACCGGAACGACCAACGATAAACGCGACAATTGGACCCTCGGTTACAATCCTGATCTGTTAACCGCCGTCTGGGTCGGCAACAACGACAACACCCCCCTCTCCCGGATTGCCTCAGGCGTCACCGGCGCCGCGCCCATTTGGAACAAGATCATGACTTACGCCCTCAAGGACTACAAACAGAATTGGCCGCCCCAACCCGCCGACGTAGTTGGAACCCTAATCTGTTCCCTTTCGGGTCTTAAGGCCCCTGATTCCCCCGAGACCCCTGATTGTCCCCGACGTTATGAATACTTTCTGGCTGGGACCGTCCCCTCCATCCAAACCGATAACCTCCGCCGCGACATCCCCGTTTTTAATAACGCCCCCGCCACCTCCAAACAAATTACCGAGTTTCCAAACGAGATCCACACCGAAAATCACGCTGTAGTTTACGACGCCCTGGGCACTGCCCTCTGCCTCGACTGCGCCGGCGGCTTCGGCGAAGCGGATCTCATCAAACTCGACTCCTCCGGTAAGGCCATCAAAAACTAGGCAATCTTCTTCTTTACCGTCACCCGAAAACCCTCCTTAAGCAAACTGCACCCATCACAAGCTACCTCCACGTTCCCAACTCTATTCAAATACCTATCACCCAATATCAAGGCGTTTGGATAACCACCTCCCGTCACACAAGGTTCACCGCCACTTGTCTGCCTCGCCGAGTCAAACTCAATCACTGGCCCTGAATCTAATCCCTTTAACGCCGGACAAATTCTGCGCACCTCAATTCTCATAATGACCCGCACTCTACTCCCCCTCTCTTCCATTTTCAACCCCGAGGTTGCTCCTTGCAATTATAGGCTCAAAAAAATACAATCCGGCCATGGAGCCCGCCTTTGTCCGCATCGTTTATTATCCGTCCCTCAAAAACGTCCTCAAATGGACGTATCCCTATCTTCACCC
>Ga0209541_10016601_pt1 | contig 10872 bp, 14 predicted proteins | sample RifCSPlowO2_01_FD_184027 | JGI IMG/M metagenome (GOLD analysis project Ga0209541, IMG submission 184027) | Groundwater microbial communities from Rifle, Colorado - Rifle CSP2_plank lowO2_0.1 (SPAdes) (version 2) | ecosystem: Environmental > Aquatic > Deep subsurface > Groundwater | place... | reverse complement strand
CCAGACTCAAGAGGTATATTGATCTGTGGATCTGGGGTGGGGGTAGCAATGACTGCCAACAAGATAGAGGGTGTAAGGGCCGGAACAATGTTTGATGTTGAGCAGGTCAAAGCTTCAGTGGCTGATGAGGATATAAATGTAATTGGCCTCGCAAACGACTATTCAAACGAAGAAAATAATATTAAAATTGTTAAAGCATTTCTTGAATCCAAATTTTCCGGCGAAGAAAGGCATGTTAGAAGAGTAAATAAAATAAAACAATTAGAAAAATGAAAATTTTTGTAACAAGACCGATTCCGGAGGCGGGAATAAAAGCCCTAAAGTCAAAGGGTTATGATGTTGTGGTCAATGAAAAGGCTGAAGGTCGAGGAGCGACCAAGGATGAGCTGGTTGAAGGCATTAAGGGAGCCGATGCTATTTTATCTATTTTGACTGATAAGATAGATGGCGATGTGATGGATGCCGGATTACCCACCCTGAAAGTAATTGCCAATTATGCAGTCGGTTTTGATAATATTGATCTGGAAGCGGCTAAACAGCGGAAGCTGATGGTTACAAATACTCCCGGTGTTCTTACTAATACTGTTGCCGAGCATACCTTTGCTTTAATGCTTTCAATCGCTCATAGAATAAGCGAGGCTGACAGATTCTCAAAGGCAGGAAGATATCATGCCTGGGGGCCGAATTTGCTTCTGGGGACTGATCTTTCCGGAAAAACTTTGGGTATTGTCGGGTTTGGACGGATTGGTTCAAGAGTTGCTTATCATGCCGTTAAGGGATTTGAGATGAAAGTTCTTTATACCGATCCGAAGCCAAATCCTGATTTTGAGAAAGAATTTGGGGCGCAATTTGTTGAGAAGATAGATAACCTTCTTCCCCTTTGTGATTTTGTTTCAATTCATGTGCCGTTGCTTGACTCAACCCGCCATTTAATCAATGAGGCTCGGCTTAAAGCAATGAAACGATCAGCTTATTTAATTAATACTTCCCGCGGTCAGATTATAGATGAAAAGGCTTTGGCTGTGGCGCTTAAAAATAAGACTATTAGAGGAGCGGCGATAGACGTTTTTGAATTTGAGCCGGAAATAACGCCGGAATTAAAAGAGCTCGATAATATAATAATTACTCCGCATATTGCTTCAGCAACCGAAGAAACTCGCAACAAAATGGCCGAAATGGCAGCGGATAATATTATTGATGCGTTGGAAGGAAGAACCCCACCCAATTTGGTCAAATGACCAAATTGGGCAAAAATCCTAAGCACTAAATCTTAAATCCGAAACAAAGCCCAAAAACCAGAGCACTTAAACTAAGTGCTCGGTCGAGCGCTAATGATATTAGCGCTCTGATCCGAAATTCTAAATCCTAAACCGTTTGAAATTTTGGAAATTCGAATTTGGAATTTGTTTCGTATTTCGATATTCGAATTTAGAATTTATGGTTGAAATCATCCCCGCCATTCTTACTGACTCACCGGATAAATTCAAGGAACTAGTTCGTAAATTAGAGCCTTATACCGGTAAGATTCATATTGATATTGCTGATGGCGAATTTGTGCCGAACAGAACAGTCAAGGGTTACGAAGAGTTATCGTATATTGAAGCAGGAGTTAAATTTGATGTGCATCTGATGGTCGTGAAGCCCCAGAATCAGCTTCAGAATTGGCTTCATACGTACGCTGATAGATTTATTATTCATGCAGAATCCGATGCTAATCTAAATGAAATTATAGAAAATTTAAAAAAACATAATCGAAAAGTTGGCTTAGCCGTTAATCCAAAAACATCTCTTGATAAAATTGATAAATTCATTACGGGAGTCGATTTTATTCAGTTTATGACAGTTTATCCTGGTTTTCAGGGTGGGGAATTTGTAAACGAAGTTGTTGATAAGATATCAGCATTTCATCAGAAATATCCTGATATAATTATTATGTGCGATGGGGGGATAAATCCTGAAACTGCGCCGAGTCTTATTAAAGCCGGAGCCTCAGAGTTAGTATCGGGAAGTTATATAGTAAAAAGTCCTAATATAGGACAGGCGGTTGAACGACTTAGGAAGGCCGCTGAAAATTAAAAATGTAAAATGTAAAAATCAAAATGATCCTGTAAAATTAAAAATTTTAAGATTTTGGATTGTCATTTTACATTTTGATATTTAAATTTTTCATTATTTATGTACGACATAATTTCAATCGGTTCTGCCACTCGCGATGTTTTCTTTTCGGCCGATGAGCTTAAAAAGTTTAAAATGGATGAATTTCCTACCGGAGAAGCGATTTGTCTTGGCTATGGATCAAAGATAGAAATGAAAAAAATAGTTCTGACTTCCGGCGGCGGAGGCACTAATGCGGCAGTTACTTTTGCTCGGCAAGGTTTCAGGACGGCTTGCATCGGCGTTGTCGGACAAGATTTCAACGGCCAGGATATTCTCAACGAACTTGAGGGCGAAGGTGTTGATACCCAATATTTCCAGAAACATAATGATGACTATACGGCTTATTCGGTGATTTTGGTTCATCCCGGCGGAGAAAGAACGATCTTGTCTTATAAGGGCGAGGGTCAGCATTTTGACGCTAATAGGATACCCCTTGACAAGCTCAAGACCAGTTGGATTTTTGTTGACAGTTTGGGCGGCCATTTTGACGCTTTGGAAAAAACCGTAAATTGGGCGGTTGAAAATAATATACAACTTGCCACTAATCCCGGAGGAAAAGAACTTGCTTTCGGGCTGGAAAAATTAAAGCCCCTTTTAAAAAATTTTTCGATTGTAATTATGAACCAGGAAGAGGCGGCCGGATTGACCGGTATTCCTTACGAAAAAGAAGGGGAGATATTTAAATTCATGGATGGGATTATCGGGGGCGTGTTTGTAATGACAAAAGGGCCGGATGGCGTGGTGGTCTCCGACGGTAAGAACATATACCGGGCCAGCGTGCCTGATTCGCCGATTGTGGAAAGAACCGGGGCTGGGGATGCATTCAGTTCGGGGTTTGTGGTAGAATACATTAGAGCGACTAATGACCAACGACCAACGACTAACGACTCGATAGTCAAAGCAATTCAATTCGCGACGGCGAACGCATCGTCGGTAGTGACGCAGTATGGAGCGAAAGCCGGAATTTTAAAAAAAGATAATTGGGGTTCTTGGCCGTTAGTAGAAGTAAAATCAATAAAAGTTTAAAAAACATGCATGAATGGATCATATAAAAAACTAGCTCGTATTTTAAGAATCTCTCCCGGAGATCTTTTAGATTTGGACCAGAAAATGGGAGCGATAACCGGCCAGCATGGTGTAATTGAAGCGGTAGCAGCCGAAAACGACGGATCTGTGATTAAAAATATGGAGGAATTGGGCCTGCCCAAAGATTCTTCAGCCGAAGAAATATACGGCGCTTTAATAAACCGATTGACTCATCTTGACCAGCATCTTTTTGAGCTGTTGGGTAAACCAGATCTGGCTAATATGTCACTAACTTGCGGCAAAATGTGCGAGGTGGCTTTTCAGGTTTTTCCTCCTCCAAAAGGACTGTTTATTAAAAAAGACAAAGTTGTCGAACTGCTCAATAAGCATAAACCTGACAACTTGCTTAAACATTTCGGTTATTCTTTGATTAGCGAACTAGTTGAGAAGGAGGGATTCGCTTCGGTGGTGAGCGCTCTTCGTTTTGCCCAATCAAATGAATGGATGCATAAATTTTTTGACGAAGCTTATGATAATTTAAAACCAAGCGATTTTGAAGAGAGGGAAGTGGAAATTAAAATATTGGAACAAAAATGGGTTGATGTAGCCGAAAAGTATCTTGAGAAAAAATACCACAATGTCAGTCATCTTAAGGAATTTGGAGTTATCTTCATTACGCCAATTAAGCTGGATATTCCTGGCGAAACATCTAGAATGTTTACTCTTCTACTCCATTATTTTCATGAAGTTCCCTTTTATTCAGGTTTGTTCAGGAAGTTTATGGAGGATAAGGATTTTATTGTTAAATTCAAATCATTATTGAGAGGTGATGTTCCTTCGGGGCCAATGCTTGACGGCGGAAAAATGACTTGGCGGATTGTCCAGCGCTATTTAGCCAAAGACAACGAGAATGATCCTCGCTTATTTGAGCCTCATGTTAATCCTGAAGCCGAACATTGGTATCGGGCAGAAAGGGATTTTGGGCGCTTGGGGAGGATGATGGAAGAAGAAGATTCAAAGATGAGCTTCAGGTTTTGGATCGGATTGGATTTTGTAGGCGATTACTTTAAAGACAGGAACGGCCAGGAACAGCTTGTCGGTTTTAATTATATCGATCTGGTAATGTCTCTTGTTAAAAAGGGGCATATTAAATATCTCTATCATCAGCAAGAGGCTCTCTGGAACAAAATATTTCTCGAATATATGGGGCGGGAAACAATGAATCAGCTTATTGAGGAAAATATTGTCAAAGGGTTTATTGAATTGTGAAAACTCTTATAGATTATTTAAAGGATGCTCGGCTTGGTCATTATGCTCTCGGTCATTTTAATTTTTCGACGGAAGATGTTTTGAAGGGTATAGTTGAAGCGGCTAAAGAGGCGGGAGCGTCGGCGGTGATGGTGGGAACTTCGGAAGGCGAGGCTGATTTTGTCGGAATGTATGAGGCGGTAGCGCTGGTGGGAGCAGTCCGAAAGCATTATGACTTTCCGGTTTTTTTGAATGCTGATCATTTTAAGAGTTTTGGCAAGTGCCGGGAGGCGATAGATGCCGGATATGACTCGGTTATTATTGATGAGTCAAAAATGGATTTTGCCGATAATATTTCAGCGACAAAGAAGGTGGTTGAATATGCCCGCCTTCGCCAAGGCTCCGGCGGGCAAGGCCCGGTAATCGTAGAGGGAGAGATAGGTTATCTCCGCGGTTCATCGGAGGTCCAGAAAAAGGTGGAAATATCGTTAGCGGATTACACTAAACCGGAGGAAGCCAAGGAATTTGTTAATAAAACGGGGGTTAATCAGCTAGCGGTTGTTTTTGGCAATATTCATGGGATAGTGACAGAACAGGAGGAAAGGCTTGATATAGGGCATTTTAAGAGGATCATAGAGGCTGTCCCCGACGTTTATTATGTTCTCCACGGTGCGTCTGGACTCAAAGATTCAGACGTTCAGGCGGCAATTAAAGCCGGCGTGACCAATGTCCATTTCAATACTGAACTTCGGGTTGCTTATACCGAGGGTCTTCACAAAGCGCTTCACGATAAACCCGGCGAAACTACACCCTACAAATATCTCAAAGTTGGGGTAGATGAAATGAAGAAAGTAGTCTCGGCGAAGATAAAACTTTTTATGGGGAAATAATTTTAAAAAAAGGACCTGCCCCCCCTTTTTTTATTTGACCTTGCGTTCTACGGAGGTGAGGCGGGCGTCGAAAGAATCCATTTTGGTTTCGAGACGGTTAAATGTTCTTTTTGATGGGATATCTAAAACGACGTCGAGGACGGTTTTTAACGTAGATTTCATTTCAGAAAATCCGGCATCAACTTTTCCTTCCAGAATACTAAATCTTTCGTCAATTTTGAAAAACTGTTCTGCGGTCATTTGAGCCAACTTATCAATTGTCATTTTCTTCGGCATGTTTTTAGTATAGGAAGTACATTATAGGTGTCAATCTTGTATTGTTAATATATTATGCTATATTATTGAGGTTGCAAATATTATAATCAAACATGACGACGAAACAACATAAAATTGAATTAAATGCCGACACAAGAACGGTTCTGGGGAGTAAGGTAAAATCAATAAGAAATTCCGGTTATATACCGGCGGTTTTGTATGGAAAAGGACAGGAGGCCCTTAACCTACAGATGCCGATTAAGGAATTCAGTAAAGTCTTGAAAGAAGCGGGGGAATCAACCCTAGTTTATGTTAATGTGGATGGTAAATCTTATCCGACAATTATCCATGACGTGGCCAAAGATCCGGTTAAGGACTACGTAATCCATGCCGATTTTTATAAAGTTAGTTTGAGTGAAAAAATTAAGACCAAAGTTTCCGTTGTCTTTGTTGGTGAATCTTCGGCGGTTAAGGATTTGGCAGGAATTTTTGTTAGAAATATTAATGAGCTTGAAGTTGAAGCTTTGCCTCAAAACTTACCTCATGAAATTACGGTTGATATTTCTTCTTTGAAGTCTTTTGGTGATCAAATTTTAGTTAAAGACATTAATTTGGGATCTGATGTTAAAATAGAAACTGAAGCCGACGCTATCATCGCTACCGTTCAGGAACCTAAATCTCAAGAAGAGCTCGATGCCGAACTTGCCGCTCCAATGGCTGGTGTTGAAGACGTAAAGATAATTGAGAAGGAAAAGAAAGAGGAAGAAGTCCCGGTGGAAGTCGAGGAAACTCAAAAAGAACTGTCATAGGACGGTTCTTTTATTTTGTTACTAGATAAATTCCTACTGCCAAAGTAGAAAAAGCTAGAAAGGGGAAAATTCTAGATGAGAAGTGGCGAGAGAGCCACTTTTTTAATTTACCGCCCCAACCTGGACGGGGAGTAAAAATGGGAGATTTAATATCTAAACCATTATCAATATTTGACAGAAATTTTTGCTCCATATGCGGCGGTAAATTTTTAATTTTTAATTTACAATTTACAATGAATTCCCAAGGATTTAATGTTTTAAAATTTAAAAATTAGAATATTCATTTTAAATTAAAAATTATAAAAAAACGGTTAAGTACTACTCTCTTGTTTTGCTAAAAAGTCAGTAATTTTATCTAAGTCGCCGTTTAAAATTCTTTCGATATTTCCCCAGCTTTTTTTGATGCGATGGTCAGTAATGCGGTCTTGAGGGAAGTTATAAGTGCGGATTTTTTCGGATCGGTCGCCGGTGCCGATTTGACGTCGGCGTTCTTCGGTAACATTGCCGATTTCTTCTTCTCGTTTTATTTCAAGAAGTTTTGTTCTCAAAAGATCCAGCGCTTTTTCTCTATTTCCATGCTGGCTTCTTTCCTGACGGCAGGAAACTACAATACCGGTGGGTTTGTGGGTTACTCTAACGGCTGTTTCAACCTTGTTTACATTTTGACCGCCGGGACCGCCGGCTTTAGAGAAACTGACCTCTATTTCATCGGAACGAATCTGGAGATCTTTTTCGGTGGCTTTTTGCAGAACAGCTACAGTGGCGGTTGAGGTATGAACTCGGCCCGATTTTTCTGTTTTTGGTACTCTTTGGACTCGATGAACTCCTGACTCGTATCTCATTTTATTAAAAACATCAGATCCTCTTAATTCAAATACCATTGATTTATATCCGCCGACGCTGTTTTGATTATAATCAATTATCTCAACTCCCCAGCCTTTATTGATCGCATAACGTTTATACATATTAAAAAGATCGAACGCAAAAAGAGCGGCTTCATCGCCGCCCGCTCCGGCGCGTATTTCGATTATCGCCTCATTAGACATGGTTTATTTAGCTCTGGTTTTGCTATGGGCTTTTTCCATTCGTTTTCTAAACTTTTCAACTCTTCCCCGGGTATCAACTATTTTCTCGGTACCGGTATAAAACGGATGGCAATTGGCACAAATACTGATGCTTGTTTCTTCTGATGTTGATCCCATGGCCCAAGTTTTTCCACAGGCACATTTAAACTTAGCATTGGGATAATATTGTGGGTGTGTATTAGTTTTCATAGTGGTAGAGGCATTTTATTATAAAAATTGTTAAAAGTAAAGACCTTAGGTTTGGATACAGACCTTGATTTAAAAATCTCAATTTGTTATCATATCACTTAAATGTCTGAAACATTACCACAACTGAATTATGATGACATGCTAAAGGCAGGTATGCATTTTGGACGCAAAAAAACTGTTTTTAACCCGAATATGGGCAAGTATGTTTTTGTTATAAAAGAAGGGATTTCTATTATTGATTTACTTAAAACACAAGTAGAGGTTAGTAAAACGGCTGAATATCTTAAAAAGATTATTGGTGATGGCGGATCGGTTTTGTTTGTTGGACTTACAAAACAATCAATTGACTCGATAAAAGACTTAGCCGATGCCCTTAAAATGCCCTATGTCATTAACCGTTGGTTGGGGGGTACTCTGACAAACTTCAAAATTATATCAGGACGGGTGAAGATGATGGAAGACATGGAGAAAAAACAAACATCCGGCGAACTGGATAAATATACCAAAAAAGAAAGATTAATGTTTGAACGAGAGTTGAAAAAAATGCAGGAAAGATTCGGTGGATTGCGCAAGCTGACTAAATTGCCCGATGTGGTTTTTGTTTCATCATTGAAAGAAAGCGCTTTGCCGGTGAGAGAAGCTATAATAACAAAGGTGCCGATTGTAGCTATTGCCAATACAGACTCAAACCCCAATCAAGTTCAATATGTAATTCCTGCCAACGACAGATCAAAAAAATCTGTAGACTTGATTATAAATGTGCTAAAGACTGAGCTTGTCAAATAGGGTTAACTTATGAATATTGAAAAAATTAAAAATCTGCGTGATTCTACCGGCCTCTCTTTTAATGAAATTAGGAAAGCCCTTGATGAGACTGGCGGAGATGAACAACGGGCCAGAGAGATTCTGAACAAACTAGGCGCCCAAATAGCCGCTAAAAAATCAGCCCGCCAAGCCAAAGAAGGAGTTGTTGTTTCATATATCCACAGCACTCGTAAAATTGGTTCAATGGTGGAGCTTTTGTGCGAAACCGATTTTGTTGCCAGAAATATAGAATTCCAAAAACTTGCCCATGAATTAGCAATGCACATAGCGGCTATGAAACCGGATAGTGTCGAAAATTTATTAGCTCAGCCTTTTGTTCGTGATCAGGATACTACTGTTCTGGAACTTATCAACCAACATGTAGCCAAACTGGGCGAGAATATACAGGTTGGCAGGTTTGAAATATTTGAAATATAGTGACTAGTGACTAGTGGCTAGTGGCTAGTATAAAAATTTGTTTTTACTAATCCCATTACTATTCACATTTGGCGCTGTTGTGGGCATTGCGATTATTATCTGGAAGAAAAGGTTCTATTTAAACAAACTATATGTTCTTAATTCAGAAATTGATGCCGAGTCTTTTGATTCAACTTTTAACTGGAAAAGTTATCTCGGTGAATTTTTCCCAGAAATAAAATCCCGACTTGATAACTTTAAATTTTATGAATACAGATCATTGCTGTTGATGGAAATAGAGAAATCCTTGAGGAGAACAAGATTGGTTTTCATGAAAGTGGACCGATGGTCTGATTCTCTCATTAAGAGAATAAGGCGGGTTCATACAAACGGAAAGTTAAACGGTAACGGAGTCGCTAGTCAGCAAATAATAACTGAAATAGCATCGGATAAAACAGAAACAGCTTCAACTCCACCAGTTTCAATTAGTCAAAATTTTCTTAAAAATGAAGAAGAGCATCTGATAATTAAAATCGCCCAAAACCCCAAAGATCCTAATTTATATGAAACACTTGGCGATTTATATGTTGAAATGAATAATTTTACCGATGCTAAAGAATCTTATGAAGCGGCAATTGAATTAAGCCCTCAAAATGAAACTCTGAAACAAAAACTCTCGTCGGCGCTAGAAAAAAAATCTCTTCAGAAATAATATTTCAAAATCTTCGATTTTGTGGTAAAATATGTTATAATAATGCCGGCGTAGCTCAGTGGTAGAGCAACTGTTTTGTAAACAGTAGGTCGTCAGTTCAATCCTGACCGCCGGCTCCAAGATATGAAAAAAGAAAATATAGAAAAAACGCCAGCAGAGAAATTAATGGAGAGAAATTCACTTTGGGAATCTATCATACTAGATTCAAGTTTTTCTGATAAGATTAAAGATGAATTTTTAGCTATTATTCGGGATAGATTTGGAAAGGGAATGCCAGTTATGGAATCAAGGGACGATTGGATTTATTTTAGTATAAGCCAATTGTTGGTTGTTGTTGATAAAATTGCCAGAGAAGAGAACATATCAAGGGAAGAGCTTATGGTTCTATTTGAAAATTTGAGGAATGATATTTGGGATTTTTATAAGGAAATTAACAATTAAATTTTTTGGGGGTGTTGCGGAGTAGTCAAACGCTGCAGACTGTGATTATTAAATAATTGCAGCTTTCTGTCAAAAGACAGATTGTAACTCTCTGGGATAACGGTGAAGCCCTAATGTGAAGTCGAGGGTAATACCGTGGGAACCCTGCTATAGCGGGGAGCGCCGTAGAGACTAGATACCAGAGTCCCGTAAGGAACTAATCACTCCACGGGAAAGATATAGTCCACGCCTTTGGGAAACCATTGGATAAGTGAAATCTGCCGGCCGAACGGCCTTCGTAGGTGCAAATCCTACCGCCCCCACCGGTATTGTGAAAAGGCCGTTTGGCAACCATGTCGAACGGCTTTTTCCATTCTACAATCAGGGTTTTTTGGTCTAACCGTAAGTTTTCCACCATAGAAACAATCAATCTGCGTTTATTTATCGTATCCGCGTTTTTGTAAGCTAGAGCAGGACTTCTTAAGAGTTTTCCAAATTCGTTCATGTCTTTGAATGCTTTATCGTCTGTCTTTTCCAAGGATTCCCTATATTCTCTCAGCTCAATTTATCGGTTTAACAAAGCAGTCCTAGTTTTGGCATAGGTTTCATCGTCTACTTTTTCTGCTATAAACCTATCCATCAAGTTCGTGAGTCTGGTTGCCCTGTCCCCCAAATCTTGTAATCTCATTTCACTGGTATAATGGGTAAATGAACAAAAACATTATGCCCAGAGGAATACCCATCGTTAGCCATGAAGTAAGGGATCAAATATTAAAGAGAATCCGGGAAGAAGGAGTTTCAGTAGCCCAAGCAGCTGAAGAGCATGGCCTTAAGCCAAGAATCATTTATCAGTGGATTTC
>Ga0209541_10016599_pt1 | contig 10872 bp, 12 predicted proteins | sample RifCSPlowO2_01_FD_184027 | JGI IMG/M metagenome (GOLD analysis project Ga0209541, IMG submission 184027) | Groundwater microbial communities from Rifle, Colorado - Rifle CSP2_plank lowO2_0.1 (SPAdes) (version 2) | ecosystem: Environmental > Aquatic > Deep subsurface > Groundwater | place... | reverse complement strand
TCCTCAACTTCCTTGTCGAGCTCTTCCTGGCTCATTTTTTCAAGATGAGAGCCGCTAATTGATATTCCCTCTATGCCTATCTCCTTCGCAATTGCCTTTGCTGTTGCTTCATGGTCTCCAGTTATGACCACAATTTTTATTCCTGCTTTTTTGCATTTTTCGATTGCTGCTTTCACTTCCTCTCTTGGAGGATCAATCATGGCCTGCAGGCCAACAAAGGTGAGGTTCTTTTCTGCCTTTGATTTGTCTGTGACCGCCTTAAATGCAAATCCCAGGACCCTTAATGCATCACCTGCAAAATCGGCATTTGTCTGCAGAATTTTTTTCCTTTCATTTTCTGCCAGCTCCCTTACCTCTCCATTTACATAAATTGAATTGCATAATTTAAGAACAACCTCTGGTGCGCCCTTAACATAAGCAACATATCCGTTAATGTCATACATAGTAGTCATTATTTTTCTCTCAGAAGTGAATGGAATCTCATCTTTTCTTGCATATTTTTTTCTTAATTGCTCGTAATCTACGCCGGATTTTGCAGCGCTCACCAATAAAGCAGCCTCAGTCGGGTCGCCAATAACATTGTCCTTGTCGAATGACGCATCATTGTTTAAAGCTCCGATTTGAAGCAATAGTCTTAATTCATCAGGATCTACTTTCTTGTTATTGCATAAAAATTCCCCCTTTGTCTCATAGCCAGAGCCTGTAACATCTATTATTTCCCCATTAGCGTAAATTTTTGTTACAGTCATCTCGTTTTTTGTCAAAGTCCCTGTCTTGTCAGTGCATATTACCGTAGTTGAGCCTAAAGTTTCTACTGACGGCAAGCGCCTGTTTAAAGCGTTTCTTTTGACCATCTTTTTGATGCCAATGGCTAAACCGACCGTCACAACCACCGGAAGTCCTTCTGGTATCGCTGCAACTGCCAGCGCAATTGCTGTAAGAAAAATTTCCCTAGAGCCTTTAAGAAATTCTAAAAATTGGAATGAAGTCAAATAGCCCAAGATTACGGGATTTTTGAAGAGCTGGGTAAGGAAGACAATTATGCTTATTATTACAACAATTATACCTAGTTTCTTTCCCAAGGTGTTCAGCTTTTTCTGCAGAGGTGTCAGTTCCGGCTCGATTTCATCTATAAGGGTAGCGATCTTTCCTATTTCTGTCTGCATGCAGGTTGCTGTCACAACCGCATGGGCTTTTCCGTTTGTTATGATAGTTCCAGAAAAAGCCATATTTAAGCGGTCTGCCAAAGGCGTCTTTTCAGCAAGAACAGAGAGTTCCTTATTTATAGGGGTTGATTCTCCTGTCAAAGTTGCTTCCTGCGTCTGCAGCTCTGTAACATCAATAAGCCTGCAATCGGCAGGTATCTTGTCTCCTGTTTCAAGCTTTACAACGTCTCCAGGAACTAATAGTTTAGCATCAATTTCCTTTTCCTTCCCTTCCCTAATCACTGTAGCTTTTAAGCTTGTTAATTTTTTTAGTGCTTCTATAGCCCTTTCTGCACGGTATTCCTGCATAAAACCAATAATAGCATTTACTATCACAATTACTCCGATAACTATTGCATCTATGGTCTCGTTAAGGAAAATTGAAACGGCTAAAGCAAAAATCAAGATGTAGATAACTATGTTATTAAATTGGTTCAAAAAAATCTTTACGGGACTTATCTTTTTCAGCTGCTGTATTTCATTTAATCCGTATTTTTTCAGCCTTGCTTCTGCTTCTTTTTCTGTAAGGCCGTTTTCGTCAGTTTCTAATTCCTTAAATACTTGTTCTATAGTTTTATGGTGCATTTTATACAATATCCTATGTCGTAAATACTAATTCCGAAAAAAGCATATCATTTCTCAGTCAGCTTCAGCTCAATAACTTCCTCATTTTTAAGCAGTTGCTCTATTTCTTCTCTTGTTTTACCCATTAACTCGCATAATTCATTTATTCGCATTTTACCACCACCTTTTGTTTTTCAGTTTGGAAAATAATCAATTTTTTTGTTGCATTTTTACCTGTTTTGCATACCAGTTCATAATGCTCCAAAGAGTTAAGAAACTCGTTAATCCTATACATCATTTATATCACCTTTTTTCAATTCTTCGAATTTAATGAACCATTTGTTGGCATCAGCATCATACAAGAAAACTACATTGTATTTTTTAGTTAAATCAAGGGCAAAAAGCAGGGGCATAGGAATAGTTGTTTCAAAACTAGAGCCCCTTTTGTACAGCTTCCTTTTGAATTCTGTTGGCATAGTACATACTTATTTTTATTCTTATTTAATTACTTATATTTAAAGTTTTGTTTTAGCATATTTTTAAAGAAGGAAATATTACTTATATTTATACTTATTTAATTACTTATATTTGATAAGTTTGGCTTTGTTACCTTTAGTGGACTTATTGTTCATTTTGACCTTTTGTAGCCTAAACTAAACAACCTTTATAAATACACTTTATTTACACTAATTATTGTTAAAACAGATTTAACTTTCATAGATTAACTAAGCTTAATACTGCTTTGGTTTTAGGAAGATTAGACGAACAAACTCAAAAACTATCTCCTCAAGAAGTTCATCTTCTTAGAATGCCATTTATACTGAAAGAGGCAACGCTAAGCTCAGAAATTAAAGGAACAAGATCAACACTAACTGACGTCTACAAAGATGAAAAACAAAAAGAAACAGATGTGCAGAAAGTTCTTGATAACGAGGAGATTAGAAATTATGCAAAGGCCCTTGAATGTGGGTTAAATAATATTAGTCAGGGAGTAACAGAAGAACTTATCAAAGAAATGCACAAAATTCTTCTGCAAGGCGTAAGGGGTTCCGATAAACAACCATGCGAATACAAAACAGATCAAAATGCAATTGGAAAAAGACAAGACACTCTAATGAAAAATTTTGTAGAATTTGTTAATAATGATGCTCTTTTTAATGCAGTTTATAGAATAGCCATTGCACATTATCAGTTCGAGGCAATTCACCCATTTAGAGATGGAAATGGAAGAATAGGTAGGCTTTTGATTATGCTTATATTATTATAAGGAAAAAATCTTGTGCCAGCCACTTTTGTATATCGGTGAGTTTTTTAATAGAAATAGGAGCACTTATACGGACTCGCTTTTTGATGTAAGCTCTAAAAATAAAGTAGAAGAATGGATTTTATTTTTTTTAAAAGCTTTAGAGGTTCAGGCAAACAGTTCCCTGCAATTAATTCAAGAAATTGAGTCATATAAAAGATGTTGCTGATGAAATAGGCATGACTCTGCCAGGAGCATCAAATCTTGTCCATAAATTAGAGCAGAAAGGAGTTTTAAAAATAAATTGATGCATAAGAAAATTGAAAAGCAAAAACTAAAGGTTTCTATATGATTACCCCATATAGCTAGGCACTTCAGTCCCTGTTGCAGCCTGCTTTTGCAGCTTTTTTAATTCCTTCTCTGCTTTCTTTACATGAACAGGCTTTCTTATCTCTCCAAACTTCCCCTCATATCTTGCAATATTGTCCTTTAGCACTATCATGAATTTCTTTGCAGAATAAGGGTCCATCAATACGACTTTGTGGCTTATTACTATCGTTTCCTTGTTATCAGGAGTGTATTGCGAATAAATGCCCTTGAAATCGAGAATGAACCTGTCTGGCTGATGAGCCACTGTCTGATGGTTCGACATCATAGGGGCATTGTCTATGTTTTGTATAGCGGGTATTTGCTTTTGTTCCATTAAAACCACACCTTTTTAAGTACTTTCTATCATAAAATTGACAAGATTATTAAAATATTTCCTATTTCCCAATATGATGGACATCGCAATCATTTCATCAACAAAAGACATTGCAAGTACAAACATTAGGGAGAATTTAATTAGTAATTTTAAGTTCAATAAGCTGGATGAGCAATTTGACAATAATAATATATTTCAATTAATAATCCACAATAAAAATAATGATTCAAATAAAATAATAAAGATGTATACAATTAGTTCTGAATTGATTTTTACGGATAATTTAGACAAAAAAATTAATTCTGATATCTTTGTCTTCATATCAAAGCACAGGGCACAAGAAGATCGCGCGTCTTTAACATGCCATGCGATAGGGAATTTTGGAAATGCTGAACATGGTGGAAAAGATGGGGCTTTATGCTGTTCTAATTCCATATTATTAAAAAATATTTTTTTGGAGTTGAATAAAAATACTGAAGAGCCGTATGAAGCTACTTTGGAAGCCACCCACCATGGGCCTTTTATGGAAAAGCCTGTTTTGTTTGTCGAGCTTGGAAGCAATGAAAAATATTGGAAAGATAGGAATGGCGGGTTTATTGTTGCTAAATCGCTGATGGGTGCTTTGGAGAAGTTTGATGGTTTTGCTACAATAAATAAAAATTTCAATAATAAAAAAAATGAATCTAAAATTAATGAAAAGAATAACTATGAATCTATTTTTGTCGTTGGAGGCAGCCATTACAACCATGTAGCAAACAAGGCAATGCTGCAAAGCAATTTAGCTGTCGGGCATATCTGCGCTAAGTACAATCTTGAGAGTTTGGATAAAGATTTGTTTAAACAGGCAATGGAGAAATGTAACGCTAAGTTCGTTTTGCTGGACTGGAAAGGCTTGGGGAAGGAAAAGAAGAGGATTGTAAATTTATTGGAAGAAAATAAAATTCTGTATAAGAGAAGTGATAAGTTTTTTTGAAAGTCCTATACAATTTCCTCTGCCACTTTTAAAAATTTTTCTGCCTTTCTTTCCATATCCTCAAAATCATTTTTGCTGAAAAACGCTCCTCTGTATTCTGCTTTCGCAAAATTCTTCTTTATCAGATCCTCAAAAAGTCTTCTAGCATCGTCATGGCGTTTAGCTGTAATATTCATAAACTTGAAAGTCAAAGCATCATTAGCTTTAATTATCGAATGAATTGCCATAGAAACAGCTACCGCATATTTATCCTTACTTTCTAACCATAGCTTAGCTTGTTCAAAATGGCTTTTTTCCATAAATTAACTCCATGTTGGCTTTAACAGACTTAATAAATTGGCCATTTTTTTCCTTATTTATCTCTTTTATGTCCATAATAACAGATGAAATTGTTTTGTTTGATTTTGATGACAACTCAGCAGCAATATTAAATATTTTCTCTTCAGTTATTTTATCGTGCTTGTTTAAAATGATTAATATGTCTATGTCGCTCTCTGGCCTTAAATTTCCTTTTACGATAGAGCCGTATAAAAATATAGAATAAATCCTTTTTGATTTAATTTTGTTGGCAAATTTATTTGTAATTTTTTTTGTTGTTATCTTCTCTATATCAATTATTTTTTTTAATTCGTTCGATAAAGGAGAGCTGACCAATTCGTATAGGACATCTTTTTTGTTTATCCTTATGCTTTTCAATATGCCAAAATTCAATAATCCCTTTAATGTCCTAAAAATAGTAGCGTGAGAAATTTTCGTTAAATCTTCTAGTGCAGAGCAGCTCCACTGCCTCTTGGGGTATTCAAATATAGTCCTGACTATGCTTTTTCTGTTTTCAGAACTTAAAACAAATAATATTACATCTGTTCTCATTGTGAACTAATTAGTTCATTAAGTGAACTAATATTTAAACATTTTCATTATGGTTTAATATAGAGAATAAGATTTTTTAATTTTTATTTGTCCCTAAACTCTTCCATCACATCAGTTGTGTACACATAGCCGAACTCTTCCTCTAACTCCCCATCCCAAAGCTCTTCTACATTCCTGAATTTCTCAAGGTCTCTTATGTTCATAAAGATACCCCCTTAGCTCTGTGCATCTATTATTTTTATATATCTTTCGCTTAAAGATTATAAAAGATTTAATTTTTATATAAAAAAGAAAAATTTATATAGGTAATATAATACCTTTAATTACATACAAAGACTGAGGGGTTTTTATATAAGGGTGGTTTAAATCAAAAGAAAAGTAATACAGATAGCAAACAGCACGCAGTTGATTTCTTTGCCCAGGAAATGGGCTCAGAAGTATAATATTAAAAAGGGAGATGAGCTGGAGGTGGAGGAAAAGGGGAGCAAGATTCAAATTTCCACTGAAAAAGTCCAGGAGCCTGGAAACATAGAGGTAGATATTACAGGGCTTGATAGGGATTCTTTTATGTTTTTAATAAGGGTTTTATACATTAGAGGTTACGATGAAGTAAAGCTGATTTTTAACAGCCCCGTAGCAGACCATCCTAGAATCGGAAAGAAAGTAAGCGTAATATCTCAAATCCATAGCGAAGTTAATAGACTTACGGGCATTGAAGTTATTCAGCAGAAGGAAAATTTTTGTATACTCAAGGTACTTTCAGAAAGTCAAATAAAAGACTTTGACCTAATATTGAGAAGGATATTTTTGCTTGTAACGGATGCTAGTAGTGATTTGATACAAGGAGCTGCAAAGGGTAATAAACAATTAGTGGAAAGCTTGGAAGAGAAGCATAATACTATAACAAAATTTATGGCTAACGCTTTGAGAATTTTGAACAAATTCGGTCATCCGAACCACAAAAATACATGTCTATATTACCATATAATAGAATCCCTGGATAATATAAATGACACATTAAAGGATAGTGCAAGGTACATAGCCAAGTCAAATATAAAAATTTCAAAATCTTGTAAAAATATCCTGACTAAAATTAATGAATCGCTATTAGATTACCAAAAGCTTTTTTACAAATTTGACTTTAAGCTGGTAGAAAAAATCAGTTCTGACAGATACAAAATATTGGAGGACATAAGGACGTTACCTAAGAAACTAAATAAAGATGAAATTAAGCTTGCAGTAACTATGGACAGAATAGCCGATATAGTTTATACTTTGAAGATATCAAGAATGGCTTTGGAGTATTAGAAAATTAATTTGGTTTTTGCCCTACATAATATCTCGACCATCCATACCTTAGTCTAAAGTCGCGAGTGGCATATAGTTCCAATACAGTCCAAGCGTTGACTCTATCTTCTATGTTTGGTGGGACATCTCGTCTAGGCAAATACCCGTCAAAAGTCCTAGCATCTCTTTCAATATCCTCTTTTCTAATCGGAGCTGAAGGAGCAACCTGTAATCCATCCACTCTGACTGCAAGTAATCCGTTTCCCCCCATAAGTCTCGGTATATTATGGCTATATCTCCTATGCTCCACTGGAATTCCAACTAATCTTGTAAACCTATCTTTGATTGTGGTTTCTCTATTTTTAAACCGTCTGTAAAACACACCACTTTCGTTAGGCACAGTTATTACAACGTACCCTCCCGGCCTCGTTATACCTGCCATCTGCCCTACAAGCTCTTCTGCTCTTTCCTCGTGCTCTAAAACACCGGAATTATAAACAACATCAAATGGTGCATTTTCTAACATTTGTGGAGGCATATTAAAATAATCTCCTTGAACTAATGTTACTCTATCCTCTACTTCATAGTGACGTGATAAATAGCGGGCAAATTCTATCGCCATTATTGAATAATCCATGCCTGTAACAAGTGCTCCTTTTTGGGCCAATTTCATCAAACCTAAGCCGCTTCCAGAACCTATTTCCGCGACTTTTTTGCCGTCTATGCTATTCACTCTACCATTAAAAAGCGATGCTATAGTATATGCTAATAAATCATAATGCAGAAATCTGCCGGGGAGATATGTCTCATACATACCCCCCCTATTTGGAATTGCTATCATAGCAGCTGCCATTTCTCTAGCCCAGAATATATCCCATCCTGTAGCTTCGTCTTGTCTTGTTGTATCTATACCCCTATTTCTTAGAAATTGTTCGGCAATTTGCCTTACCTCTTCTGTCATCGTTAAAGGTATGCCCCGCACATCTGGAATTTCAGAGCTTTTTCTTGGGAGTAGATAGTTATTAATTCTATCAACTATCATTTCTAATGTTCCTAATCCTGCCATTACATTCCCTACGACCATAATTATTTTCCCCAAATTTAAGCATACTTATAGCTACCCTCTTTTTTAAAATCCATTAGTAAAAGCGAAACTTATCTTCTAAAATATATTCCTAAATAAAAAATAAAACGACCCACACTTAAACACAACATTCGTTTATCTATATTATTATCTCTATTAGGGTGCATAAGTCAAACTTCCTTTAAAAACTTATGGTTTTTCTGGCCGATACTGCCCCGTTAAATAGGGTTAAGTAAAAAGTTATTATATCGTAAAAATCTTATTTTTCCGACGACAAAACCAAGCGAAACATTTATATACCTTGCACAGTTTTTATTGTACTGTTGGAGGCCTAAATCTAGCACATAATTTTTGCATTCAAGATCTGAAATTTAGTCAAAACAAAAGCAGAAGAAAAATGGAAGAAAACGCTGTTCAAAGCAATACGGATGATTATGGAGCAAAAGACATACAGGTTCTAGCTGGCTTAAGCGCTGTAAGAAAAAGGCCTTCAATGTATATTGGAGACACTTCTTTAAGAGGCTTGCACCACTTGGTCTTTGAGGCTGTAGACAACAGCATTGATGAGGCTCTAGCTGGATTTTGCAATAAAATTAATGTGATAATCCACAAAAACAATTCTGTTACCGTAATAGACAATGGCAGAGGCATTCCTGTCGATATGCATCCAAAATATAATAGGCCAGCAGTGGAAATAGTAATGACAAAACTGCATGCAGGAGGCAAATTTGACAAGAAAATATATAAGGTTTCCGGAGGCTTACATGGGGTAGGGATTTCAGTAACGAACGCTTTATCCAAGGAATTGACTGTAGAGGTAAGGAGAAACGGAAAAATATACCAGCAGAAATATGCGCAAGGAAAGCCTGTAACAGAGCTACAGGTTGTCGGGGAATGCAATGACAGAGGAACTAAAGTAACCTTCCTGCCTGATCCAGAGATATTTCCTGAAACAGAGTTTCATTTTGAGACGCTAGCCAGTAGGTTAAGGGAACTTACATTCCTAAACAAAGGTATATATATAACTCTGTTGGATGAACGGGCAGACAAAAAACAGGAATTCCAGTATGAAGGAGGAATTGTAAGCTTTGTGGAGTACCTCAACAAAAACAAGACACCTTTGCACAAAGTGATATATTTCGAAAAAGAAAGGAACGGCATTAAGGCTGAGGTAGCTATCCAGTACAATATGGGCTACCAGGAAAACATATTCACTTTTGCCAACAATATAAATACTTTAGAAGGAGGCTCTCACCTTATAGGCTTCAAAACTGCTTTGACAAGGACAATGAACAGCTATGCAGAAAAACTTAAGCTCGATGAGGTAAAGCTTTCAAGCGATGATGTCAGGGAAGGATTAAGCGCAGTAATTTCTATACAGCTTCCTGAGCCTCAGTTTGAGGGCCAGACAAAGACGAAGCTTGGCAACTCAGAAGTCAAGGGCATTGTAGAAAGTTTGGTTAATGAGAATTTGGGAATATTTATGGAAGAAAATCCGGGAATTACAAAATTAATAATCGGAAAATGTGTGAATTCTGCAAAAGCAAGGGAAGCGGCTGCAAAAGCAAGGGAGCTTACAAGAAGGAAAGGCGCTTTAAATTCACATTCGCTTCCAGGAAAGCTTGCAGACTGCTCTGAAAGGGACCCTTCCAAAACTGAGCTTTTCATAGTGGAAGGAGATTCAGCGGGCGGAAGTTGCAAAATGGGAAGAAACAGAAGTTTCCAAGCAGTATTGCCATTGAGAGGGAAAATATTGAATGTGGAGAAAGCAAGGCCGAATAAAATTTTTGAGAATCAGGAAATAACAATTATGATTACCGCATTAGGCACCGGAATTTCCGAGGAATTCGATATCGACAATTTAAGGTATCATAAGATAATCATTGCAACTGATGCGGATACGGATGGAGCACATATTCGGACATTGCTATTGACATTTTTTTACAGGTATGTAAGGGATTTAATTACCTCTGGAAATATTTATATTGCAAAGCCGCCTCTTTATAAAGCTGTAAAGAACAAAAAAATATATTATGCATATTCTGATGAGGAATTGGAAAAATTATTTGCAGAAGTCGGAAGGGAAAATGCTTCGGTACAAAGATACAAGGGCCTGGGAGAAATGAATCCGCAGCAATTATGGGAAACGACAATGGACCCGGAAAACAGGACTTTGCTGCAGGTAAGCATGGAAGATGCTGTTGAAGCTGATAAGATATTTACAATTTTGATGGGCGACCAGGTAGAGCCAAGGAGAGAATTCATAGAGCAGCATGCAAAAGAAGTTGCAAATCTGGATGTTTAAAACTAGGGTGGCATTGAAAAGTCGAAGGTTGCCGTCAATATGCAAATCCTTTTGAAAGGCACATTTAGTCGATAGGGAAGTCCCTTACGGGGATGTCCGACAAGAATAGGGTGAATTAAGAATTTGCGACGGCAACCCGAGCGAATGCGAGGACTTTTCAATGCCACCAAAATTAGATAAGTCATATTAAATGGCATACGCAGATATTATCGGATTTATTGGAGGGGCATTAACGACACTGGCTTTAGTGCCGCAAGCTGTTAAGGCTTGGAGAACAAAACATACCAGGGATGTTTCCATTTGGTGGATTCTAACCTTAACTGTCGGGGTTTTTTTATGGCTGGTGTACGGAATTTTAATTGGTTCCTTGCCAGTCATTGCTGCGAATGCAACAACACTTATCTTGGCAGTTATTGTTTTAATATTAAAAATGAGGTATGATGGTTTATAGGGTCGATTGGAAATTTTCCCAAATTTCCAAAACATTTAAATATATCCACCTTTTAACAGAGCCCCTATCGCCACCGTCTATATTTTAGATATATAAATTCTAAAATCAATAATCAATTGTGATTACGTGCTTGATACTATTATCAAGTATGTGTAGTTTTGGAATATACTTGCGACCTAATAGAAGT
>Ga0209541_10016596_pt1 | contig 10874 bp, 12 predicted proteins | sample RifCSPlowO2_01_FD_184027 | JGI IMG/M metagenome (GOLD analysis project Ga0209541, IMG submission 184027) | Groundwater microbial communities from Rifle, Colorado - Rifle CSP2_plank lowO2_0.1 (SPAdes) (version 2) | ecosystem: Environmental > Aquatic > Deep subsurface > Groundwater | place... | reverse complement strand
CCTGAGACTTCAGATGAGGAAGTAAAAGATCTTTTTGGTATGGCGGTAACTATTGTTACAACCGCAAAAAACAAAGAAGAAGCAACCAAATTCTTTGAGATTATTGGTATCCCATTTAAGAAATAGTCGTGTTTCAACGGACAGTACGCGACACGATTCTGCAGATTTCGTGGCTTTGCCATAAACTTTTGCAAAATCAGCTCAGCAAATCCTTTTCATGGGGCACAAGTTTTTTCCTGCGAAAAACTTGTTAATCCTCGGCAATTTTCGTGTGGGGAACCACACGGACCAAGCAAATCGCCTTGCGGACCCCATGAAAAGGACCTGCCTCGCTCAGAGAGTGAGCTTGTGAGTTTGCTTGCATTTTTTGTATATAAGTGGCATAATTCTTCTCAGTTAATCACAGGGCATTGTGGTTACAAGGAGCAGTTCTTTTACAGTTTTTGTTAAAAAAGGGGAGCACCATGGGCACAGTGATTGTTGGTAGTAGGAAGAAGATGGGTGGCGGTTGCAGGAATGACATGGCTGTTGAAATTGCGCAGATGGCAAAGGGGCACATTGTTGCCTCTGGGACATACCATGTTGGACACGACAATGGTGACGATGTTCCAGATTTACACGAGGCGGGGGACTGGAATGAATCCCACCCCGACAGGTTGTTCGTTGAAAGTTATTATGCTGTGAATGAGAACGATGAGATGGATGACGGCGAAGTATCAGACGATGACCGCTATTACCATTCGCAATTTATGCAGCAATCAATCGACGAGGATTCCGAAAAAGAGGCCTTTCTCGCAAGAGAAAAACAACTGATTTCCTTGCATTACGAAGCAGTTAATCATCCATTCTATGCATACGAGCGCCATTTTGGCGCCAGTGTTGACAAAAGGACGGTTCGCTCTGAAGCCCTTGCTGTAGTTCAGTCTCGTAGCGCCACAAGGGGCGATATCTTGTCGCGCAAACCTGTTTTTTTCGATGGTGTGCGAATAAGCTGAAACTTATTTAAACTAAAAACAAAAACAAAACAACATTATAAAGGCGGCCTCGAGGCCGCCTTTTTTGTTGACATTATTTCTCTGTATGATAGGATGCTTCTACCAGCCCGCCACTGCCTGATCGTCCCCAAGGACAGTTAGGCGATGGCTGGCTGGCGGGTTTTTGAGCAATCCGCGCATCTCCTTTTGGTGGGTTCCGCCAGTTGGCTGACTTTCAAAAGAATTTGCGTGCGATATTGGCAAAAACCTTTGAGTTTCTATTATTTATGGCAAAAACATCAACAATCGTTCGCTCCCAAAGGGTGCCGAAATTTAGCTCACGCACAGTGCGTCGCTGTTTTAATTGTGGGCGTCGTCGTGGTTATATGCGCGATTTTGATCTTTGCCGTATTTGTTTCCGTGAACTCGCCAACGATGGCAAGATCCCCGGGGTTAAGAAATCTTCTTGGTAATTTTCTATTTTTATGCACGACCCAATCGCAGACATGCTTATTTGCATCAAGAATGCAGGAAACGCCGGCAAGGATATGGCCGAGACGCCTTTTTCTCAGTTGAAAGAATCAATCGCTGAGGTTCTTTTTAAACAAGGGTTTATTGCATCGTATGCAAAGAAGGGTAAGAAGGTTCAAAAGACCCTTGAAATTGGCATTGCATACGAAGGTAAAAACCCTCGCGTGGCAAATGTTGCGCGTATGTCAAAGCCATCTCGTCGTTTTTACATGAAAGCATCTGAGATTAAGCCAATTAAAAATGGTTACGGCCTTATGGTTATTTCAACACCAAAAGGTGTTATGACAGGCGAGGAAGCAAGAAAGGCGCTGGTCGGAGGGGAGGCACTCTTTAAAATTTGGTAATTATATGTCAAGAATAGGAAAAAAAGGCGTAACTATCCCAACGGGAACAACAGTCATTCAAAATGATACTGTTTTTACAGTGAAAGGTCCTTTAGGGGAACTTACTCGTGATTTTTCTGGTCCTGTTGATATCAAAATCGAGGGGAACACGATTGCTTTTACCCCAAAGAATAACTCAAAAGAAGCTCGAGCGCTTTGGGGGACATATGCATCACATCTCGTAAATATGGTAGCAGGAGTAAATAAGACTTTTGATAAAAAACTTATCATTGAAGGGGTTGGTTACAAAGTTGAGCAACAAGGGAACACCCTTGTCTTCTCTCTTGGGTTCTCTCATAAAGTTCCCATGGAGATACCAAAAGATGTAAAAGTTTTGGTCGAAAAAAATAATGTTACCCTTTCTTCAATCAATAAAGAATCCATTGGGCAATTTGCTGCGCAGATTCGCGCAAAAAAGAAGCCAGAACCATACAAGGGTAAAGGAATTCGTTATTCAACTGAGGTTATTCGTCGCAAGCAAGGGAAGAAATCTGCGTAACACCTAGTTAAATTTTAAGACCATGACTACAAAACTTTCTAAAACTGAACAACGCACACGTCGCCACCGTCGCATTAGAGCGAAGGTGTCAGGGACTGCAGAACGTCCTCGCCTTGCAATCTTCAAATCAAACAGCTTTATTTATGCGCAGCTTATTGATGATATAAAAGGGGCTACTCTTGCAGCGGCTTCGGATATGGGACTGAAAGGTAAAACAAAAACTGAGCGCGCAAAACTTGCAGGAGTGGCTCTTGCGAAGAGTGCGAAAGATAAAGGGGTAAACACTGTTGTGTTTGATCGCGGAGGGTTTATCTACACAGGGCGTGTTCGCGCATTTGCCGAAGGTGTACGTGATGGAGGCCTAATTTTTTAATATTTTATGACAGAAACAACGACACAACAGAATGCCAAAGAAACGGTAGAGCAAAAAGCACCAGCAGCGATTCCTGCTCGGGCAACTGGCGCGCGGACATCCAATGGTTCTCGTGGTGGGGCGCGCGGAGGTTCTGGCGCAGGGCGTCCTGGCTCTGCTCCCCGCAAAGGAGGAGCGCCTTCTCGTGGAGCACGCGGAGGAGCAGGGTTTGAGCGTGTGAAGCCTGAATTTGACAACAAGCTCATACAGATTCGTCGCGTAACACGCGTGGTCTCTGGCGGTCGCCGTTTTGCATTCTCTGTGGCTCTTGTTGCGGGGAATAGAAAAGGTTCAGTTGGTGTTGGTATTGGCAAAGCAGCTGATACTGCAGCAGCTATTGAAAAGGCAACGAAGAACGCAAAGAAAAACATGATTAAGGTTCATCTTACAAATGAGATGATGATCCCTCACGAGGTGGAGGCAAAGGAGTCAAGCGCGCGAGTGATGATTATGCCAGCGAAAGGTCGTGGCATGGTTGCAGGAAGTTCGGTGCGCAATGTTCTAGAACTCGCTGGTATTAAAAACGTCCGCGCAAAAATTGTTTCTGGTTCAAAAAATAAACTTAACAATGCCCGCGCGGCAATAAAGGCACTCCGCCAGATTCGTACTGTTAAATCAACCAAACCAACAAACTAGATAAAATACTACTATTATTATGCAAGCACACGAAGTAAAAACAAAGACAAAGCGAAAGGCAAAGAAAGTTGTCGGTCGTGGAGGCAAGCGTGGCAAGACATCAGGTCGCGGGACTAAAGGGCAAGATGCTCGCGCGGGGCATCGCAAGCGTCCACAGATGCGTGATACTATCAAGAAGCTCCCGAAGCTTCGCGGACAAGGAGTATCTCGCAATCAGTTCAAAACAGAATCTGATAACTCAGTAGTTATCAATGTTAATGTTTTAAATATTGAATTCAAAGCAGGGGAACGTGTTACCCCTAAAACTCTTCTTGAAAAAAATCTTATTGAGAAGAAGGGAAGTAATATTCCTTCAGTAAAGATTCTCGGTAAAGGAGAGCTTGATAAAAAGCTTGATGTTCGTGGTTGCGCAGTTTCAGAAAGCGCAAAAGCAATGATTGAAAAACTTGGCGGAACGGTAAAATAAGTTCAATAAGTAAATCAAATGGAAACATTATTACGCAAATTAAAAATGATCGCACTTGACGCAAGTTTGCGCAATCGCGTATTTTTTGTTCTTGTTGCGCTGGTAATCTTCCGTCTTCTTGCGAATATCCCTATCCCCGCAGCGGCTGGACAAAACCTTGGCGCATTGCTTGCGAATGATCAAGCGCTCGGGTTTCTGAATCTCCTCACAGGAGGTGGTCTCTCTGCAGTTTCTATTGTGATGCTTGGAGTAGGCCCGTATATTACGGCATCAATTATCATGCAACTTCTCACCATGATGTCGCCAAAAATTAAAGCGATGCAAAGCGAGGAAGGGGAACTTGGGCGTCGTAGGATGACCCAATACTCGCGGCTCCTTACAGTACCGCTTGCGCTTATGCAAGGGTATGGACTTATTGCATATCTTACAAAAAGCGGGATCCTTGTTGGACTTACTCCTTTTGAGATTCTTACGAATACAGTTATTGTTGCTGCTGGTTCAATGCTCCTTATGTGGATTGGCGAGCTTATTTCAGAATTTGGTATCGGCAATGGTGTGTCCCTTATTATTTTTGCGGGGATCGTTTCAAGTATCCCCGCAACAGTCGCGCAACTCGCCTATACGTTTGATATTTCACAGATCCCTACCTACATCGCGGCGCTTGCCGCAACGGTAGTCCTTATTGCCGCTGTTGTTTTTATGACAGAAGCAGAGCGCCCTGTTCCCGTTACTTACGCGAAACAAATGCGTGGAGGTCGCGCAACAGGGGGCGGGGCAACATATCTACCTCTTCGTTTAAACCAGGCAGGCGTTATCCCCATCATTTTTGCGCTTTCAATTTTGACGATTCCTACAATCGTTGCGAATGCCCTAGCTTCTCTTGGTAATGGAACCGTGCAGCAGGTTGCAACGTTTGTTCAGAAAATGCTCGCAAACGACTGGGTAAACGGAGCTCTGTATTTTGGACTTGTGTTCATCTTTACCTATTTTTATACTGCGGTAACTTTTGACCCCGATGCAATTTCTACCAACTTGCAAAAGAATGGAGCATTTATCCCTGGTATTCGTCCTGGCATAGCAACTGCAGAATATCTTTCAAAAATTTTAACCCGCATAACTCTTGTAGGCGCAGTCTTCCTTGGTGCTATTGCTGTGTTACCTCTCGTAATGCAAAGCTTAACTAGTCTTTCTAGTCTTGCGGTTGGTGGGACAGCTCTCCTTATTGTCGTCTCGGTGGTTATTGATCTTATCAAAAAAGTTGACGCACAAATAACGATGCGGGAGTATTAGGCCGCGAAGCAAGGGTACATTTTTAGGTTTTTTTCTAGTTTGTTGTTAAGATATTGCCATGAATCTTCAAACGGTGATATTTATCGGGCGCTCAGGTGCAGGAAAGGGGATGCAATCGGGGAAGCTGCAAGAATTTTTAAAGAACAAAAATTCTGAAACTCCTGTTCTTTATATTGAAACCGGTGCTTATTTTCGTAATTTTGTAAAAAGCGATGGACACACATGGGAACGCTCTCGAGAAGTAAACGAAGTTGGTGGTCGTCAACCAGATTTTCTTGCCGTGTGGGTATGGGGAGGGGTTTTTGTAAATGAGCTTAAAGGGAACGAACACATTATTTTTGATGGCACGCCTCGTTCTGTGGGTGAAGCGAAGATGCTTGATACCGCACTTTCTTTTTATGAACGATACAGTCCAACAGTTGTATTTTTGAATGTGTCTCAAGGGTGGGCAGAAGAACGATTGCGCGGACGCGGACGCGCAGACGACCTTAAGCCAGAAGTTGTTGCAAAACGCCTCGCTTTTTTTGATAAGGATGTTGCTCCGGCGATTAGTTATTATCGTGAAAATCCTGAATATAATTTTTTTGAGGTTAATGGAGAGCAAACGCCCGATGAAGTGTTCCGCGACGTATTGCAAGGATTTAACATTGAATAATGACAAAAAACGAATTAATAAAAAATATTGAAGAAATAGCAATAATTCGAGAGGGGGGGAAGCGTTTGGGGCGCGTCCTGTCATCTGTTCGGGATCGGGTTATGCCAGGAGTAACTACTCGAGAATTAGATCAACTTGCGGAGAAGCTTATACGGGAGATGGGGGATGAACCCGCTTTTTTGAATTACAAACCTGAAGGCGCTCGTACTGCATACCCTGGGACACTTTGTGTTTCGGTAAATGATGAAGTTGTGCATGGCATTGCAGGGGACCGAGTTCTTTTAGATGGAGATATTATTTGTATCGATTTAGGGGCCAAGCATAATGGTTTGTTTACCGATTCAGCACTTACGGTACCTGTTGGCAATATTGATGATGTTGCTAAAAAGCTTATCGCGGCAACCGAGGAAGCGCTTATTGCAGGGATTGAAGTATCCCGTAGCGGGAACACCCTTGGTGATATCGGCTATGCAATTGAGAAGTGTGTGAAGAACTGCGGCTTTGTAGTAGTTGAGGAACTTGGAGGGCATGGAGTGGGGTATAGCCAACATGAAGATCCACACATTGCGAATTATGGTGAGCGTGGGCAGGGAATGCGACTAAAGCCAGGTATGGTAATTGCTCTTGAACCTATTGTAAATGAGGGGACAAGGTATATAAGACTGATGCCTGATGGGTATACTTATGTAACAAAAGATCACAAGCGCTCTGCCCACTTTGAGCACACTATTTTGATTACCGAGGGCGCGCCTGAGGTGTTGACGAAGCGAGAATAGTTCCTGTGTTGGGATGTTTGGCTGTGGTATAATAATCTACATGAACAAGGAATTTGGTGTCCTCGGGAAGCAGTTTCGGTCTCCAGAAGATGAGATTGTTTATCTGCGAGCGCAGATAGCTGAAAAGGAGCGCGCAATGGGGATAGCCCCAGGGTCGCCAGAGAGAACTCTTGAGAAACGCGAAGAGGTTGCGCGCGAGAAGATTGTCGAGTACCGCAACGCTCCTACAGAGGCAGTTCTTGAGAAGGATTATCGTATAAAGATTGATGAACTAGAGACTGGCGTAGTAAAGCTTGGAGTTGAGCATAAAGAAGCAGTCGATGAGCTTATGCGCGTGGTAGAAAAGAACGGAATCAAGAATGCGTTGGTGCTTTTGGAAAAACTCAATAACCCTCATATAGAGGATGATTTTCATCGTATGCTTGTGCAACTTCTTCTTGAAACGGGAGATTTTGCCGGTATTTCTCGTGAAAAGGAACTCGCCCGCGCCTTAAAGATGCGTCTCTACGAAGTAACCCTTCCTCCTATCGACCCAAAAGGAGAGAAACGCGAATTTGCCCATTTGGTGTCGGGAATGGAGCATTTTTATGCTGGTATGCTTTCTATTGAGAATACAAAAGCGGGGTTTGGGGATATAAAAAATTATTTCACTCTCGAACTTGCGCTATCAAATTTTAGTGAGGAGTTGGTGTTCTATTCAGCGGTCCCTCTTGAGCACGCAAATCTTTTTGAAAAGCAAATTCTTGCGGAATACCCTGATGCAAAAATTCGCGAACATCGAGAGGACTACAATCCTTTTAATGAATCAGGGGTAACCCTGGCGTCGGTTGCTATCCCTGCAGGGAGTGTTGCATACCCTCTCAAAACGTACAGTGAGTTTTCTCAAGATCCTCTCAATGTACTCCTCTCGTCTTTTTCAAAAATAAATCGTAACGGCGAAGGAGTGGCGGTGCAGTTTGTGGTTCGTCCGAAGGGGGCTGTTTTTAATGTGCGCTATCAAGGAGTGATGGAGCGTATTAAGAAGGGGGTCAAGGCAAAAGACGCGCTTAAGGGCGTTGCAATGGAGTTCGCAAGCGAGTTCGCGCAAGCGACAAAGGAACTTGTTTTTGGAGTAAAGATGCGAAAAGAAGGAGATCCTGCGGAGGACGAGGCAATTAAAAATATCAGTGAAAAAATATCATCACCAATTGTTGATACAAACATTCGTATCATTGTTTCGGCAGAAACAGCTACGCGCGCCGAGGCGATTCTTAATGAAATTGAGAGCTCTTTCAATCAGTTTGGGAAGCCACAATCAAACAGCATTAAGTGGAAACGAGAAACAAAAAGTGGCGCGCTTATGGAAATGATTTATCACTATACTTTTCGCATGTTTCTTGATAAAGAGAGTTTCCCACTAAACTTAAAAGAGCTTGCAACAATATTTCACTTCCCTGTAATGACCGTTTCATCGTCTGAGCTTAAAGAAGCAAAGTCAGGGATTGCCCCTGCGCCTATTAACATGGGAACAAGCGGAGTTATTCTCGGGAAAAATGTTTATCATAACAAAGAAACGCTTGTGCGCATGGACCGCGAGGATCGCGTGCGGCACATGTATGTCATTGGGCAGACAGGGACGGGGAAAAGCGCTATCTTGAAAAGCATGATGCTCCAAGATATTCGAAACGGCGATGGCGTGTGTTTCATTGACCCGCATGGTTCTGATGTGCAAGATATTTTGTCCCTCATTCCTCCAGAACGAATAGATGATGTAATTTATTTTGACCCTTCAAACACTTCGCGTCCAATGGGGCTCAATATGCTTGAGTATGACGAGCGGTACCCAGAGCAAAAAACCTTTGTGGTAAACGAGATGATGAACATTTTTAATCAACTCTTTGACATGAAAGTTGGTGGGGGAGCGATGTTTGAGCAGTATTTCAAGAATGCCGCGTTCCTTGTTATGGAAGACACGAGCGAACCAGCGACACTTCTTGAAATTACCCGAGTGCTTGCAGATAAATCATTCCGTGATTTGAAACTTTCTCGTTGCAAGAATCCCATCATTTCTCAGTTTTGGGCAAGTGCGGAAAAGACAACAGGGGATCAAGGTCTTGCAAACTTTGTGCCGTACATTTCAAGCAAATTCGACCCGTTTATTTCAAACGATATTATGCGCCCCATTGTGCTCCAAAAGAAATCCGCATTTAATTTTAGGCAGGTTATGGACGAGAAAAAAATTCTCCTCGTCAATCTTTCCAAAGGGCGCTTGGGAGACATCAATGCAAATTTCATTGGTTTGATATTGGTGGGCAAGATCACGATGGCAGCGCTTTCTCGCGTAGACATGTTTGGTTCTGGACAGAAGCCGAATGATTTTTATTTGTATATTGATGAGTTTCAAAATGTGACAACTCCGTCCATTGCGACGATTCTTTCTGAGGCGCGCAAATATCGTTTGTCGCTCAATGTGGCGCATCAATTTATCGCGCAACTTTCCGAAGATATTAGAAATGCGGTGTTTGGGAATGTTGGATCTCTTGCGGTGTTCCGTGTTGGTCCTGAGGATGCCGAATTTCTTGAGAAAAAACTCGCGCCAATATTTAGCGCGCAAGATATCACTCGTTTGGATAACTACAATGCTTATATGAGCATGTTGGTAAAAGGGCAGCCGACCAAGCCGTTTAATATTGCGACGCTTCCTCCAGAGGAAGGGGATGTTCTGCTTGCAGAAAAACTCAAACAACTTTCATCTTTGAAATACGGCGCACCTCGCGAAGAGGTGGAACAAGAGATTTTTGCGCGATATCGACCGTAGCAGTTTATTTTTTCAATCATTGCTCGCTTTGAGTTTTTCTGTTAGGATAACCACATTATTATTTAAATATTGAATATTCTAATATCCAAAACTATGGCACATCCAAAGAAGGAGAGGACACTGGTGATTTTGAAGCCTGATGCAATTCAGCGCAGTCTTGTGGGAGAAATTTTGAAGCGTTTTGAGCGTACAGGGTTAAAGTTTGCCGCTTTTAAATTCTTCGTTCCAAAAGAAGAAACAACATGGACACATTATGGCAAAAATGACGAATGGTTCTTAAAAAAGGGAACTCGTATTGTTGAAGACCGCCAAAAAAACAACTTGCCAATAGAGAAAGATGCGATGGGGTATGGCAAGGATATTATTCAGGGTTGCGTCGACCTATTCACTTGTGGTCCAGTGCTTGCAATGGTTATCGAGGGTAATCAATCAGTTGCAATCATAAAAAAACTTGTAGGGGGTACAGAGCCAACAACTTCAGACGTCGGTACTATCCGTGGGGACTTTACTGTTGACTCATACGAGATTGCGGGCATTGATACACGCGCAGTGCGTAACCTTGTTCACTGTTCAGATAGTGTCGAAGAGGCAGAACGTGAAATCAAGCTTTGGTTTGATGATAAAGAAATAATTAAGTATCGCCTTGTTCAAGAAGAAATTCTTTACGATGTAAATATTGATGGAATCTTGGAATAGTCATTCATAAAAAGTATTTTACAAAAACCTTGCCCCGTTAGAGGTAGAGACGCTGCGTGTCCTCGCGACCTCTAACGGGGCTTGCATCTCTTCAGGTTTTTGTTTTGTAATGAATTTTTGTTGTTGCAAAAGATTTTTTATGGGTGTACAGTTTAGGTAGGGTTATTTGAGGCATTTTCTCCTAAGTTATTGACAAGGGAGTCTTATATTCTTACGTACCTTGGTATGTATATGCGGGCACCCACCTAGATTTATCTAGAGTCAATGCCTTCTGTAGCCCTAGAAAAAAGCCCCTATGCCTCTGCGTAGGGGCTTTTTCAGCTCTGTAACGACCATGGTACAATTGTAATACTTTCACATGAAGTCACGAACATTTCCTTTAATTCTTGTTGTGCTCATCGTTGCGATTGCGGTTGTGAATGGTCTTGCAGAGTCGTATTATTGGTATTGGCGTATGCGGTGGTTTGATATGCCGATGCATTTTGCAGGGGGCGTATGGCTTGCAGGGGTAGCGGTTTGGTGGCGATTTTATAGAAATGAGATGGTAAGAGCAAGTTTCTTGAAAATTTTTGGAGTTTGTTTTCTTTCAGCACTAGGGGTAGGGGTTTTGTGGGAAGTATTTGAGGCGTTCCTCAGTTTTTATACCGTAGGACATATCAATGCAATGCCCGATACCCTCGGGGACCTTTTATTTGATACAATAGGAGGAACAGCAGTTTCGGTATTGGTCTGGCTGAATATGAGACGGAGTTAATATAT
>Ga0209541_10016594_pt1 | contig 10875 bp, 14 predicted proteins | sample RifCSPlowO2_01_FD_184027 | JGI IMG/M metagenome (GOLD analysis project Ga0209541, IMG submission 184027) | Groundwater microbial communities from Rifle, Colorado - Rifle CSP2_plank lowO2_0.1 (SPAdes) (version 2) | ecosystem: Environmental > Aquatic > Deep subsurface > Groundwater | place... | reverse complement strand
CGCATATCCTTTTTTCTTTATCAAAACATGTCTTGCTTCTCCGAGGGCCACATTAGTAGTATAAATTTTCCATAAACCAATGCTAACTTGCTCTCTTATATTTTGTTTAAAGTCGCCACTCTCAACTAAATCAACAAGAACATTTGCGTCCAAGCCCGCGATATCTTCTTCGATTATAAGATCGGATCTGTTTTTACTCTCATATCTTTGGATTTTGTCTCCCCTTTGTTGAATCGTTATTGAATGTGTTGATTGCATTTTGGTTTTTCACTTTCACTAATTTAATCTAGTTTATTAAAGTTGTTCTTTAGTATTTTAAATATTAAATATCTTTCAAAGAAAACCTAAACGCTTTCTCCTTTTTAGTTAAATCTGCAATTTCTTTATCAACTTCATTTTTCATTATTTTCGAGCTTAATCTAGGATAATTCAAATGCGACAAGTCTTCGTACAATCCTTTTTCTTTAATCATCCTAATTAATAAATCCTTATCCTCAGGATAAACAACTTTTTCATACTCTTTAATAAAACATTTTTTATGCATTCCAAAAAGAACCTCTGTGTTCTTTTCTTTTGTTAACTCAATAAGTCTCTTCTTCAATTCGTCCTCTTTTTGCTCTATCTCTTTCTTTTGATTTTCTAGTTTTTCAAATTCATCAACCAAACCATTATCATTGCTCATTTTAATCAAGTTTCTCCATGATTTTCTTTTTAATTTTCAATCCTGCAGAAATCATAGCATCAACATAGCATCAATAGAGGCATTATAATAGTTCTTCCTCAATCCAAAGAAGTCTATAAAGGTATTATTTAAGTCAAACAAAATTGCTTTAATCATTTTTCTCTTATCTTCTTAAATAAATCATTACGCCCCAACCGGGAATCGAACCCGGGTCTCATCCGCGACAGGGACGTGTACTAACCACTATACGATTGAGGCTTAAATCTCCTTATTTATCTGAGTTTTTAAATCTTATTCACACATCAAAACCAAAAATCTATAAACAAACAAATCCTCCTTTAGAAATGAACTCCCTAGGTCGAAACACGAAAGCCCCTGAATTTTGCCTTCCAGACCAATCTAATAAAAAGGTATGTCTATCAGATTTCAAAGGAAAATGGGTTATTGTATATTTCTATCCAAAAGATAATACTACGGGATGCACTATAGAAGCCAAAGAATTTACTAAATTAAGAAAAGAATTTGAAAAAAATAATGCTGTAATTTTAGGCGTAAGTAAAGATTCCTGCGATTCTCACAAAGATTTCACACAAAAACACGAATTGAATCTAATTCTTTTATCTGATAAAGACCTCAAAGTCCATAAAATTTACAACGCCTCTGCAACAGGAAGAAAAACTTATTTAATCTCACCAAATAAAACAATAATGAAATTCTGGGAAAACGTAATCCCGACAGGTCACGCTTCTGAAGTCCTCGATGCAATTAAAAAACAATATTCAGACCAGGCAGACGAAGTATATTATTGAGATATTATAATTTTAAAGCGATATAAATAGATTTTATAAACATAACTTACTTAGCAACTTTATGGTAAAGATTTTCAATCTCAATTTATGGAATTATACAAATTGGGAAGAAAGAAAACCCAAAATATTAGAATCCATAAATAAGCATAATCCTGACATAATTACTCTTCAAGAAGTAAGGGATGACCCCAAATTTAACAAAAAGAAAGAAAATCAGGCAAAAATATTAAAGAGAGAATTAAATTATCCATATCATGCTTTCTACGCTGTTACCAATAAACATAAAGAAAGACCTGAAAAATATAAAACTTATTGTATAGAAGGAACAGCAGTTTTATCAAAGTTCCCCATATTAAAGGTAGAAAAAATAAAATTACAGAAACATAAAAGCGATAGGTATACTTGTGGGAATTTACAGGTTAAAATAAAAGCAGAGAAAGTTATAGACTTGATTATAGTCCATTTCTCAAACAATGATTATTTCAGCTTGTTACAGCTAATTGAAACATTGAAAGATATAAGAAATAAAAAGCTAAAACCAATTATTGTAGGTGACTTCAATATTATTGACTCCTATGTATTAATCAATTTAACAAATGAAGAATATTTTAACTCATTTAAATTTAAGAAATACATCTCTTTCCCAAGTAAAAAAGAAACTCTTGATTATATATTAATCCCTAAGAAATTTAAATTTAAAAAACTAAATTGTTTGGAGGAAAATCTTTCTGACCATAGGGCCCTGGTAGCAGAAATAAATTTAGCATAGAGCTACTTTTAAATAATATATTAAAAATGTCAGAGATAAATTGGAAAGATAAATGTTGGGTTACAACAATCTATTTAGTAAAAAATGACAACAAAGTTTTATTGACTTGGAATAAAAATTTACAAACTTGGATTCCAGTCGGAGGACATATTGAACAGGGAGAAACTCCAGAAGAAGCAATTATAAGAGAAGTAAAAGAAGAAACAGGATTTTTATTTGATTTTCATATTAATTCCCACGAAGAAAATAATGGAAATGTGAAAGTTCTAAAACCACACAGATTCCAAATAGAAAAAGTCCCCCATCATGGAAGTCACATGAACTTCGTTTTTATAGGAAAAGTAAAAGAATACAACAAAGAAAGAACAGAGACAGACGAAAAAGAAAAGCTAAGATGGTTTTCAAAAGAAGAACTATTAAAAGAAAATATGTTTGAAAGCGTTAAAAAGAACTCAATAGAAGCAATAAACTATTTTGAAAATCAATTCCAATAACTTCTATACCAATGATATCTTGGATAGCTATAACTCACATAACTTCTTGGAAAGGAATACGAATATGAATTAGGATTGTAAGAATAAACTCTTGAATAACTATTATATCCTCCATATCCAGCATAACCGCCATATCCAGCATAATATCTTGGAGTCTCTCTAACTTCACTAACTATTGTCTTTGAATATCCTTGATATCCGTAATCTGTTCTCTTTTCATAATAAGCCACTCTTTCGAACCCATCAGGATAACTTGAAACTTTTTCAACTCTATAAACAGAGCCATCGTAATATGCAGATACTGCTCCAGCAAATATCAAAGAAGCAAAAAGTGCTGAAAACAAAAGTAAAAATAATCTATTCTTCATAAAAATAAAGACCCAATTTAATATTTAAATCTTATTGCTGTTTAGTCAGTACCGAATGAGAGTAATTTCTTCCCTCAAGCAATCGGAACCTTAACAACATCCGCAACTTTATCGCCGTCTTTAATCCTAACAACATGAACTCCTTGAGTTATTCTTCCCATCACTCTAAGCTCTTTCATTGAAGTTCTCATGACCATTCCTTTAGTCGTTGTAACAATTACAGAATCATTGTTATCTACTGACAACGCAGAAATAACTCTTCCAGTCTTTTCAGTTGTCTTCAATGTAATAACTCCTTTACCTGCCCTCGCAGTTTTTCTATAATCCTCAAGAGGCGACCTCTTTCCATATCCCTCATCGGTAATTGTTAATATAGTAAGTTGCCCACTATCCTGCAAAGGAAGACTTTCAAGTGCTACAACTTCATCTTTATCATCAAGTTCAATTCCCTTAACTCCATAACTTGACCTTCCCATTCCTCTAACTTCGTCAGAATTAAATCTTATTGCCTGTCCATCTTTTGTTATAAGTAAAACTTCTTGTTTATCTCCTACCTTTCTTACATTAATTATACTATCGCTTCCATCAGGAGGAAGAGTCATTATTCTCACTCCAGTATTTCTCGGCTTTGAAACATCCTTCAAAGATATTTTCTTAACTATTCCTTTTCGCGTAGCAAAGAACAAGTAGCCCTCGTCAAAATCTTTAATTGACATTATATTTGCAATTTCCTCTTCTCTCAATGTAAGTAAATTCGCAATAGCTCTTCCCTTACTCTGTCTTTCAACAGAAGGCACATCATTAGCTTGCAACCAGAAAATTCTTCCTCTTGAAGTAAAGAAAAGAAGATAGTCATGAGTAGAGCAAGTAATAAGTTTCTTTACAATATCTTCTTCTTTAAGTCCAGTTGTAACGCCTGCTCCTCCACGCCTTTGCTCCCTATAAGTTCCTAAATCCATTCTCTTTACATATCCTGAATCAGTCATTATAACAACAACTTCTTTCTTTTCAATCATATCTTTCTCTTCAATCTCATCAACTTTTTTCTGAATAGTTGTCCTTCTCTCGTCCCCATAATCTTTCTTTACATCTGAAACTTCTTTCTTTATTATTTTCAATATTTCATTATCGCTTCCCAATATTTTATTTAAATAAGTTATAGTTTCATTAAGACTTTTTTCTTCATCATAAAGTTTTGTTGATTCAAGACTTGTAAGTTGCTGAAGTCTCATCTCAAGGACTGCTTTTGCCTGTCTTGTCGTCAAATCAAAATTTTTCATTAACCCTTCATGAGCTTCGCTTGTATTCGCACTCTTCTTTATGAAAGCGACAATTTTATCAATATTCTTCAAAGCTTTCAACAAACCTTCAACAAGTTCCAGTCTATCCTTAGCTTTTCTAAGTTCAAATTCGCTTCTTCTTCTGACAACTCCCAATCTATATTTGACATATTCCTTTATTATGTCCAATAAATTCAGAACTTTCGGACGTCCTCCAACCAAAGCAAGTAGATTCGCATCAAAATTAGTCTGTAACCTTGTAAGTTTATACAATTTATTTAGAGTATATTTCGGATCAACATCTTTTCTCAATTCAATTACTATCCTGATACCTTTTTTATTTGATTCGTCCCTTAAATCATATACATCAGGAAGTTTTTTCTCGCTTGCAAGTGCCGCTATTTCTTTAACAAGGTCTGCTTTATTTACCATATATGGAATTTCTTTCACGATTATAGCAGGCCTATCTTTTATTTCTTCTATAGAGTTTTTCCCTCTCATAATAATCTTCCCCTTTCCAACTCTATACATCTCTTTTAATCCAGGTCCAATTGCATATCCTCCCGTCGGGAAATCTGGGCCTTTTACAAATTCAAGCAAATCATCAACACTACAATTTGGATTTTCTATATAAGCAATAATTGCATCGCACACTTCAGTCATATTATGGGGTGGAATATTAGTTGACATTCCAACTGCAATTCCTGTAGCCCCATTCAAAAGTAAATTGGGAAGTTTTCCTGGAAGTGTTTCTGGCTCTTTTAAAGAATTATCAAAATTAGCTTTCATATTAACTGTTTCCTTTTCCAAATCTTCAATAAGCTGTGCAGAAATCTTACTCAATTTAGCTTCGGTATATCTATCAGCAGCAGGAGAATCTCCATCAAGACTTCCAAAGTTTCCCTGTCCTTGAATTAAAGGATATCTTAAAGAAAAATCTTGAGCCATTCTTACAAGCGCATCGTAAACTGCAATATTTCCATGAGGATGATATTTACCCATTGTCTCTCCGACAATTCTCGCAGATTTCATACTTGGCTTACCAGAATCCAAACCAAGAGAATGCATAGCATAAAGAATTCTTCTCTGAACAGGTTTCATTCCATCTTCAACAGAAGGCAAAGCTCTTTGAGTAATAACTGACATCGCATAATCAATATATGCCTTCTCCATCTCTTGGACAATTTCTGCTCCGACTACTCCCTTCTCTTTTCCAATTAAATCTTTTTCAATTAATTTTTCTTCTTCCTGATGAATTTCATCATCAATTTCTTCTTCGTCTGTTTTTTTCTCTGTCATTTTACTCCTTAAACATCAATATCAGCTTCTGCTGCTCTTTCAGCAATAAACTGCCTCCTAGCTTCAACATCATCTCCCATAAGTCTTGAAAATACTTCATCAGCAAGAGCCGCATCTTCAACCGTTACTTTTTTCAAAATTCTTTTTTTAGGATCCATTGTAGTTTCCCATAATTGTTCCGCATCCATTTCTCCTAAACCCTTAAATCTCTGAACCAAAACATTCCCACCAAGTCTCTCTATCACTTTTTTCAGTTCCTCATCGCTAAAGACATAATGATAACTTTTTTTTCTAATTCTATAAAGTGGAGAGACGGCAATGTAAATATTTCCGTTATCTATTAAAGGCCTCATAAATCTGAAAAAGAAAGTTAACAATAAGGTCCTTATGTGCGCACCATCAACGTCTGCATCAGTCATAATTATTATTTTTGCATATCTCAATTTTGAAGCATCAAAATGTTCTCCAACGCCAGTCCCAACGGCAGTTATTATATTTGCTATCTCTTCATTTGACAAGACCTTAACAGGATTTGCCTTTTCAACATTAAGAGGTTTTCCCTTAAGAGGAAGTATTGCCTGATATTCTCTATTTCTCGCTTGTTTGGCGCTATTATGAACAAAAACACCAGATGAAAGAGCAAAATTATGGGTCTCTGGAACTTCTAAGTCATAAACATCCACTTTATTCTTCAAAAACTCTATACTTTTTATTTTGTGATTTGAATTATTTGATACTTCAATTAAAAGAGGAGGATTATTATTAATCTTCTTATACAAAGGCATCAGCGAATCTTCTTTAGTCAAATCCTTGGCCTCTTTATAACTTCCATTTCTTAACATAAACTTATGTTCTGGAGTACAAATAATTTCCTGATTATTATCTAATATTATTTTAATTACTTCGGCATCCTTCTTAGTAATCCTTACATTTTCTATCTTGCCTATTCCTATTGAACCATTACCTTCGATAGTATAACAAAAATTATTTTTTCCATATTTGTCCTCTTCAAATAATTTCTCAAATGATAAACTTCTTCCATCGGTTAAAGCAACTTCAACATTTCCAGCAAAACAACCTCCAGCGCTATCTCCTTCCACGATATAAAGCTCTGTCTCTTCAGCTTTTCCTTTTGAACAATCAGCAAGTTTCCCTGGAAGACCCCCAAGACTAAATGCACTCTTTCTTCTAACTAATTCTTTTGCTTTTCTCGCAGCGTCCCTCGCCTTCTGCGCTTCCATTGCCTTACCTACAATTCTTTTTGCAATTGAAGGATTTTCTTCAAAAAATTCAACCAAAGAAGAATAACTTAGACTTTCAACAATTCCTTTAACTTCACTATTTCCTAATTTTGTTTTTGTCTGTCCTTCAAATTGAGGTTCAGGAACTTTAACAGAAATAATTGCAGTCAAACCTTCTCTAACATCATCTCCAGTCAAACCTCCTTCCTTAGCCATATTATTTTTCTTCGCATAATCATTAATCGCCCTAGTCAAAGCTGTCTTAAAACCAACTACATGAGTTCCCCCTTCAACCGTATTAATAGTATTTACAAAACCCAAAACATTTTCCTGATACCCTGAATTATATTGAACTGAAACCTCAACAGAAACACCGGAATCCTCTTTTGTATAATAAACTGGCTTCATATGTATTGGTTCTTTACTTTTGTTCAACCATTTAACAAATTCAACCAATCCACCCTCATAAAAGAAAATTTCTTTTTTATTTTCAATCTCAGATTCAAGAGTAATTTTTAATCCTTTATTTAAAAAAGCAATTTCTCTCAATCTTGTCTGTAAAACTGAAAAGTCAAATTTTGTTGATGAAAAAATCGTTGAATCTGGAGTAAAATTAATTTCTGTACCAGTATCTTCTTTCTCACAACTTCCAATAACTTTTACATCGTACACAGGTTTTCCTTTTTCATACTCTTGTTGGTATTTTTTTCCGCCTCTCTTTACAATCGCACTCATATGGGTTGATAGAGCAGCAACAACAGAAATACCGACCCCATGCAATCCTCCAGAAACGGCATAACTTCCCTTATCAAATTTCCCACCAGCATGAAGTTTAGTTATAACAATTTCCAAAGCAGGCTTCTTATAAACAGGATGCATATCAGTAGGAATTCCTCTTCCATCATCAGTTACGCTCACACTTCCATCTTTATTTATTACGACAACTATATATTTACAATATCCAGCCATAGCCTCATCAACAGAGTTATCAACTGCTTCGTAGACTAAATGATGAAGCCCTTGCTTACTAGTACTTCCTATATACATCGCAGGTCTCTTTCTAACTGCCTCTAATCCTTCAAGAACGGTTATCTTCTCACTGCCGTAATTCTTACTTCCTTCTACTTTATCCTTTTCACTCATCTTAGAATACTTTCTCAAAAATGAAATCAACTTTATAAAGCTTTCTGCCTCTTTATCGTCGATAAAATCAAAATCAAACTAAATTTAACTATATAAAACTTATGAAACTAAATTCTCAACTTTACCAATATCAAACACCCCTAAACTCAATTTTTCTTCAAGCTGACGCCTCGCCTCATCCATAATCTGGCAAGCATTTTTATCAAAGGGTCCTGTTCTGCCCGTTATATACTTTACACCTAAATAAACGAAGGCTCTTGCATCTTCTCCATTCTTCTTTCTCACACTCCTAGAGCCACCCAATGGAACTACTTCAACATAAACCCCTCCTCTTTGAAAATGCCCCTCTTGAGGCTCTTGCTTTGAACCAGAATAAGATGGATTCTCTTCTATAACAGGCTCATATCCAGAACCTTCTAGAATTTTTTCAACCTGCTCAGGCTTACAAGAAACATGAAAGCGATCACAAGCCAAAAAGCCAGACATTTTAATTCTTTTTCTTCTTAACAGAATAAAACTCCGTCCATTTGAGTTTCCTTCTATCTCTTTTTAAATTAACATAATTTTTCCTACATTTTGAAGAACATAAATAATTAACGCTTCCATCATTTTTTATATAATGAACTCCCTTAAAACTTGCCTCATCATTTCCACAAAAAACACACTTAACCATTAAACAGACCTCCTAGTTGCTCCCTTTATTCTTCTCGCTTCAATTTCAGTTTCTCTTAATGTAAGTAAATCGCCTATCTTTACAGGACCTTTAACATTTCTTCTCATACTCTTTCCTTTATCCTTTCCCTCTAAGACGCTCACCTTAACTTGAGTTACTTCTCCTCTTGCTCCTGTTCTTCCGATAAATTCTTCAACAACTGCATTAACAGGTTTATCAGTACTTATCTTAGCAAAATTAGAACTCCCCTTTGAATCATTTTCAGGACCCTTATCTTTTACTTTCTGTGCTTTTGCCATTTTATTATTACTTTATTTTAGATATCTCTTTGTCAGCCTCACCAACATTGACAACTGCAACAGAAGCAGTCGGTCTATTTATCCCGACAGCTAATCCTAATTTTTGTTTTGAATCAACTTGAACACAAGGAATATTTTTTTCTTTACATAAAACACTTAGATGAGCAACAATTTCTTTTGGCTCAACATCAGTAGCATAAACTACAAGTTTCGCAACTCCAAGCTCTATCGCTTTAGTCACTTCGTTCGTTCCTTTATCAACTTTTCCTGATTTTCTTGCTTTTTCAATAATTTCGTAGAAGTCCATATTGGCCTCCGTGTTTAACTTCATTGGTTAACACTATCTAAAACATAGTATATTTAAACCTTCCGATAAGATTTTTATTGATGAGATAGCTGAAAAAATTAACCTTAATCTCTAAGAAATCTAAATATAATAGTTATTATTGTTTTAGAAGAATTAAAATATTTCTCAATAAATATTCTATCATCTTTACTATACTCATTCGTTATCTTCAAAGCAGTTTCAACATTTTCTTTGCCTAATCCATGAAGTTTTAACTTTTCTGTTCCATACTTTCTTAACTTATCAAGTTTAAATTTAACTTCTCCGCTAAATTCTTCATAAGACTTATATCTATGAATAAAGACCATATAAGGAAGAGATTTAATAATTCTTTCTACCTCATCTTGATAAGAGATAATATTAAAACCATCTTCTTCAACCATATTATTATACAGCTCTTTAAAATAGTCATCAAAATAATCTCTTGTAACTAAATTGCATAAATTATTTCCAAATTCTGGATATCTAAAGGAAATATCTCTTTTTAGTTCAGATATATCCTCTCCCCTTTGATATGTTCTTCTTACTACTAAGGCCCCTTCAAGTGCTTTATATATTTCTGGTTTTAATTTATCTTTATAAAATGCTAATAACTCTTTATCTTTATCTTCTGGAAGATTTCTTTTTATTTTTTTAGTCTTTTCTGCTGATTTATTTGTTAATAAAATATCGTTCTCCTCCTGAACTAAAAAATCTAAAATTTCCGCCTTTATTTTTTTCTTTTCATCATCAGTTGCCTTACTAAGATCTAAACTCAATTTTTGACCATCTTTTAATTCTATTACATTATTAGTATTTCTTGAAAAATCAAATAATTTAAAAACGTTATTTGCAAGCAAGTCTCTAAATTTACCCTCGAAAATATTTCTTAACTTATCAAGAATTTTCATTTAACTTTTTAGCTATTTCCAACAAAGAGAAGATATCTGATTTAACAAAAGACTCTGAACCTTTCATAATCCCCCCCCATTCTTCAATATGTATTTCTTCTCCTTTCTGTGTAAGAACTCTCTGTTTCAAATTATCTTTCTCAACAATAAATCCCTCATCATCTAAAGTCTTTCCATACAACTCTAAAATATCTTTTTTAGATTCTTCATCAAAAGTCAATTCGCTTATATTCATTGAAAATTTCCTCCTCTAGAATCAAGTAAAGTCATACCTTTATTAAGATTACTACATTTAATAACAAGGTTATATCTCAAAACACATAAAACAAACAGCCTCATTTTATACCTCATTTAACACTATAAAGATGATTATCATACTTTAAAACCTTTCTATTTTTGAATTTTTTATTAAACTTTAATCTATTCATCAACTGATAATTTAGCATAGAACTATAAATAAGAACAAACCGCAGAACTTCCCGAACATCCCGTCCTTCCAAGTGAATCTCCTAAAGCAGTTAAATCATTAGAATCAAAAAGTTCATTTCTATTTATATCATTATTCTGACAACACCTACTATT
>Ga0209541_10016592_pt1 | contig 10876 bp, 14 predicted proteins | sample RifCSPlowO2_01_FD_184027 | JGI IMG/M metagenome (GOLD analysis project Ga0209541, IMG submission 184027) | Groundwater microbial communities from Rifle, Colorado - Rifle CSP2_plank lowO2_0.1 (SPAdes) (version 2) | ecosystem: Environmental > Aquatic > Deep subsurface > Groundwater | place... | reverse complement strand
CTAATAATGTATTTATATTCTATAAATGTAGGCAGAAAAACACAAAGCACTGCTATTTTAGCAAGCGCTATAGACAACAGAAATGATGTAATAGTGTCATTTACAGCCATAGCGGGTTTTTTGGGGTCGCATTTTAGCTTTGCATTCTTTGAACCTGTGGCTGCAATGCTGATAGGCTTGTGGATTATAATATCCGGCTTTAATATAGGAATAAAAAATCTGAAATTCCTTATGGGAGAAGCCCCCAAAAAAGAGCTTTTGGAAAAAATAAGAAATGCAGCATTAAAAGTTAAAGGTGTTAAAGGTATCCAGGAAGTAAAAGCCCATTATGTCGGAACATCGGTCCAAGTGGAAGTACATATAGCTGTAGACAGAAACCTCACAATCTACAGAGCCCATACTTTAGGCAGAAAAGTTGAAAAAGAAGTTGAAAAGCTGCAAGAAGTAGAAAAAGCATTTGTCCATATAGACCCAATAATAAAGTCAAGGCCGCATTAATACAAATCTTTAAAAATCACTTTACCTTCCTGTTTCTTATAAAAATGAATCAAATGATACAAGAACACAAGCTAAAAATAATAAAAATCATAGATGAGGCTCCAAATGTAAAAACATTCAGGGCAGAAATACCTAACGGAACAGAAATAAATTTTTATCCTACCCAGTTCTTCATGGTAAGGTTCCCTGACAACCCAAATCTGCAAAGAGCTTATTCAATATCTTCCTCCCCAACGCAGAAGAAATACATGGAAATTACAGTAAATTTAGTTGGAGAATTTACAACAAAGCTGTTTAAGGCTAAAATTGGAGATTATCTTATATTCAAAGGGCCGTTTGGAAAATTTCACTTTACAGAAGAAATTAAGAATAATATAGTTTTAATAAGCGGAGGCTGTGGAATAGCTCCATTAATGAGCTTAGTAAGATACTGCAGTGAAAAAAAACTGCAAAACAGGATAAAGCTGATTTACAGCGTAAAAACTCCTGCAGATATAGTTTATGATAAGGAATTTAAAAAACTTGCATTAGAAAATCCAAATTTTAGTTATACTCTAACAATTACAAGGCCTAAGCCAGAGCATAACTGGACTGGAAGAACAGGAAGAATTGATGCTAACCTGCTGAAAGAGAATATTGGTAATATTAAAAATTCATTGTACTACCTTTGCGGACCTGTGGAGCTTGTAAAAAGCATAATAGAAATGCTAAAAACTCTAGGTGTAAAGGAAGAGCAAATCAAGACAGATATTTGGGGGTTTTAAATTTATGAAATTCGCACATCTAGCAGATTGCCATATTGGCTCTTGGAGAGATCCAAAGCTGAGAGATGTCAGCACAACAGCTTTCCAAAAAGCGATAGATAAATGTCTTGAAGAAAATGTCGATTTTATACTTATTTCTGGTGACTTGTTTAACACATCATTGCCAAGAATAGACAATCTAAAGACAGTCGTAACAATATTGAAGCAATTGAAAGAAAAAAACATTCCTGTTTATGTAATACCTGGAAGCCATGATTTTTCTCCAAGCGGAAAAACAATGCTTGATGTCTTAGAACAAGCAGGCTTGTTCGTTAATGTCGTAAAAGGAGAAGAAATTGAAGGAAAACTAAAGCTGAACTTTACAATAGACAAAAAAACAGGAGCAAAAATAACTGGAATGTTAGGAAAAAGATACTCATTGGAAAAAAGCTACTACCAAAATCTTATACTAGAAAATCTAGAAAAAGAAGATGGCTATAAGATTTTCATGTTCCATTCAGGCATTGATGAGCTAAAGCCAGAAGATATGGCAAATGTAATAACCCAGCCTTTATCTTTACTGCCAAAAAACTTTGATTACTACGCTGGAGGCCATATGCATATTGTCCATGAAACAAAAATTGATGGCTATGGCCTAATAGCTTATCCAGGGCCTTTATTTCCTAACTCTTTTTCAGAGCTTGAGAAGCTGGAAAGAGGTGGTTTTTACATAGTTGAGAATAATGCACCAAGGTTTGAGCCAATCCAGGTTTTTAATATATACAAAATCATAAAAGACTGCAATGGAAAAAGCCCTGAACAAATATATGATGAGATGATCAGTGAAATAAATGATAAGGAATTTAACAACACTCTTGTTTTAGTAAGGTTATATGGGTCTTTAAGCTCAGGTAAGCCTTATGACATTGATTTCAAGGAGATTTTTGCAAAGCTGTACAGCAAATCTGCGTATTTTGTAATGAAAAATACAAATGCACTAACCTCAAAAGAATTTGAGGAAATCAAAATAGACATAAGCTCTGTTGAAGATGCTGAAGATGCAATTATTAAAGAACATCTAGGCCAGATACAGGTTAGAGGCATAGACACAAAAAAGGAAGAGTCCTTAATTAAGGAAATGATGAAAATCCTGAGCGCAGAAAAGCAGGAAGGGGAGACTAATCCGGATTTCGAAAGACGCATCAAAGAAGAAATGAATAAGGTTTTAGATATTGATATTTAATTAGGATTATTCTACCAGCTTCTTAATTATATCATTAACCTCTTTAGGACTTGCCTTTCCTTTCGTTTTCTTCATGACCTGACCCACGATAAAATTAAGTGCTTTTGCCTCTCCTTTCTTGTAATCTTCAACAGCTTTAGGATTCTCTTTTATAGCTTCTTTACAGAACTTTTCAATCTCTCCAATATCAGAAACAGCTTCCAAGCCCTCTTTTTTAATATATTCATCAACATCAAATGGTTTTTCTATTAACTTTTCTAATATTTTACTAGCAATGTTATCTGTTATTTTTTTATTTTCCACTAATTTTAATAATTGAATCATATGCCTTTCACCCATCTCAATTTCATGTAATTCTTTTTTATTGTAATTAAGAACTCTTACCAATTCTCTTCTTAACCATTTTGCAGCTAAAATAGGGTTTATTTCTTCAGAAACCTTCTCAAACATTTCTGCAAGGCCTTTCTCAGCAGCTAATATTTCAGCGTCTTCTCTCTTTATTTTATGCTTAGAAACAAACTTTTCAACCTTGTCATGAGCCAGTTCAGGCATTTCTTTTTTTGTCTTGTCAAGCATCTCTTTAGTAATCTCAGTTTTAACTAAGTCAGAATCAAGAATATAGCCATAATCCTCCTCAGTTTCCTTTTTCCTCAACAAAAATGTAATACCTTTTTCAGAATCCCACGCTCTTGTTTCCTGGCTAAATTTTTTTCCTGAACTAATTTCAGCTTTCTGCCTTAAAATCTCATATTGCAATGCTCTTTCAATTTCCTTAAAGCCTGTTATATTCTTGACTTCCTGCTTTACAAATCCACTTTCTTTAATAGAAATATTTGCATCAGCTTTTATTGTGTTTTCATTAATATTAAAAATTCCTAAATAGCTTAATATTATAATCAGCTGCTTCATAAAATCTCTTGCTTCTCCAGCACTGCTTAACTCTGGTTCTGTCACAATTTCTAGTAAAGGGTTACCACTTCTATTGTAATCAACAAGAACATAAGCACTTTCCTGCATTCCTTTTGGATGTATCAAAGCAGCAGGATCTTCTTCCATATGCACTCTGGTAATGTTAATTTCCTTGCCAGACCTTAGTTTTAAACTTCCGTTACTCCCAAGAGGAATTTCATATTGTGAAATCTGGTAGTTTTTAGCCATATCCGGATAAAAATATGATTTTCTGGAAAAAATAAGCTCTTTGCTTATTTTGCAATTCAAAGCCAAACATAACTTAAGTGCATATTCAAGGGCTTTTTTATTCAGAACAGGCTTGCTTCCAGGCATTCCTATGCAAACTTCGCACGTTCTTGTATTTGGCTCTTCACTTCCTTTAGTTGGGCAACCACAAAAAAGCTTAGTGTACGTATTTAATTCAACATGCACTTCAAGTCCAATAATCACCTCACTTTTAGCATCCATAATTCCACAATATTTTAAAGTATTATATAAATATTTGTCTAACCAAATGGCACCGTTCAAAATCTCGTAAACTTGGGTTAGCATCGGTTCGGCTTGTGATTTCTATTTTGAATATGTCGTTGGAGCTCCGTAGGAGCCATCCCTCCCAACTCTGTGAAAGCATAAGTCAATAAGCCTCACAAATTGATGCTAACCTTCATTTTGAACGGTGCCTAACCAAAAATAAACTATATGCACATTCTTCTATATTTATTATTTAGTAGTAGTAATTATAGAAAATTTTAAATACTTCTATGATAATTCGATAGAATATGTACCCAAAAACAATATTTAGCCTTAATGGAGCTATGCTTATAGAATATGAAGCTGGAAAATTTAAAATTATCAAAGAGAAATCTATTCTGAATTTGCCTGATTATGCCGAGGGGATTGAGAATAAATACACCAACATAGGACAAATAGCAATCTCCCTTTATAATAAACTTGATGTTAAACATAAATTTGGAAGTAAATATAACCATGGATATGACCCCACAAAATCTGTGAACCTTAACAACATTTTAATAGAAATCATAAGCAATGTAGAACTACATGGGAACAAATATGACCCAAATAAGGTTACATGGATACAATACACTTTTAATGAAGATGAAACTCAAGAGCGCGCTGTGTTCACAATGACTATAAGAGATGAAGGTGAAGGTTTTGATCATAATCACCTACGCAATGCAGAACTTGCAGCTCGAGGCACTGAAAAAACCTACAATAATTTTCGTCAAGTAGTAGGGGGAGAAGAAGATGGACTGGGTATCTTTGAAACATTAAGATATTGTGATAAAGTCACTTGGAATAATAAAGGAAACGAAATAACTATAACCAAAATACTACAAAAACCTAAATAATAAGTATAGCTATTTACCAAACACCCCAACAAAGACCTCTTTAGGAATTTCAATTCCAGCTTCTACAAAGCATTTAGCCAAATAGTAGCTATTCCCAGCTTTAAGATTAAATAACCTTCCCAAAGTATAGCTATTAAGAAATCCCTCGTTTATTTTCAACGACACTTCTTTATTGTTTTTTAATATTTTTTTATTGGAATAGTCTATTGTAAATTCTTTTTTAGTGACACCATGCTTAAAAAGCTCCCACTCAATCAAATCCTTGATTATTTTATTTTTTTCATTATTTTTTATATATTGTTCCAAATTGTTTATATTATTAAAATTTAAAAAATCATTGTTATATATTTTATTAAAACTATAAACTCTGCCTAAATACTTAGAAACCTTCTGCCTTGGACCTCTGCCTTTATTGCCAGACTTCCGCTTATACCACCTATTCTCAACTAAGTAAGCATAATCTTTGCCACTAATCCTCTTGATTCTGATAAAGCTCATGTATGGTTTAGGCACTATCAGATTTATAATATTTTTGTTTTTAATAGCTTCTAAAACCCTAAAATTTTGCCTTTTCAGACAGAATTAGTCTACTTAATTGCAGAAAGCTCTTTCCTGAATTTGTCGCTTAGTTTCTTTAACCTTCCAATAGCGCTAGATACGGCAGATCTTGGGGTCTCATCCCCATCAGTTTCTAAAATAAACTTAGGCCTGCTTGTTTCAGGATGCTTTATACTATATGTGGCTACCTTAACATTATTATCATTCCACAATTCATTTTTAAGAATATTAAGGAACGTATGATCCATGCCTTCAACTTCAAAAACAAACCTGTTCTTTTTGTCCTCGAGAATATTAATTTCCATAAAACCCAGCAACTTTAATTTATTTAAAAACCTTTTGATTTTTCAATTCTAAAACAGCTTACCTTTATACGTTTTATACGACGGGAATGATAGCTAAGAGTAGCTTTTAACGGAAACTCAAAGTCCCAAATATTTGTAATCCTAAATCCATTGTCCTTAGAAAAAGCCTCCACAAAGCGTTTGCTCTCACTTTTATGAAAGCTATACACCACCTTACTTATTTCAAATGCTTTAATTAAAAAGACTTTGTCCATATGCCTGACTTTAACTCCAAAAGGAGGATTCATTACCACAAGATCAGCTTTAACCTTTAAATCTTTAATATCTTTACACTTAAAAACAGCTTTACCTATAGAGTAACCCTCACTTTTTATATCCTCAAGGTTATCTTTTGCCATTTCCAGGGCTTTTTTATCAGAGTCAATGAAATACACCTTATGAGCACCCAAAACTAACATCCCTATGCCTAAAATGCCTGTACCACAACCTAGGTCAACACTCGCTTTTCCTATATCCTGCTTCATATAGGCCTGCCAAAGCACCTCAGCGGCTATTTCAGCATCTGTAGAATACTGCTCAACTCTCACTTTTGGCTCTTCAAAGCCTTCTAAGCTAGACAAAAGCACTGCCAAGGCCTTTTTTGAGCCTACTTCAGCACTATTTGAACTCTCACTTTTTGCCATTTTTAGCCATATTTAGGTCCTAAAAGCTCTTCTAAGCCTTGCTCTAAAACCCTTTTTAAACTTCCCTAAGCCTTAAAGATTCTTACTCCCACTAACCTCTCTAAAATTACGAACTATCTTGGTTTTAAAAATCTTCATGTTTTTACAATCAATTTTTTATAATTTTTTCCTATTTTTTCAAAACCTGATTTTTTATTTTTATAATTTTTAATGATTAATTTTTTATTGGAACTAATTTTTATTCTCGGTCTCATTCCCACATCATTCCCAGTTATTTCTCGGCGGCAAAATTTTTGTCTCCGTCCCAAATTATTCCTATTAAATTCCCAATTTAATCCCAATTCATTCCCAAATATTTAAATTTTTCTAGTTATAACATTCCCTAGACAGTCCCATAATAGTCCCAAAATAATCCCAGAAAAACGAAATATTTAAATAAAATCTAGTTTTTGTAATGGTTATGTTCTGGATAAAAAGGCAATCAAACATAGAAAGGAAGCTTTCACATCTGCATGACCTTTTAGCAAGATCTTTTTCTAATGTAAAAAATGATACACAAAAAATTTTCCAGTGGCTTAACTATCTCCATCAAAAAGATCTGGAACAAGCTCATACAATTAAACAATTGCAGCTCGAACTTTCCTACATGCCAAAAAGCCACGAAGATATAAAAAAAATCATTGACAGCCACTATTCATTTGACCATATCATGGATCGTATTAAGCTCATTAATGATAAAGTAGACCATCTTGCATCAAAAAAACAAGATGCAAGCCATGTGTACACTCAGACCCACCCCGAAATACATGAAATAAAGCAAAGGATTGACCAGCTAGAAGAACAAAAAAAGGCTACAGTGAGGGAAAAGGTAGTTAGCAGGGTTACAAGAAACTCAAAAGAATATGTAAAGAACCTTATACTTTCGTATATAAGAAAATACACACAAATAAGCGGCTTGCAGCTAAAAGATATGATTGTTTACGACCAGGGCTTATGCTCAAAGAGCTCATTCTACCGGTTATTAGAAGAAGTAGAAGCTATGGATGAAATAGGCACAGTTAAAAAAGGTAAGCAAAAATACTACCTATACAAGCAAATTAAAGAGCATTAACGATGCACAAAAATACAAAGTATTTTTGGCATCATAAAAATTAGCAATTTAATATATAGATTAATTTTTATTATTTTAAAACCAATATTTTCTACAATATAAAACTATTTAAGCAATCTCTATTAACAAAAAAACAGGGGTGGTAAAGATTTTTGACGAGTTTTTTAAGCAAAGGAAGCGCTATTTCTCAAAAAAGCCAAAAGACTTTGATTTTGAGCTGAAAGAAGTATTAAAATCCATTAAAAACGAATTAGACGAGCATTTAGAGGCTGTAAACGAAAATACAAGCGAAATACAAACAAGCTATGAGTGCATGAATGAAATTAATGATAAGGTAGAGAAACTTGCAGAAAGAATCGAAGCAATAGAGATATTCCTGCAGAAGTATAGCAATTTCACTGCTATAGAAAAAAGCTTTGATATAAAGCCATTAACAAAGACAGAGCAAAACGTTTTCCTTGTTATTTACGCTTTAGAGGATGAAAAAGGTCTTGTTTCTTATATAGATATAGTTAAAAAAACAGGCCTTCCGGGCTACGTTGTAAATGAATACATAGCAAGATTAATGGAAAAAGGCATACCATTGATGAAGAAATACATAAACAACATACCTTATATAAGGCTAAATCCAGAGTTCAAGCGCTTACAAGCCAAAGAAAACATCTTATGCATAGACACAGCACAAAAAGAATTGGTTAATTTTTAGCTTAAAACTTTTAATTTTTTATTAAAACTTTTAATCTTAATCATTCTAATACTTTTTAGTTATTGATTAAATATTTTAAGCATTTTTAATAGATTAATTTCAATATGGAAAATAATAAAAGAATCTTTTTTTGTGCTTGTAAAATGCCTGGCTAACGTATCTGTTGTGTTTGGGTCTCTACAAATGCGTCAAGACTCCTCATATTAAGAACTCTTAATTTATCTTCCAATTGTCGTTTTTCATTTTGGGTGTTTTCGTAAACACCTAGTATAAATGGGTCTATCCTTGTCTCTTGTTGATAATCTGCATCTTTAATATCAAACATTTGGCAATACCTTTCTAAAGAACTTGACCTCTCTCTTATAATGTGTTTTAAGTGATGTGTTGCCAATCGAGTTATTAGGTAATCGCTTGCGAATAATCTCGCTTGTCTTAATGTGCTTTCATTTGGTTCTTTTAAAAATCTGTATAAAGCTCTTCTTTTTTCTATTCTAACTACATCTCTTTCAAAACTATTATTGCCATGTTGAAACCTCCAAACCACATAACTATCCTTCAAATATCCTATAGTATCCTGCACATATCTATGATGCTCATTGAATAATGAATTACTCATTTTCCTTCACCCTTTCAAAGGGTAATTTGGCACCCTTTTTATTTTTTTATTACCCCAGACAAAGCTTTTTTTAGGAACAATTTTAATACAAGTGGTAAAATAACTATAACTATCTTTTTTTCTTGGTTTAAAGGCCCTTTAAATTGCTCTTCCACAAGATTTATATAAAAGTTCTGTTAATATCTATTAAGGTAACTTTTTTACTCATAAAAATCCAAAAATCTTATCTAAACAGAACTTTTTGATAAAATGATTAACAAATTTCCATCACAATACATTCCAAATTCAAAACTGATTGAGATCCTCAGCAATGTAACTAACACCAGCCTAAACCAACATATTCTCAAAAAGAGAAAAGAGCTGATTAAGGAAATTGGCCAGTTACCGGAAACCAAGGTTTTAAGCCATATTTCGCAAGTAGAGCTGAGTTACCTTAAAGCGCCAAAAAAAGAAGAAAAATTGCCTGTTTTCTTATCTGAAGAAGAAATAAACAAGATGCTTGAGGTTGTAAGGTATGGCAATGACACCAGAAGTGAGGTTTTGATCTTATTCCTTTACAATACAGGCTGCAGGCCGGGTGAAGCATCTCGTACTAAAGTCAAAGATATTGATTTCAATAATAAATTTGTTTTAGTTAAGAAAACCAAGGGCAAAAAAGAAAGAACTGCCCATATATTTGATGAAAACTTTCTCCAATACCTGAAATTTTATACTAGCAATAAGAAAGGTGAAGATTACCTCTTTTTAAGCAACTGGAATAAGCCTTATACTGTCAAAGGCATTACTAAAAATCTTAAATCTATTGCCAAGCAGGCAGGTATAGACCCAAACAAGATTTCTGCCCATAAATTCAGGCATACTCATGCTGTTCATGCTATTAAAAGCGGCGTAAGCCTGGTTAGCATAAGAGATCAATTAGGGCACTCTAGTATAGCTATTACAGACAAATACACCAAGATAGTCGATACTATTCGTAGAAAGGACTATGAGGGACATCAACCGTTTTCCTTAAAACCTAGCCAAAAAAAGTCAAAATATTGCTTAAAGTGTGGAAAAGAAATGCCTTTAAATGCCCTTTTTTGTCCTGATTGTGGTGCTAAACAAATTCAATAGAAGAATATAGGATTTCTACTGAGCCTTATTCCCCAACACAAACACCCATCTCATCTGCTATTTTGCCTGTTAAGCGGCATTTATAGCCTTCTGGACAATTAAATCCTGCTATTCCGCCGCATTCACATTGCACCTGGCACATTTGAATGCAAACTTCTGCATCAGTACCAGCACAAGGACTTCCACATTCATTCCAGTTTCCATTTGCTTCTATACATTGCTGCTTTGTAATGCCTGCAAAACCAGTTTCTTGAGGCTCTTTTGGCACTTCTAGGGTCTTGCAGCCTGCTATAAACATAAGAATTACCAAAAGATAAACTAAAATTATTTTTCCCATTTATTTTCACCTTTACCAAGATTTTCAATGAATTTCTCGTCTAAAATTGCCTTATCACCTACTTTAATATTATTTTTTGTTGTAAAATTTCCATTAACTTCTAAAACGTATTGTGCATATTTTTTCGGTGTGTAGCTTTTACAAGGTTCTCTTTCACAAGGCTCTGCATAAATGATGTCAACAATCTCAAAATTTTTGGAAATAAAAACAATATCTAGTGGAATTAGTGTATTTTTCATCCAAAAAGTATACTGGTATTCGTTATCAAAGGCAAAAAACATTCCAGCATTGTCGTTGAGAGATTTGCGAAACATCAATCCTTCTGATCTTTTTCCCACCGTATCTGCTACCTCAACCATAATCTCAATCTTTTTTACTCCATTGTCGATAAAAATTGTTTCTTTTTTGGTGCAGGAAACTAAAAATGCTGAAAAAATTAAAACTGCTAGGAAAATTAAAACTGCTCTTTTATATTTCATACAAACTTTAAATTTTTTATTATTTTTAAACATTTCTTATTTAACGAATTGATGAAAATATATAGTTTTTTATTAAAATTTTTAATTAATTATAATAGCTCTTAATAAATTTTTATTATATCATCTAAAACATGTTTTATGATTATACTGTTATATACTACAA
>Ga0209541_10016591_pt1 | contig 10877 bp, 10 predicted proteins | sample RifCSPlowO2_01_FD_184027 | JGI IMG/M metagenome (GOLD analysis project Ga0209541, IMG submission 184027) | Groundwater microbial communities from Rifle, Colorado - Rifle CSP2_plank lowO2_0.1 (SPAdes) (version 2) | ecosystem: Environmental > Aquatic > Deep subsurface > Groundwater | place... | reverse complement strand
AATTTATAGAGGTAAAAATGGTAAAATTCGCACACATCGCAGATTGTCATCTCGGTTCATGGAAACAACCTGAACTTCAAGAGCTGAATTTTAAAGCATTTAAAAAAGCAATTGAGGTTACCATTAAAGAAAAAGTTGACTTCGTATTAATTGCTGGAGATTTATTTGATTCCGCATATCCTCCTATTGATATATTAAAAGATACAATTACAGAATTCAAAAAACTAAAAGAAGCAAGAATACCATGTTATCTAATTTCTGGAAGTCATGATTCATCAGTTAGCGGAAAAACATTTTTGGAAGTAATAGAACGTGCAGGTTTTTGCACAATTGTTGAAAAATTTGAAGAACGAGATGATAAAATTATTTTACTTCCAACAGTTTATGGTGACGTCGCGTTTTATGGATATCCGGGAAGAAGATCTGGATTAGAAGTTCAAGATTTAAGAAGAGTTAAAATTCAAGATGCTCCTGGTTTATTTAAAATATTTCTTTTACACACAACCACTACTAAAGTGAAAGGAAACTTACCAATCGATTCTATTGATGAAGAATTACTCCCAAAAGCGCATTATTATGCATTGGGACATATTCATGTAGTTTTCCAATATGAACAATTTGTATATCCTGGTCCAGTATTTCCCAATAATTTCAAAGAATTAGAAGATTTGAATCACGGCGGGTTTAATATTGTGAATATGAATCAAATGGGGGACTTTGAAATAAAAAGAATTGACATAGATTTAATGAAAGTATCATCATTTGAAATTAACATCAATAATGGAATAACCGCAACAGATAGAATTATTAATGAATTAAATAAAAGAGATTTAGAAAATAAACTTGTTTTATTGAGGATTAGGGGAGTTTTAGATGAAGGAAAAATTTCAGATATAAAATTTTCAACAATTGAAGAATTTGTTAAAAATAAAAATGCATATTTCATTCTTAGAAATACAAACGATTTAAAATCTAAAGAGGTAGAAATTGAATTTAATACTAGAGATTCAGAGAACATCGAAGATGATGCAATTAATCAATATAAAAATGAGAATCCATCTGATTTTAATTTATTAATTCCCAGTCTAATAAATATATTAAGTATAGAAAAACAGGAAGATGAAAAAAATATAATATTTGAGAATAGGTTATTAGATGAAATTAAAAAGATAGTAAATTTGTAAAATGCTTTTAAGAAAAATTTATCTAAAGAATATTAGAAGTTATAGCGAAGCTGAGATTATATTTCCTGAAGGTTCAACTTTACTATCTGGAGATATAGGGAGTGGAAAAACATCGGTATTATTGGGAATTGAATTTGCCATATTTGGATTGCAACCTGGACAAAAAGGAAATGCAATTTTACGAAATGATGTTAAAGAGGGAGGGGTAAAATTAGAATTTGAAATTAATGGAAAAGAAATAATAGTTGAACGGTCTCTTAAAAGAGCAAAGGCAGTTTCACAAGACTCTTGTTCAATTTCAATTGATGGCGAAAAAAAAGAACTTGCGGTAACAGAGTTAAAAAATATTGTCTTAGATCTTTTGAATTATCCTCCCGAATTCTCTAAAAAACAAAATTTGCTCTACAAATTTACAGTTTATACTCCCCAAGAAGAAATGAAACAAATAATTCTCCAAGACCCAGAAACTAGAATTAATACAATTAGACATATTTTTGGAATTGATAAATATAAAAAAATTCTTGTAAATACTTCGATATTAACATCAAAATTAAGAGAAGAAAAAAGACTGAAAGAAGGAATGATTTCCAATCTTGAAAATGACAAGATTGAATTAGAATCTAAAAAAGATGAAATTAATATTAAAAAATTTGAAATTGTATCTGCAGAAAAGAATTTAATAATAAAATCAGAAGATAGAATAAAATTACAAAATAGTCAAGAGGATTTTTCAAAAAAAATAGATGAAAAAAGAAAACTTGAACAAGAAATTGAAAAAACAAATATAATGATCATTAATAAAAGAGAATTAATATCTAACAATAATATAACCATAAAAGATTTGACCCAACAAATAGAATCACTCTCTTCATATCTATTTGATGAAACCAAGATTATGTCTTTAGAAAAAGAAAAACAATCTTATTACAATGATATAAATAAAAGCGATGAGGAAAATTTGATTATCTCTTCACAGATTAATTCAATAAAAGGCAGAATAGATGAATTAATTCCTATTAAAAACAATATTTCCCATATGGAAATGTGTCCAACATGTTTACAAAATGTATCTAATCTTTACAAAACAAATGTACTAAATCGTATAGAAAATGATATAATTAATAATAATAAAAAACTAAATCTGCTAATATCTGATAAATCAAAAATAAGAGATAGAATTAATAATTTAAAAAATTTATTCTCAGAAAAAGATAAAGAAATTGGGGAATTAAAGATCTTAAAGATTCGGTTACAAGGTGTTGAAGAAAAAAAGAAAAGAATAATGGACCTTCAAAAAAATAATTTATTGCTGAAAAAAGATATTGATATGTTGGAAAGTAGTGTAGAAGTCCTTAAATCAAGTATCTTCCATTTGAGAAAATATGATTTATTATTCATTGAAAAACAAAAACAAATCGACATTGCATTAAAAGAAGAGAGATTTGCAGAAATAAAAGTGGCTGAATTAAGAAAGGAAATTGATTTAATAAACATACAAATAAATGATATGGGTGAGCGAATAAAGAATACGGAAGAAATTAAGAAAAAATTACATTATATCATGGAATTAGAAAGTTGGCTATCAGACAAATTTGTTCCTATGATATCTTTTATTGAAAGAAATGTTATGGCTAAATTAAAATCAGAATTTTCTGATTTATTTAATAAATGGTTTTGTATGTTAGTTTCTGATAACTTCATTGTAAAGATTGATGAAAATTTTACACCTATAATAGAACACCAAGATTATGAAATTGCATATGAATATCTTTCAGGTGGAGAAAGAACTGCTGTGGCACTTGCATACAGGCTTTCATTAAATCAAGTAATAAATTCAGTATTAAGTAATATAAATACGAAGGATATCGTTATTTTGGATGAACCCACAGATGGTTTTTCAGATCAACAATTAGATAAAATGAGGGAAGTTTTAATGCAATTAAATGTTAAACAACTATTATTAGTATCTCATGAACCAAAAATTGAAAGCTTCGTTGAAAATGTTATAAGATTTAAAAAAGAGAATGGGATTTCAAGACCCGAAAATCTTAGCAAAAGTTTATAAATACACTCTTTCTGTGGAATGATTAAATAAGATGGCAGAACGAAATTATCATGAACCTAATAAGGGGCAAGAGTATGAAGAATCTCAGCCTTATGATGTTTCCAAAGGAATATACCAAAGAGTTATAGATATAGTTTCACATCCAATTGAAGCAAGCAGATCATTATTAGAGTATATAAGTGACCACAATCCTTTATCAAATCCTTTTCAAGGTCCTCACTCCCATTAACCAAAAAGTTTATAAAACTCAAATTCCCCCTGTCCATATAGATTCTAAAAAAATTAGATTTATTCTATAAAGATGGATAAAATGAACGAAGAAATTAATAAAACGATATTAAAAACCGGAACTACTATTTTAGGAATAGTTTGTAAAGATGGAGTTGTAATGGCTTCTGACAGACAAGTTACTGCTGGAAATTTAGTTATGAATAAAAATTTTCCAAAAACTAACTTTGTAACAGACTATTTATTAGTCTCTTGGACTGGAGGAGTTGCAGACGCCCAAAGATTATCAAAGATTATTGCAGCCGAATTAAAACTAAAACAATTAAAATCTAGAGTAAGGCCTTCAATTAAACAGGCCGCAAATCTTGTTGCAGCAATTACATACTCAAACATAAGACAACCTTCTATGATACCCAATATTGTAGGAACTCTTGTTGGTGGATTTAATGAAGATGGAACATCTGAATTATATACTGTAGAACCTGCTGGAGGGGCTTACAAAGTTGAGGATTACGACGCTAACTTTGGTTCAGGAATGCCTTATGTATTAGGTTTATTAGAAAGACAATACAAAAAGGATATTTCTGTCAAAGAAGGTATTCAATTAGCTGTTGAAGCAATAAAATCTTCAACACAAAGAGACGTAGGTAGCGGACATGGAATTGATGTTTACACTATAACAAAAGAGGGGATAAAAAAAGTTGTTTCGCAAGAAATCCTTCCAGATTATAAGGAAGAGAATCTAAAGAAATAAAGTGGTTCTTGATGAACTAAAAATTGTATTTTGAGTTTAATAGATAGATAAAAAGTAAAATGGATATTTTAAAAAATATTACTGAAAGATTACCTGGATTAATTAAAGAAGCTAATTTTGAAGGAGCAAATATTGTAATCTATACAGATAATGAAAAATTCTTCATAGAAGGAGAATCTAAAATAAAGGAAATTGTAAATGAAATTAAAAAAAGAATCGAACTTCGTGCAGATCAAAAAATTCTTCCAACCCAAGAAGTTGTTGAAAAAAAGATTAAGGAACTTGTTCCTAAAGATGCAGAATTAACTAATATTATTTTTGATTTTCATAGAAGCATTGTTGTAATAGAAGCAAAAAAACCCGGACTAGTAATAGGTAAGGGGGGTTCAATTTTAGATGAAATAAAAAAAGCAACTTTATGGACACCTCAAATTCAAAGAAGTCCGGCGATAAAAAGTAAAATTACTGAAAATATTAGAGAAGTTTTGTATGCAAATAATAATTACAGAAGAAAATTCTTGAATGAAGTTGGAATGAAAATTTACAAAGAATGGAACCCTGAAAAAGTTGAAGAGTGGATTAGATTAACATTCTTGGGAAGTGCAAGGCAAGTTGGAAGAAGTTGTATATTATTACAAACCCCCAATTCAAAAGTATTATTAGATTGTGGAGTTAATGTTGCCGCCCAAGGTTCTGAAAAATTCCCTTATTTTGATGTCCCTGAATTTGACATTAATCAAATTGATGCTGTTATATTGAGCCACGCACATTTAGATCATATGGGAATTTTACCTTACTTATACAAAATGGGTTACAAAGGCCCAGTTTACATGACAACTCCGACAAGAGATATAACCGCTTTAGTTTCTTTGGATTTTATTGGTGTTGCATACAAACAAGCTACGACGCCATTATTTTCTTCTACTGATGTTAAAGAAATGGTAAAACATTCTATTTGCTTAAATTATAACGAAGTAACTGACGTAACGCCCGATATAAGATTAACTTTTTACAATTCGGGACATACATTAGGTTCTGCAATGTGTCATTTAAATATTGGAAATGGTTTACATAATTTGCTTTATGCTGCAGATCATAAATACGGGCGCTCAAGATTATTAGACCCTGCAGTTACAAATTTTCCAAGGTTAGAAACCGTCATCACTGAATCAACATATGGTTCAAAAAATGATGTATTGCCTGCAAGAAGCGAGGCTGAAGCAAATTTAATTTCTATAATTAATAAAACAATTGAACAAAATGGTAAAGTCCTAATTCCAGAATTAGGTTTGGGTCGTTCACAAGAAACAATGTTAATATTAGAAGATGCAATGAAAAATGGATTATTAAAGAAAGTTCCAATTTACATTGATGGAATTATGTGGGACATCAACGCAATCCACACGGCATATCCTGATTTCTTAAGTACAAGAGTTAGAGCATCTATTTTCCAAGATAAAAATCCTTTTACCTCGGATGTATTTTCTAGAGTTGGTTCATCTCAAGAAAGAAAAAAAGTAATTGAAGAAGGTCCTTGTATTGTTCTGGCTACATCTGGTATGTTGGTTGGAGGGGCAAGTGTAGAATATCTTAGAGAATTCGCATCTAACAAAAATAACGCAATATGCTTCGTTTGTTATCAAGGTGTTGGTTCTTTAGGAAGGCAAATTCAAGAAGGACTCTCAGAAACAATAATGATGGTTAATGGTAAGGAAGAAACAGTAAAATTTAATTTGGGCGTTCATACAATTCAAGGATTTTCAGGACATTCAGGTAGAAATGAATTAATTTCTTTTTTTAACAATTTGAAACCAAAACCCAAAAGAATTATAATAAATCATGGTGAAGTTTCAAAATCTTTAGATCTCGCATCGGCGTTGTATAAACTACAGCGTGTGGAAACGAATGTGCCGAGGAATTTAGAAACTTTAAGGTTGAGATAATTTCTTAAAACTTTATAAACTACTTTCACTTATTTTAATAAATAAAAGATGAAACATAATTTAAAAATCACAGCGATAATTCTTGGAATGTTTATTATTACTCAATTAATTGGTATGTTTGTAGTTTATCATTATTCCCCTGTAAAAATTGTTGATGGTCAAGTTGTAGAGAAACCAGCTCAAAATCTTCCTTATGGATTACAACCTCCGGATATAAAACAAGATAAAGAATTCGCTCAAATGTTTATCTCAATCATCATAGCTTTTGTATTTGCAATAGTAATTATTTTCTTGCTGTCTAAATTTAAAATTGATTTCGTTTTGAAACTGTGGTTTTTCGTTGTTGTAGGAATAGCATTAGGAATTACATTTAGTGCTTTACTTCCCGCGTTACCTTATGGTATCTTCATCGTAACTTTAGTTTCAGTTCCTTTAGCTTTCCAAAAGATTTATGGGAAAGATTTATTCATTCATAACTTCACAGAACTTTTAATTTATCCAGGTATTGCCGCAGTGTTTGTCCCAATATTAAATCTATTGACAATTATACTGTTACTTATTGTAATCTCGCTCTACGACATGTGGGCAGTTTGGCATTCAGGCTTCATGCAAAAAATGGCGAAATATCAAATAAATAAACTAAATTTATTTTCCGGATTTTTTGTTCCATATATGTCAAAACAATCTAGACAAAAATTAAAATTAATAAGACAAAAATCATTAAGTAGTAAAGGAAAATCTAAAAATTCTAATACTAAGGGAGTAAAAGTCAACGTTGCCATTCTTGGAGGTGGCGATGTCATATTCCCTATAATCGCAGCCGGTGTTGTATTAAAAACTCCTATGTTTGGTTTATACGGCGCTTTACTTGTATTAATCGGAGCTACTTTGGGACTTACATATTTATTCTTTAACTCAGAAAAAAAGAAATTCTATCCTGCGATGCCTTTTATAACAGCTGGAATATTTTTAGGAATGTTACTTGCTTGGATTATCCTATAGATTGTTACTACTCTAAAATTAGACATTATAGTAAGATTTATAAAGCTAAACTTCTCTTACTTTTTATTGGGGTGATAATACCTCAGAAATATTTCTGAGTAAAACATAAATGGCAACAAGATTTAATTTAACAAGAATTGCAGAAGATTCTCCTAAATTGTCAGAGGTCTTTAATATAGTTGTAAATTTCAATTATGATTATTTCTCTTTTAATAAAACAAGAAATCCTGATGTTTCATCCTGGGAATTGGAATTTTCTTCTCCTCATTATGAAAAAGTAGCATATCAATATTTTGAAACACTTCCGGGTTATGATGTAAATGTCACGGAATTTGATTTAGGAGATAGAAGATAAAATGCCAAGAGTAGAATATATTGCAGAAGTCAATGGAGTAGAAAAAAATGCTCAAACAAGAGAAATACCTAAACAAGAAATTCACCTTAAAAGGGAATATGATAATTTAATGAGATTAATAAAAAGAAATTCTGATATTGGAGATAAATATAGAGTTCATTTGATAATTGAAGGAACTGTAGGGGAACAAGAATAAAATGTTAGTAAAACAAGAACTCGTTAAGAAAATCAAAGATTACTTTGGTTTGAATGTTTATGAAACAAAAGTTTGGTTGGCTTTGATTTCAAAAGGAATCGCATCAGCCGGCGAAATTGCTGATATATCTGGAGTTCCACGTTCAAGAACTTACGACGTTCTTGAAAGTTTAGAAAAAAGAGAATTTGCAATTGTCAAATTAGGAAAGCCTGTGAAATATATGGGAGTAAAACCAAAAGTTATTTTAGAGAAATTAAAAAATAACACATTAAAATATGCGGATGATAAAATTAAAGAATTATCACGGATAAAAGAAACTGATGAATTCACTCAATTAGAAAGTCTTTACAAAGAAGGCATCATTCCAATAAAAAGAGAAAGTGTAACTGCATCATTAAAAGGAAAAGCAAATATTTCAAACCATGTTCGTGAAATAATTCAAAATGCTCAAAAAGAAGTAATAATCTGCACTGAAGCTGATGAAATAAATTCAAAATCAAGATTATTTAATCAAACATTTGAAAGATTGAAAGAATCAAAGGTAAAAATAAAAGCTGCTCTTCATGGGGATGAAAAAATTATAAATAGCTTAAATAAAAGGTTTGGAGTAAAATTTAATAAAATTAATATAAATGCTAAATTCTTTATAATTGATAGGAAAGAAATCTTGTTTTACATAAACAAAAACGGCGACGAAGAAGTGGCAATATGGCTTAACTCAGAATTCTTTGCATCAGCATTTGCCACATTATTTGATAACGCTGTTGAAGCTATCGAAAAAGAGAGGAAATAAAATGCCGGAAGAAAGAGAAGGTGAAGATAAATCTAGATTAATTACATATCATGATGTTGATATTAGGGACATGGTTGCTGTAACAGCTAATTTAACTTTTTTATATGGAAAATTAATAGGGAGAGAATTTGATAATGAAGGAATGCGTGATGTTGCAGAAGAATTACTCGTTGACGCAATTCCACTTTACAGGCAATACATGCCAAAAGATATACATAATTGTCTTCCAAACCTCAATGTAGATTACATAGAAAAGTTTGCACAAAGAATTTTTGATGAAGATTAAATCCCAAATCTACTTATTAATTACACTTCTAACTGAACATTAACACTCATCATAAAAATAAAATTAACTAGATTCAATTGATGATAATAATCGATAAATCTAGATAACATTCTTCAATTTTGATAATGATAATAATCGATAAATCTAGATAACATTCTTCCTACTAACGCGAGCTTGCGAGCACAAATTTATTTCTGGCTCGAATATTTTACTTTGTTTTGAATCTCCTCGCTGATAAAGATTTAATGCATTAACTATATTAGTTAGTGGAGAAATCAGGCGAAGTCGAGCGATTTCACGTTTGGGGGTTTTCGTTCGCGGGGTGGAGTGAGGTCGGGAGTAGATTTAGAAACGGCAATGATAAGCGAGCATGAAATGCGAGCCTGTTTCAAGATTTATTTTATAATTTTCATCTCAACAATGCTCATATCTTTCATCTTGCCCGCATTTTTATTTTTCCATTGCTTCATAAAGCTCTTTAAATTATAATTAATTTTTTCTTTTGCATAAATTTTTCCTTTTTTTACAAAATATTTCTTATGAGATTTCTTAAATAATTTAACATTTTTTTCCATCTTCATATCCGGGCCACTTATCAATAATTCATTTCTTTTTTTAACAACATAGAATATTTTTGCATCTTTTTCTTCATTATAATTAAATCCCTTATTTTTTATCTCAAAATATTTATCTATTTCCTTCGTTAAATGATTATAAAACTTCAAGAGTTTCGAACCTGCAACATCTCCTTCTTGTTTAGATGTAGAGACCTGAATTTCTAAAAATTCATATTTCTTCTTTACTGTATCTTTCTTTATTTTATCTAAATCAATCTCATTTATCTCAAAATATTCACTATCAGGATTTTTTAAATAACTCTTACAGTAATCAATAAACCTCGATAAAGTTTCTTCGCTTAATGCAGCAAGAACATTTCTTTCTTTAAACACAGGATCAACCAAAACTATCGGAGAAATAAGTTTAGAAGTATTAATATTCATCATTACATTATTTTTAGTTTTATGATGTTTTTCAATATCTATTATAATCTTCTCTTTAAAATTTATCTTAGACATTGTTTTTATGAAATTAAGAAAACCCCCATAATAATAAACCATCAACTCCAAACCATAACCAGAAAATCCTTTAATATAACTCTCCGCCCCATAACATTTACAAGAATAAGCAAACTGTTTGGCCAATTTTATATCATTAAGCAATTTTTCATCCTTAATTTTATTTTTCACATATCTAACATGACTATAGGATAAATCAGTAATATTCAGGGCTTCTCTAGGATTCTTTACTTTTATTACAGGAATAATCTCGAGGTAAAAATTATGAGTATCATCAAAATTTATCTTGTAATAATCTCTTGAACCATGAATTTTATCATAATGCTTAATTGATTTTATTTTTTTTATTATTCCTTCAAGATATTCTGAAATATTTTCATTTCTATATTTTTTATCAAACCTAATAAAAACATCTATATCATATTTATCATTTGGCCGTCTTAGAAAAGTCCTTTTAGCAAAACTTCCTCCAACAAAGGATTCATTTTCATATCCAAGTTCTTTTGAAGCTTTTTCAATTTTTTTTAAAAATGTTTTAATCAAATCTTCTATTTTTTTAATCTCATTCTTATTTGGCGATATTCTATTTAATATTTCTTCATGAATCTTAGAAATAGATTTATTAGCTTTAGTCATAATTCGTTAAAGGAAAACATGTTTTTAAATTTAGTGAAGATGATGGTATAATTAAGTTTTCAAATTAGTATACATCATTAACAACTATGCTCTAAAGATTTTTCATCACCAAATAATCTATTATCTCAGAACACTACATAGAGATTATTTTTACAATATCATTTTTTCTGCGAAGAGCCGTGCGTTTAGCTGGTTCGTAGCCATTAATATCTTCACAAAGAATAATTTTAATCCCTCGCCTCTTCAAAATCTTTAATGCTTTGGTTCAATGTCGTCGCCAAATCAATAATATATTTTCCTTCTTCGAGTTTATACACGAGCGGCCGTTTTTTATTAAATAAATTTACCACATCCAATTC
>Ga0209541_10016590_pt1 | contig 10877 bp, 10 predicted proteins | sample RifCSPlowO2_01_FD_184027 | JGI IMG/M metagenome (GOLD analysis project Ga0209541, IMG submission 184027) | Groundwater microbial communities from Rifle, Colorado - Rifle CSP2_plank lowO2_0.1 (SPAdes) (version 2) | ecosystem: Environmental > Aquatic > Deep subsurface > Groundwater | place... | reverse complement strand
AGAAGAAATGAAGAAAATGAGAAATACTTATTTTGGAAACCACTTTTCGACCATTGGAATTATGGGTATGAATGAGTCGTTGATTAACTTTTTAGAAGAAGATATTACAACTCCAAAGGGCAGGAAATTTGCGATTGAAATACTTGATTTTATGAGAGAAAAGATGATTAAGTTTCAGGAGGAAACAGGAAACTTGTATAACCTGGAAGCCACTCCAGGAGAAGGCACAAGTTATAGGCAAGCGAGGGCTGATAAAGAAAGATATCCTGATATTATCACAGCTGGTACAAAAGAGGTTCCCTATTACACAAATTCCAGCCAACTGCCAGTTGGCTTTACAGAAGATATTTTTCAAGCCCTTGATCTGCAAAACGAGATTCAGACAAAATATACAGGAGGAACTGTCTTGCACGTATTTTTGGGAGAAAAAATTTCAGATCCCAATCAGGCAAAGAATTTGGTTAGAAAAATATTCGAAAAATACAGTTTGCCATATATCACCCTGACCCCAACATTTTCTATTTGCCCAACTCACGGCTATCTTTCCGGAGAACATTTCGAATGCCCACAGTGTATAATAAAACAGCCATGCGAGGTTTATTCCAGGGTTGTAGGGTATATAAGGCCGGTCCAGCAGTGGCACAAAGGAAAACAGGAAGAATATAGAGAAAGAAAAGAATTTGTTTTACCCGTAGACGCCACAAAAGGAGTTTTAGAGAAGGTATCCGCCCCTGTTGTGAAAAGTGAAGAAAAAGTAGAAGCTTAAAGCAAACGAAAAACTCCAAGAAAGCGCTTGGAGTTTTTTAAACTAAAGGTGATTATATCTGGATTACAAAAAACGACCCTAATCGATTATCCGGGCAAAATTGCTTGCACGGTTTTTTTGGCAGGATGTAATTTTAGATGCCCATGGTGTTATTCATCAGAATTAGTTTTGCCTTTAAAAATTGTTAATCAGCCGAGAATTTCGGAAAAAGAATTTCTTGATTTTTTAAGGGAGAGACAGGGATTGCTGGAAGGCGTTGTAATCTGCGGGGGAGAGCCGACAATAAACAAGGATTTGCCCCAATTTATTCAAAAAATTAAAAACTTAGGATATCCGGTAAAATTAGATACAAACGGTTCAAATCCGGAAATGCTAAAAAATTTAATAAATACAAATTTGATAGATTATGTTGCTATGGATATTAAAGCCGGTCAAAAAAATCCTGCTTACCAAAATCTTATGACCGAAGGAATTACTTTGGATAAAATAAAAGAAAGTGTAAAATTATTAAAAGTGGGGAAATTAGATTTTGAATTTCGTACAACTGTGGTAAATACCGTCCATACAAAAGAAGACTTTTTGGAAATCGCAAAATGGATTGGCGGACCTAACATAAAATATTATCTCCAAAATTTCCGGGCGGAAAAGACAATTGATCCGGAATTTGAAAAAGTTGAGCCATTTAAAAAAGATTTTTTAGACGGAATTGCAAAAGAAATCTCTCCTTATTTTAAAATTTGCCAAGCCAGGAATTCATAAAGAAAAAAATAGCCTCGCGGAGAGTTGCATTTCTGCAGTTTTCTCGCGAGGCCCGATGGTTTATGCTTCGGAAAGCAGTGAGTCGTGCAGGCCGTCGAGGATGTCCTTGCTTGCGTGCCTCATTATTCCAGACATAATGAGCAATGTGACCTTCGGGTTTCTTCTTGCTCGTTTTGACAAAAGAAACGCAAGATCGATTCCTCTCCGGCCGGAATGTGCCCCGGCGAAGTTCAGCAGGGTAATCAATGCCCTCGCTTTTTCGTCAGCGCGTTCCCATGACCAGAAACCTTTAGGTAGTTTCCAGACACACGGTTGCTGGTTATAGGAATGGCGATATAATAAGCCGACTTTGGCAAGCATTTCCGCCGCTTCAGCGAGCGGCTTATCGCACGCCTCAACAATCGTAGTATGCAACAAATGGCGTTCATTGCCCCGTTTACGGGCAACCTCTACCCACAGGTTTATGTATAAGACAAAGAACACGACTACGCAGGTAATCACGCCTATCAAACCAAATGCGTTCCATAAACCCGACATGCCGCACCTTCTTTCTGCGTCCGCGGGGGACGCCCATGGCTAATCTCTGGCATGACCAGATATATCCGCGCAACAAGCGCAGATAAAAGGGGGTTGCCCCTAACCAGCTGATTTCAATGAACATTTAAATTATACATTTATTTACAGGCTTGTCAATGTTTTGAACTATAAAATATGACATACTTATAACCACACAAGCTTGTGTAATTGTAAGTATGGCTGAAAAATTAATAAAGATGTAAAATCGAGGAATAAGGAGAGATAAGGAATAAGGAGAGATAAGGAATAAGGAGAGATAAGAAATAAGGAGAGATAAGTAAAAGAGAAAATAAAAATCAAATAAAAATCGAACAGTAAATGAAAATATCGGTTACGGATAAATTCCTTTGGGACATCTATAAATTTTTAAATGGCGCAGGAGAAGCTGTAAATTTTATGCTTCAGCGTCCGACAATGGGTAATTTTTTGCCCGGACCGAAAAATCCCATTTATAGAAAATACAGAAGCGCCAAAAATAAAAGGAGATTTAACAATTTGATTTATTATCTTAAGAAAAGAGGTTACGTTAGCGTAAAAAATTTGCAAGGCAGACAAGGTTTAATTCTTACTAAAGAGGGAATAGGCAGGGCGTTGAAGGCGAGTTTTGCCCTAGAAGAGAGGGAGAGAAGGAAAGACGGCAAATGGGTAATGATAATTTTTGATATTCCGCAAAATCATAAAAAGGCGAGGAATTTATTGAGGAGTATTTTGAAAAATCTAGGATATAAATTATTGCAACAGAGCGTTTGGGTTTCTCCTTATGATATTTCGAAAAGGACGGAGGAATTATTACAACTCCATTACCTGGAAAGATATGTGAAAATATTTCTTATTCAGGAACTTAGTGGAGAAATTTAGCCATGAAACCGCAAATTACACGTACTTACAACTATATAAGCTTGTGCAATTGTAAGTATGCTGGCGGGGCAGAAATAAAATATAAATAAAATAGAAATAAAATAGAAAGAAAATAAATATTGATAAAAATGAGTCCGTCTAAGATATTATTTTTTCTTTGCATTTCGTTTATTTCAGGAATATTTTTGGAATCTATAACAAGAGTTCCGCAAGTATTTTTGTGGGCTTTTTTAGTGTTCGGGATTTTACTAATATTTACGTCGTTCCTTTTTCATAGATGGTTTATAATCGCAGGATTTTGCATTCTGTTTTTAATTTTCGGAATTCTACGAGCTCAAATTTCTGAGTTTAACATAACAAACAACAAATTGAGCAAACTTAACGGACGGGGCGAGATTGTTTTAACCGGGATAATTTCCGCCGAACCGGACGTTAGGGAAAATTCTCAAAAAATTAAAGTACTGACCGAGGATAGTGTAATTTTAGTTACAACGGGGAGATATCCAGAATATAAATATTTAGACGAAATAAAAATTACAGGGAAACTGGAAACACCAATGGAGACAGAGGACTTTAGTTATAAGGATTATTTACAGAAAGACCATATTTATTCCGTTATGGGTTTTCCCAAGGTTGAAATAATAGGAAAAGCTCGTGGAAGCATAGTTTCCATGGCCTATAGCTGGACCTTGGAGTTAAAGCAAAAGTTGAGGCAAAGGATACAAAATAATTTTTTGCCGCCACAGAGTTTAATTTTGCGGGGAATTATTTTGGGGGATAAAAGTGCGGTTGGGCAGGACATAAAAGATAAGTTCAGAATAACCGGGCTAAGTCACGTAATTGCGGTTTCGGGCATGCACGTTGCCATATTAAGCGCTATTATAATGTCTTTTCTCCTGTTTTTGGGTTTGTGGCGAAAACAAGCGTTTTGTGGCGCTGTAATTTTTATTTTTATTTATGTCGTTATGATTGGCCTGCCTTCTTCTGCAATAAGAGCCGGAATTATGGGAATAATTTATCTTTCCGGACAGGCGATAGGCAGGCAGGCGATGAGCTCTAGGATAGTTGTCTTAGCGGGCGCTTTGATGCTTTTATTTAACCCGTTGCTCTTATTTTATGATGTCGGATTTCAGCTTTCTTTTTTAGCTATCATGGGTTTAATCTATCTAGATCCGCTTATAAGAAGTTTCGTAAAGTTTTTAATAAACAGAATATTTAAGAAAAAAATCAGCGAAAAATACGAAAACATTCTTATGATGTTTACGGTAACAATTTCTGCCCAGATATTTACATTGCCAATTATAATATACAACTTTGGAACGATTTCTTTTATTTCTCCGATAACCAATATATTGGTTGTGCCAATTCTCTATTATTTAATACTTTTTGGGTTTTTATCTTCCGTGGCAGGAATAATTTGGGGGTTGTTCGGCTGGCTTGCATCCATACCGAGCTATTTTTTAATGACATATTTTTTGTGGATAATCGATATTTTTTCTAAACCATGGGCGTATAAAGTTATTTCTGGTGTTTCTTGGGTTTGGATTTTCGTTTTTTATGCGATACTTTTCTTCGGCATTTGGTTTTTAAATAAAAAGTATAAGAGAAATTTTACTTGATACGTCGCAACTTTAAACTGAAGCATAAATAATGTACAATGTAGTAACAAAACAATGGAAAGAGAAAAAAAGGCATCTGAAAAAAATAAGGCGTGGATTGTAGCCGCTGATATGGGCTATGGCCACCAAAGAACGGCACATCCTCTAAGAGATTTTGCGTTTGGGGACAAAATAATCAACGCCAATAGTTACAGCGGGATTCCAAAGAAAGACAGAAGGTTCTGGCAACAAACACGGGTTTTGTATGAGTTTATTTCAAGATTTAAAAAAGTTCCTTTGCTTGGGGGTTTTGCGTTTTCTGTCATGGATAAATTTCAGAAAATTTTGGACTATTATCCCAAAAGAGACTTATCAGCTCCCGATATTTCATTAAGAAACGTCTTTCATTTTATTAAAAAGGGATGGGGCAGGGATTTAATAGAAAGGCTTAAGAAAAGCCCCTTGCCCATAGTGTCTACTTTTTTTACGCCTGCTTTTATGGCAGAGGAATTTGAATATCACGGTCCGATTTACTGCGTTGTTTGCGATGCTGACATCACTAGATCTTGGGCGACAATAAGCCCCGAGAAAAGCAAAATTAAATATTTTGCACCGTGTACGTGGGCGAGAGACAGGCTAAAGCTCTATGGAGTAAATCCTTCGCACATTTTTTTAACCGGGTTTCCTTTACCGAAGGAAAATATTGGAAACGACTCAGAAATCATAAAAGAAGACATGAGACATCGTTTGATAAATTTGGATCCAAGTAAAAAATATAGAAGGCTATACGAGCCAACAGTCAAAGGATTTTTAGGCAAGTTGCCGGAAAAATCTAATCATCCCCTAACAATTATGTTTTCTATCGGAGGAGCGGGAGCTCAAAAAGAAATACCCGTACATGCAATAAACAGCTTAAAGGAAAAGATAAAGGAAAAGAAGCTAAGATTTATTATTGCTATCGGCGTGCGCGAGGAATTAAGAAAATATTTTGCTGAAAATATTAAAAGTTTAAAACTTGATGGCTGGGTTCATATTCTATCCGGAATGACAATAGAAGAATATTTTAAAACATTTAACGAGGCGCTCCGAACAACGGACATTTTATGGACAAAACCTTCAGAGCTTTCTTTTTATGCGGGGCTTGGCGTTCCTATAATAATGGCCCCCACAATAGGCTCTCAGGAAGATTTCAATGGAAAATGGCTTTTGCATGTGGGGGCTGGCAGACAGCAGGAAGATCCAAAATATACAGATCAATGGCTTTATGACCTACTCAACGGAGGGACGCTTGCTGAGGCCTCAATGCAAGGTTTTATAGAAATAGAAAAAAGAGGAGCATATAATATTGAAAAAATAGTTACAAACGGAAGAAGATAAAATGAGAAAAATCCTAAAAATATTAATTTTTTGTTTGATAATCATTTCAGTTTTATTAATAATAGTTTTTTGTTATTTTTTTGTGGGGAGAGCTGTTGTTGCTAAAAATATTACTTGGGGCGTTGATTTTTCGCAAATGCAAACAGAGACTTTAGGCTTAAATTGGAAGGAGGCTTACCTAGCCATAATAAACGACCTTGGGGTAAAAAACATAAAAATTCATACGCAATGGGATTGGGTTGAAGGCAAAAAAGACGATTACTATTTTGATGATATTGATTGGCAATTAAAGCAAGCCGAAAGCAAGGGCGTAAAAGTTATATACGTTGTGGGCATGAAAAGCGGTCGGTGGCCGGAGTGTCATATTCCTACATGGGTCTCATCTTTATCGAGGCAACAACAGCAAGACGAAGTTTTGGAATATATAAAAAAAGTTGTTTTAAGATATAAGAATAATAGCGCCATTATTAACTGGCAGGTAGAAAATGAGCCACTTTTTAAATTTGGCGAATGTCCCTTGTGGTATTACGATGGAGGAGACTTTTTAAAAAAAGAAGTTCAGCTTGTAAAATCTTTTGATTCGTCAAGACCCATTATTGTCTCTGATTCGGGAGAGCAGTCGGGTTGGTTTGAAGCTGCTAAAATTGCTGACGTTGTTGGTATAACCATGTATCGGGAAGTTTGGGCGCACATAGTAGATGGCTGGGGTTTTTATTTTAAATCGTTTCTGTCCCCGGTAACATATCGGCGCAAAGCTTTGCTCGTAAAAAAAATATTTAATAAAGATGTAATTTGCATAGAATTGCAAACAGAACCATGGGCAGAAAAACCATTCTACGACGTACCCCTAAAAGAGCAGGCGAGAACAATGAATCTGGAGATTTTTAAACGGAACATCGAATATGCTAAAAAAACAGGATTAGACAAATTTTATCTTTGGGGAGTAGAATGGTGGTATTGGATGAAAACAACGCAAAACCAACCTCAAATCTGGAACGAAGCCCGGAACTTATTTCAATCATAATTTTTTCATCCAATATCACCATTCTCAAAGAGGGGGTCGGGGAGATTGGGTATCTCCCCGTGTAGGAAATTATTCAAAACCGTGGGTTTTGAAGGAGCGAGCCATGCGAGCGACAGAATGTTGGTATTGGATGAAAACAACGCAAAACCAACCTCAAATCTGGAACGAAGCCCGGAACTTATTTCAATCATAAATAAATGATAAGCATAATTATACCAACCTTAAATGAGGAAAAATATTTGCCCCTGCTTTTAGAGTCAATCAAGAAGCAAGAGTTTTCTGACTACGAAATTATTTTAGCTGACGCGGGGTCAAAAGATAAAACCTTAGAAATAGCAAAGAAGTATAATTGCCGTATAATTGTCGGAGGGTTGCCGGCAAAAGGAAGGAATGAAGGCGCAAAAGCGGCTAGAGGAGATATATTATTTTTTATAGATGCCGATTCAATTTTACCTCATGATTTTTTCGATAAATCTCTAAAGGAGTTTAAAGAAAGAGGTTTGAACTTTTCCTCTTTCGGTCTAATGCCGACTGAGGGAACAAAAATCCATAAGTTTGCTTTTAATATGTTTTATAATTGGTACATTTATGCTACAGAAAAAATATTACCTCATGCGGCTATGGGCATACTGGCTGAAAGAGAGCTTTTTTTGAGACTTAATGGGTATGACGAAACAATAACACTGGCTGAGGACCATGACTTAGGGAGGCGGGCAAAAAAAATTGCCAGCTACGGGATTATTAAGTCAGTAAAAATTAATGTTTCCGATAGAAGGTTTAGAAAAGATGGTTGGATAAAAACCGCCATCAAGTATGTTTTGTGTGAGCTACATATGATATTTATTGGGCCGGTGAGGTCTGATATTTTTGACTATAAGTTTGACCACTATAAAAGCGAAACTAAAAAGTAATCTAACGCATTTCCTAGAATAATTGATTTCTTGATTTTTTTATTGTTTTAAATAAAATAAATGTAGAAATTATTAGCTAACTTTATTAATAAGATGGATAAATTACCAAATATAAACATAAACCGAATTCACCCAGTTAAATACTGCAAAGCAGTGATTTCAAATTTTCTGAAATTATCTAAGAATAGAGCCTGCTGGGGGTTTTTACTTTTAATTTTGACAGGGTGCGCCATAGGATTCTCGGCGGGGATTATCGGTATGCGTTATTTCCCCTCTCAAGTAGATGCAATTTTTAAATATTTTAAATTTTCAGAACCCGAGATTATCAAAACTGAGGGCCAAGCTGAAGTGGTCCCATATACTTCAAATATTTCTTACGAACAGGCGGTAATCGATGCGGCGAAAAATGTTTCTCCATCAGTTGTAAGCATCGTGATTTCGAAGAATTTGCCGGTCTACGAACAGCAATGGGTAAATCCTTTTGGAGATACAAATAGAAACGACTCTTTTGGAGACGTGTTTCCAGGATTTAACTTTCAGATTCCCCAACAAGTTCAAAATGGAACTAAATATCAGGAGGTTGGTGCCGGGTCAGGTTTCATAGTTTCTGAAGACGGTTTAGTTTTAACAAATAAACACGTTGTTTCTGATAATAAAGCTGATTACACAGTTTTTATGAATGACGGTAAAAAATACTCTGCCAAGGTTTTAGCCCTAGATCCCGTTCAGGATTTAGCTGTAATAAAGATAGAACCGCGGGAAGGAGAAAAATTCCAAGCAGTGACATTAGGAGATTCCGATGGTTTGCAGATAGGCCAGACGGCAATTGCAATCGGAAACGCTTTGGGTCAATTTAGAAACACGGTTTCAGTCGGCGTGGTTTCGGGGCTTGGCAGAACAGTTTCAGCGTCCGACCAAATAGGCTCTTTTTCGGAAACGTTACAGGATATTATTCAGACAGATGCCGCAATAAACGCAGGAAATTCTGGGGCCCCATTGTTAAATTTAAGAGGCGAAGTTATTGGAATAAATACTGCTATGGCGCAGGGAGCGCAAGGTATTGGGTTTGCCATTCCCATTAATATGGCGAAGAACGACATTGACCAAGTTAAAACAACAAATAAAATTGTTTATCCATTTTTGGGAGTTAGGTACGTCATAGTGGATGAACAAATTAAGGAAAAGTATGATTTATCGATAGCTTATGGTGTGCTAATTTTGAAAGGCGATAAGGGCGAGGCGGCTGTAACAAAGGGGTCGGCCGCCGAGAAAGCAGAAATTAAAGAAAAGGATGTTATTTTAGAAATTAACGGTAAAAAAATTAATAAAGAAAACACCCTGGCAAAAGCAATTTTAAATTATAATCCGGGCGACAAAATTGCTCTAAAAATATTGCGTGACGGAAAAGAAATAAATGTGGACGTTATTTTAGGTGAAAGGTCGCAATAGGATGCAGGCTGTTGACTAGTCTTAATTTAGTAGTAAGGTAATATTAATGGGTCTTTGTCAACACACAGTTAGAGAGGAGATCGAAGCATGAAATTTCCAGAGATGACATTCGAAGAAACAGTCAGGACATTTGACTTTGGAAGGGCGGTTTTCATGTTTCAAAATTGCCTGCCAACCAGTTTCTGGGAAGGAATGACCATTCGCCAACAGGTGTTGGTTTATGCAGCATCTGCTGGTAGCGCCAACAACGAGCTGGCGAAGACGATGTTCAATAAGCTGGCCAATACATCAGCCGACTTTGCCGGCTGGCAGGAGATTTATGGTTGGGCCCCGCCCAATAGTGATCTCCAGATTTTGGCTCGGGATAGGATGGTTGAACTGTCTATCACGGCCGAACATTGGGAGGTGGTCTACCATTTGGGTCTGCCCGATGGTGATCACAAAAAGATCGCTCTTGAAAAGATTGGGCAATTAACTGAAAAACATTAAGACGGACAGTGGAAGTTGTGGCCAAAGAGAATTAGAAGTGATGCCGAACTGGATTTTATGGTTCGGCTTTTTTTTGAGATTTTTAAGTTGTTTCTATAAAAAGAGTTGACCCTTGACTAAAATATATGCGCGGACTATACTCAAAAGAGGTAGTTTCAAGAGTTAGGAAGTTGAGACGATGGCCTTATTGTTCATTGAAATAAACGGCAACCCTCAGAAAGGAGTTTTGGTCATGGCTAAAGTGATTGGAATTCTCGGTGGATTAGGTCCGCAGACAACCGCTAAGTTCTATCTCAGGCTTGTTGAGCTGTGCACGCGCGCAACTCGGCCGGCGATCTCGATCTGGAATTTGCCTCTCAATCTCAAGAAGGAGAGCGAGTATATCCGGTTCGGGAAGCACAAGCGGCACTATCTTACCTTGCTCAAGGCGGGGCTGGAGGCACTGAAACGGGCGGGGAGTGACTTTGTGGTTATCCCCTGCAACACGGTGCACGAATTCTACGACGCGCTCGTGGGATTGGTATCAGTACCGGTCGTAAACCTCATCGAGGTGGTTGCGGAAGAAGCAAAGTCGAAGAAGTGGAATAAAATTCTGCTTCTGGCGACCAGTCAAACGGTTAAGGCCGGCCTTTACCAGGGACCCCTGGAAAAGCGAGAGGTAGAGATTGTGCTTCCAAGCCAGGACGACCAGACAAGGTTGGATGGTTTGGTCCAGGAATTGCTTGATGACAAGGAGAATGCCTTGGTGCATCGTCAATTCCTGCAAACACTAATCGATCGCTCCGGGTGCAATCATGTTGTGCTTGGTTGCACCGATCTGCAATTGGTGTTTCCGGCCGGTGCAAGCAGTATCGACAGCATGGAGGCATTGGCCAAGCACACGGCTACGTTGCTTTGAAAGTACCGGCAGGCTTGCTTAAAAAACAGCCTGCCCACTTTTTATTTATAACGAGTAGAATGAGCAAGGTATTGACAATCTCGTGTCAAATCATTTAACTATCTGACCGAAACGGGTATTTCTCTGACTCCGGAAAATCTCGACGAAATTTTCTTTTTCTTTGTCCCGCCGA
>Ga0209541_10016589_pt1 | contig 10877 bp, 12 predicted proteins | sample RifCSPlowO2_01_FD_184027 | JGI IMG/M metagenome (GOLD analysis project Ga0209541, IMG submission 184027) | Groundwater microbial communities from Rifle, Colorado - Rifle CSP2_plank lowO2_0.1 (SPAdes) (version 2) | ecosystem: Environmental > Aquatic > Deep subsurface > Groundwater | place... | reverse complement strand
GCAGCTTTCAAATGTTCTTTAAAATCTTTAAACACTTCATCCCTGGTAAAGGGAAGAAAAATGTACCCCTTCCTCCGGTTTTTTCCATCCACCCCCAGTTGATAATAATAGCCCTTGGGGATAGTATCCATCCAGTTATCAATAGATTTTTGAAGGGAGATATATGAAGGAGAAATTTTTTTATTATAGCTTTTGATGAGTTCAACCAATCTTCTTTCATGCTCTGGAGAAAGATAGTAAAATGTTTCATCAGCTAATTTCTGACCTTGACCACAGGTATGCCGTACTAATAAGCCTTTCTTGTGGATATGATGTTCTAGTTCTACTTCTTCTAACTCAAAACTGTCTACAGATCTATTGGTGGCTTTCCAACTATCCCATGATCCATGCCCATACAGGACGATATTCTGTATTGATTCATCTTTGATGGCTTCGAAAAAATCACCACTTGTTGCTGCTTTCTTCACCCAATTGGCTTTCTGTCCAAAGGCTAATTCAATCCTCGCTACATACGCAGGGATAAATAATTTTGCAAATTCCCCCCAATATTTATCCCATGTTGCATGAGTATGATAACTGATCAAAATAGCCAAACCCTCTTTTTTAATCGGCAAATCTTTAGCTAAAAAAACTAGACCTTGCTGCAAGGTTTGAGTTAAAGCTCCAGCAGCTAAGAGTCCAATGACTGCTTTTTTGGTAAATGGTATGGACTTTTTTAAGAGCGTCCTTCTCGTAACTTCAACATATGACCTTCCAAAAACAGCAATAAGATTTCTGACAGTTTTAATCCTTAATTCTACTTTCGCTAACGGAGAGATGATGTCTTTATAGGAAAGCAAAAAATTTCCTTTAGGCAACTGCTGTGAAAAAACATTTAATTCTTCTTCCAAACCTTCTAAAGCTGCAACCAGTCCGGCACTATTCTTTTTTAATTCCGGTAGGCGAGCATCTTCAATAGATTGATCGCTCAAAAGTCCTTGATTCTGTTTAATCGCTCCAGCTTTCAGAATAACAACTTTTTCCTTTAACGAGCTGATGCTTTCTCTTACTTTATTTACATCTAGCTTTTTTCTCGGAAAGCGATTAAATCCCCGAACTAAAGAAATCCAGACATCTTTAAAATCACTACTGATATAATGTAAATATTCTCTTGAACCAACAAAAATCATATGTTCAGGAATAGTTCAGACTATAAAAAGATATGGTTACTCTGCGTTAACGCCCTTTTCCTCCTGCAGACTAATATACTCCACAATATACATTCTTTAAATAATACCTTGCTTTTCTCTAAGCCATGGGTCAATTTGATGCGGGTACTATTTTAGATGATTTGTTGAACGCTAGGGAGAGCTATTTCCTTCTTCGAGAGGAGCTTGATGGCCATACTGAGATTATAGATGCCTGTGGAGCGCCGGCCATCTACCACAGCTTAGATGAAGCGACAGAAATCGCGCGGAAGTACCTTGCGGAGAGACCTGATGAAGATTTGGAAATACGAGTAAGGAGAATTTCCATCAGTCCTGTAACCAGAATTATAACTGAAGAGAGTGTGTATGGCGTTGAACCGACCGCTATTGAAGGAGTTATGTCAGTAATGTCGTACTATTGTGTTCCGGAAGCGACGGTCAAAGAATATAAAGCACTTGTTGCTGGCAGTCAAAGCGTGGGAGATGAAATGTTTCAAAGATCGAAGCAACTCTATCAAGACCTCTGCACTGAATTTAATGATGAACTTACGAGAATCCAAGAGCATTTTCCCGAATATACACACTTTGGGATAAACTTTGGAAATCCAACAGTAGTATTGATGGCCCATTCACCAAAAGACTTAGAAAGAGCAGTAGATATTCTTGATCAGCAAGGCAAGATGGCTATCCCTGTTTTAGATATAGAGCGTTAAGTTTACCTTCCAACCTATATTCTCAACCATATAAATTCTTTAAAAGTGCTTGGCAACTTCTGAGGATATGAATCCTGCCTTCTCCGTCATCATTCCCGCCCATAATGAAGAGAATTACATCAGAAAGACACTGAGGTCATTACAGCAGCAGACCTATCAGAACTTTGAAGTTATTGTTGTGGCTAACGGCTGCACGGACAAGACAGAGGAGATTGTCAAGAAACGGGCGGATGAACGGTTAAGAATTCTATCTTTACCAAAAGCAAATGTCTCCGTTGCCAGAAATGCCGGTGCGTTAAATGCCAACGGAAAGCTTCTTTTGTTCTTAGATGCTGACACGCAATTGGCTGAAGATGCATTACAGACTATCAAAGATCAATTTGCCGACCATCATGCTATCGCTACAACCAGAGTTTTGCCGGAACCGCCACAGCTCAAATATAAGCTGCTCATGAGCTTAAAAAACACTTACAACCAGACAAAATTATTTAAAGGCTTTTCTGGAACAGTCATCTGTCGGAAGCAGGATTTTCATGAGGTGAATGGATATAATCCGGAACTGATTGTCCGGGAGCATCATGATTTACGAAAAAAACTGGAGCAGAAAGGGACATATGCCTGTATTCCAACCTATGCTACAACATCCATGCGCAGGTTTGAACAGTGGAGCATCCCCAAGGCAGCAAGTTTTTGGATCAAGCAATGGGGAAAACAATATTTAGGAAAAGACCTTTCTACAACTGAATACGAGAAAATACGATGATCATCACCATCTCCGGACCAGCCGGCTCAGGGAAAAGTACCGTGGGAAAATTAGTGGCTAAAAAATTAGGCTATACCTATTATTCTATGGGCTCTATCCAACGGCAAATTGCAGAAGAGCGTGGGATAACCTTGCTGGAACTGGGAAAGATGGAAGAAACCGATAAGTCCATTGATGAAGATATCGACCGAAAACAAAAAGAGATGGGAAATAAAGAAGATAATTTTGTCATGGATTCCAGGTTAGGATTTCATTTTATTCCAGAGTCTTTGAAGATCTATATCGATTCCGATATTGACGTTCGGGCGAAGAGAATATTTCATGACCAGCTGAGCGACAGAAGCGCGGAAAAGAATCTGTCGGTAGAAGACACCAAGAGAAAGATTCAGCTGCGAGAAGCTTCTGAGATTAAGAGATATAAAAAGTATTATGCAGTTAACCCTTATGACGTCAGCAACTATGACCTCGTCATTGATGGATCAGAGATGACTATCGAGGAAAATGCTGATGTCATCATAGAATTTATTCAAAAAACTTATAAAGGGAAATCTAAACCAAGACAATGATGGCTGAAGAGCAAAAAAAAGGGAATCCTGGCCGTAATGGTCAAGTAGCAAAAGGTGATTTTATTGAAGTAGAATATACTGGTACCTTGCTAGATGGTACTGTTTTTGACACAACGTCCAAAAAAAAAGCGCAAGAGCTCCATCTGGACCATGAGCAGTCTTCGTTCAAGCCGGCAAAAATCTGTGTCGGAGAGCGCCAAGTCATTCCAGGATTAGATCAGGATTTTATGGGTAAAGAAGTTGGAAAGAAATATTCTATCAAGATTCCACCGGAATTAGCATTTGGAAAAAGGGATGTCAAGAAAGTAAAGATCGTTCCTTCTTCTACCTTTAAAGAACATAAAGTTAACCCACAACCAGGCATGCAGGTAGATATGGATGGGGACGTTGGAACGGTAAGCAGCGTTTCTGGCGGAAGGATCATCGTCAATTTTAACCATCCCCTTGCTGGCAGAGAAGTGAATTATGAATTTATCATTACCCGAGCAATTACTGATCCTCAAGAACAGCTGGTTTCGTTTCTGAACACCACGCTAAGGATGCCCATAGATCAATTTAACGTTTCAGTGAAGGAGAATATGGCGATGGTAGAACTGCCCTTGCAATTGCCTCCACAATTCACCTCTGCTTTAGGAAAAAAGCTGGCAGAATTGACCCATTTGAAAGAAGTTCAGTTTACTTTTGTTTCAGGAAAACAGGATTCTGGCCATGAACATCATGGTCATGACCATCATCACGACCATGGTGATCATCATGGCCATCAGCATTGATTTTTAAGTCAGGAGACGCTTTTTTGATTCAATATGTTCTATAGGTTTTTACCTCACTATTGTACCATCATAATCTTTATAAATTAAGTGCCGTTCCATTTCTTAGGGAAAAAAGGGTTGAGGGCGATGGTACGATGAATGATTTTGCGGCAAACAATTATAAGGGTTTTTCCACTTCTTCAGGCGAGTTACGGCCAGGAGAAATTTCTGCCAAGCAGGCTAATGCGGAGATCGATGCAGAACTGCAAAGGTTGATTGCCAACCAAAAGACAAGGATAAAAGTTATCGGCTGCGGTGGAGCGGGAAACAACACCATCAACAGGATTTCTGAAGTAGGCATTAAAGGCATCCAAACGATTGCTATCAACACCGATGCTCAGGATTTATTATATACGACAGCAGACCGAAAATTGCTGATTGGGAAAGAATTGACACAAGGCTTAGGCGCTGGCAGCAATCCCAAGATAGGAGAAGATTCGGCCAAGGAAAGTGAACATGATCTAAAGAAGCTCTTGGAAGGATCTGACATGGTCTTTATCACCTGCGGTCTAGGCGGCGGAACGGGAACAGGAAGCGCTCCGTACATCGCCCAATTGGCCAGGAAGATGGGGTTATTGAGTGTTGCTATCGTCACGATGCCGTTCAGCATGGAAGGCAGCCATAGGTTTGAGAATGCTATCATCGGTTTAGAGAAATTAGAGCAAAGCATCAATACGATGATCGTCATCCCTAACGAAAAATTATTGGAATTGGCGCCAAACTTACCTTTACAGACAGCATTTAAAGTTGCCGATGAAATTTTAACGAATTCGGTGAAAGGGATAGCAGAATTAGTAACGAAAGCAGGGTTAGTAAACTTAGATTTTGCCGATGTAAAGGCTATCATGAGTGAAGGTGGTGTTGCTTTGATAGGAGTGGGAGAGTCTGATGCTGAAAACAGAGCAGATGAATCGGTGCATAAAGCGTTAGAAAATCCTTTGATTGATGTAGATGTTTCTAATGCCACAGGCGCTTTAATTAATATTTCAGGCGGAGAGAACTTGACCTTAGATGAGTCCAGGAGGATTGTAGAAACCATTTCTGAACGCTTAGACCCTAAAGCGAAGATCATCTGGGGAGCGCAGATCTACAAGGACCTGGAAAGGACCATTCGGACGATGGTTATCATTACAGGGGTAAAGTCAGAACAGATTTTTGGTCATGAGTTTCAGCATAAGAAGAGACGGCATGAGCAGATCGAGAATGAGCTAGGCATTGAGTTTATGAGCTGAGGAAGATTCTTCGTCCATAATATTTTTAAGATAGGAGTATTGAAAGAAGATATGGATACAAAACCGTCTGGATTTAATCTCATTCTTGCTGCCCGTGCTGCAGCAACATCTACTGATCTTGACGCACTTATAGCTGGCATGAGAGATAATCCTGCTGTTGAATCGGTACATGCTGCTGCCATCTTAGGAACAATCGCAACAAGAACCGATTTAGGCTCAGAATATGCCCAGCTTCTTGATAGAATAATTGAAGCTAGCGGGTACAGTGGTCCCTTAGATGGGATATCTGCATCTCATCAAGACAGCAAAGTAGCATGGCTAGTCTCCCAAAGAGGTCATCATGAATGGAGTGCAAAAGACATTAATGATGTGGTTCAGGGCTACGTTTCCGGAACTTTATCTGATGAACACATGGCTGCTCTCCTTGCCTCCATATTGGTCAAAAATCTGAGCTTTGATGAAACTGTCGCATTAACAACCGCAACGGCAAATTCCGGCACAAGATTAGATTGGAAGTCAACAGGAAAAAAAGCGGTGGACAAGCATTCTACTGGGGGGGTAGGCGACAGCCCTAGCTTTGTCATCGCTCCTTTAGTAGCCGCAACGATGTATGATCACGCACTTGTTCCCATGATGTCTGGCAACAGATTAGAACATACTGGCGGAACCTTGTCAAAACTTCGTGCAATCCCTGGATTAAGGACTGCCTTTAGCACTACTGACATTTATGATGTGTTGAACAGAGTTGGCTGTGCCATCTTTGAACAGACTGCTGACATCGCGCCGGCAGATAGGAAAATGTATGCCTTACGGAGCAGGATCGCCTGCGTTCCAGAAGCCGGTGTTATTACGGCAAGTATTGATGGGAAAAAACTTGCTGCAGGAGTAGAATTCCTGGTCCAAGATACAAAAACAGGAAGCGGAGCATTCTTTCCTGAACTAGGAGATGCCAGAGATTTTGCGCAAAGATTATGCAACGTTGCAGCTAAAGCAGGACAAGATGCAGTCTCCTTTATCACTGATATGAATCAGCCACTGGCACCATACGCCGGAAACACTCTTGAAGTAATTCACGCTGTAGAAGCCCTGTTGGGAAAGCACCAAAATAGCCGTTTTATGGATGTTGCCTACCGTCTGGCGCAGGAGATGTGTATAAAAGTCGACCCCCTCTTCCCCGCAGCAAAGTTATACCATCGTATTCAAACAGGAGAGGTTTATGAGAGATTTATACAGATGGTAGAAGCACAAGGTGGTGATACTCAATACATCAAGGAGATTGAAAGGACAACACGAGAAAAAGGCACTCTGCAAACAGCTTCCCCTGAAGAGATAGCTGCTCGGGTAGCGGGAAGGGGAGAAGAACGATGTACCTATGTGGTACGTGCACCGTATACCGGCTATCTTTCTGCAATTGCCTTGCGCAAGATGGGCTTTGCCATTAATGCTATGCAAGGACCTGATGAAAGAACTCTTGATGATCAAGTAGGAATAGTCATGAAAGCAGAGTTAGGGAGTTATCAGAGAGAAGGTGACCCGCTAGCAGTGGTAGTATATAACAGAAAGGGGATGGGGTCAGCTCCCGAAAACTTTGATGAATTTTTTACCATCGCTCCTGAAATACCCGAGTTCAAGCCTGCTATAAAAGAGATGGTTCTGCCAAATGCTGTATGACTTTCAGTAGTAATCTTTATAAACCCACCCTATATTTTCTGGCTAGATGGAAGAAGAAATCCAACCGCAACAGAGCAAGTTCAAAAGGTTTATAAAAGAAAGTGTCAGAGTGATGCGCATCATCAAAAAGCCCAATAAAGTGGAGTACGTGGCTGCGCTGAAAGTGACAGGTTTAGGGATTGCAATCATCGGGGCATTAGGGTTTATCATCTTCCTCTTGCGTCAATATTTATTTTAAAAATGGCAGAATCACAGATCTATAGCGTACGAACAGCAGCTAACCGAGAAGATCAGGTAGTAGATTATATGATCTCGAAGTTAGGCAGAGAAACAAAACTTACCATTTATTCTATCATCCGCCCTCATGGCATGAGAGGCTACATTTTCATTGAAGTTGGCTCAAAAGGAGATGCAGAACAGTTCCTGCAAGGTGTTCCTTATGCCCGAGGCTTATTGCCAACAGAGATTCCTTATCCTGAAATTGAACATATGTTAGAGCAAGTAAAAGTAGAGATGAATATCAAGAAATATGATATCGTTGAAATTATCTCCGGTCCTTTCAAGCGGGAAAATGCTAAAGTCATGCGGATCAACCAGCCTAAGGAAGAAATTGTTGTTGAATTGTTGGAAGCGGCTGTTCCTATCCCTATTACGGTAAAGATGGATGCAGTCAAGGTCATCAGAAGAGAAGATGCTGCTGCCGCTTCTGAAGAATAGAAGGGTATTTATATTTCTTATATTTTTGGTGTTGATAATCACACGGCTGTGGTCTAGTGGTATGATCCGAGCTTCCCACAAACTTTTAAGAAACACAAAAAATGAAATATCATTTTTGTGCACAAACAACGTCGTTGTTTTGTGAGTTTGATCAAAACAAACCCTTCGGGAAGTTTGGAAAGAGCTTGTGGTCCGGGTCCGATTCCCGGCAGCCGTACTTTTTTTATGAATCTTTTCTGAATTTCCCTTCCATGATGATCTCTTTCAAAGGCTTTCGGCTGCTTATGATTTCTTTCTCCTGCAAATCCTTCGGTAGATCTTCCAGTTTTCCCGGCTTGCCGATAGCAACCATCGCTTCGATATCATAATCTTCAGGTATCTCTAGAATAGTTCTTGCTTTCCCATAATCAAACCCTTCCATGCCATGCGCAATCAAACCTTGATGTTCAGCTTCTAAAGCCAAATTCTCCCATGCTGCTCCCGCATCAAATCGGTGAGTGACGGATGGCTTTTGATTATGCTCAAAATATTTTTTGGAAATGATGACCAGCAAAACAGCAGCATGTTTTGCCCATGCTTTATTGAACGGAACGAGAAGATCAAACAGCTTTTCCCAAGAAGCAGTATTTCGTTTGGCGTAAATGAAACACCAGGGCTGACTATTGTATGAAGAAGGAGCCCAACGTGCTGCTTCGAAGAGAGACATCAGCTCTTCATCAGAAATATCTTCTCCGGATAAGGCTCGGGGAGAGTGCCTGTTCAAAATTAAAGGATGAATATCATACTCTGATGTTCTGCTTGTTTCTTTTTTTGTTGTTCTTGCTTTTTTTATTATTTTTACCATATTCTCCTGAAGAAAGTGCTTGCTTTTTAATGATTTCTGCTTGGCGTACTACTTCAGCTACCAGAAGTTCCGCTTCATCTTTATCGCCTTAAACTGTAGCGATTTTGTAATCCTGTCTGCAACAGGAAAAATAAATGTCTTTCTGTGTTAAAAATCGCACCGTTATCTTGTCTTACGAGGCTCATTTTACAGTTTAAATCTTGGCGATAAAAAAGATGAAGCTTCACAAAGCTGAAGTAGTTCTGCTTGGCGAATGATCCTGAGCCGTCGTTACCTTTTTAAACTCAAAGGATATTATACCCACAAAAGAGGTGATTTTGATGGGAAGTATGTGTCAAAGATGTTCTGGTACCAAACACTTAGTCTGGGGTGCATTATTGCTCCTCAATGCGTTTGTTTGGCCACAGTGGGTAGGAGTTGATGGCTGGGTAAGTTTCTTTGCCGTATTGTTTGTGCTTCAGGGATTCTTGCATCTCGTTTTGCCCAACAAGTGCAAAATGTGCAATGCCTGTGTTGAAGTTCCGGCGAAGGGAAAGAAGAAATAAGTTCCTTTTTTTATTTTTTTATTTTATTAGTTGATGACTGTTTGCGCATAAGAATTCTACGAGTTTTTTTCCTGGGATATCTTCTATTCGTTGCAAATTTCCCCTTCACAGCAGGGCTTGATATGATGACAATGCTTACAGATATATTTCTGTTTCGTCCATTCCATGTCTTTATTGCATATTTCACAAAGGAGAGCCATCATCGGAAGAAAATGGTTTACCTTCATAATTCTTTTTGAAAAAGAATATAAATGGACAGAAGAAAAGCATGATGGATGCCAGTGTGGCACAATCCGGTACTGCGGTGGAAATGTTGCTCAATTGGATATAGGGATGCACATTGCCGAATCTCGAAATCAGTACAGGAGAACCACTCCCTCTGGGATTCTCGGTTCAAATCCGAGCACTGGCGTATTTGTTTTATTTTAAACATAGCTTTTAACTATATTCAGCAGGGATTAGCAGGATAATACTAGAATCATAAGGGAGACTAAGCCTAGTTCAGGCGAATGTCTCCCAGACCTACGACTTGCCTAGTGTAACTGGCGTGAGGAGCCCGAGCACTGGCGCTTGTTTATCTGAACATTGTGAAAACTAATCTCCCTCAAATCTATCTACTGCATCTCCAAAAATAATTTAAAGCTGATCCTTTATTCCCTTAGGAATGACTTCCTATCTCGGCTTAATGTTTAAGATTTCTATGAATCCTGGACGTAGGATCAGTGAGCTGGAAAGGCAAGTCGTCCTCGATGCCAAAGCGAGTGATGCTCTGGGCTATGAAGTTCCTGCTGTGGTGCACAAGCAGGTTTTGACATATACGCCTCAAGATGAGATTGTTAAAAAAGTCCGAACAATTACTACTGAAGCAGAAATAGAAGCAGCCTATCAGGCAGCCATCCTCAGCGCTGAACAAATCTTTGCGGGAATGAGAACTGCACCCCCTCTTCAAGGGATGAATTTAAGAGTTCATTGCTTCCAATTCGAGCAGAGCGGAGCAAGAACATATCAGACAGTTGTTGCTCATACCACCACGGCGGGAAAGGCAATGAATCATTTGCCGGCAGGAATGATGCATCACGGGCTGCCACAGAAAAAAGACATCGACCTTTTAAGTGTCTTCACCTATAAAGACTGGAAAGATTTAGATGATTTTGTGAAAGAAGCTGCGCCAGAACTTTATTTTGTCGCTCATCTGGAAGCCCCTCCGACAGATGACAGCAACCAAGTCCGCTTACGGCTAGAATTAGCAAATAATGTCTATACCCCTCAAGGGCCAGTGCTTTATACTTCTGGCACAACAGGTTTTCTGGAAGGATTTGATCCAGATACTCTTGAAACAACACTTCTGGATCGACCTGGACTGCTCGACGAACAGCGTTTACCTGCTCTTGCTGCGCTATGGGCCTCATCAGAACATATTGAAGGCTATCTTGAAATAGGAAGAAAGGGAGTGCTAGATTCTATGAGTGCAACTTCTCCAAACAGAGCGCGCTATCGAATACGGGTTGTTCACATGAAAGGATATGATTTCAATGTGGAGATGAGAATGGGAGATGCCATCAATGGCAATTGCTTTGGCCCGCTCCAAGAATTTCATGTAAATATTGAACAACCAGACGTTCACCTTAAGGAAGACGGCACATCCTGATGCAAGCTTCCGTCACATCTCTTGCACGAGGAATTCTGTCAACTGCCTGTTTCCAGCTCATCTTTGGTCCGTTAACTCCTAACACGACGGGCTTCTCGAATTCTAAAGAAAGATTTTGCAATGTTGCTGCAAGAGCATAAGCAATAACGCCATCATGGTCAGTATCACCTTCAATGATCGCC
>Ga0209541_10016588_pt1 | contig 10878 bp, 10 predicted proteins | sample RifCSPlowO2_01_FD_184027 | JGI IMG/M metagenome (GOLD analysis project Ga0209541, IMG submission 184027) | Groundwater microbial communities from Rifle, Colorado - Rifle CSP2_plank lowO2_0.1 (SPAdes) (version 2) | ecosystem: Environmental > Aquatic > Deep subsurface > Groundwater | place... | reverse complement strand
GTCGGGCAATCCGCACGGTAATTTGCCTGATTTGCCAAACGCCGTTCCGGTGAATTTAAACGGCAAGGATTATAATGTCTATTATGTTGTTAATTTCGTTGACGACCCAGCTGATGGAACAATCATCGGCGGCAATGACTTAGCGCCAAATGATTACAAACAGATAAAGTTTTATGTTACAAACATTTTGACCGGTATCACTAGTCATTTTTTAACCACAATTGCTCCCAATGGATTGGAAGGTTTGGGAAGCGGGGGCGCGCTTTTTGTAAAGGTCTTTGATGCCGTTGGCCAGCCGGTTTCTAATGCCACCATACATATTGTTAATACTAACCTTGCACCCGATGTTGATTTAACGAGAATGAGCGGAACCGACGGCAATTGGGTGGAAGTTGGTTTGCCGGAAGATGCTAATAATTATCATATTGTTGTTTCAAAAAATGGATATTCATCTGATCAGACCTATCAGCCCACAGCGCAGAATCCCAATCCAATTAAACCTGATTCCACCGTTCTAAATGGTCAAGTTACTCAAGTTAGTTTCGCCGTAGATTTTTTGAGCGATTTGGTGATTAGAACTCTTGATGAAAGTTGCGGACCGATTCCCGGTATTAATCTCGCCTTGCGCGGCTCAAAACTCATAGGTATACCGGATGTTTTGAAGTTTGATAATAATTATATTTCCACCGATGGAGGTGAAGTTATTCTAAATAATATTGAGTGGGACAATTACATACCGATGCCCAATGAGCCAAGTTATATGATTTACGGCTCTTCTCCGGTTCAGCAAATTAGTATTTTGCCGAACACCAATCAAATTTTTACTTTGACTCTGGGACCAAAAACCGCAAACAGCTTATTGGTGATTGTTAAAGATGCCGCTAACGGTAATTCCATTGAAGGGGCTAGTGTTGAATTACAAAAAATCAGTCCACCCGAAAGCACTTTTAAAATAACTGGTGGTAGCATTTTGAGCCAAGATGATTGGACTGGCGGAGCAGGGCAGGTAAGTTTTATTAACCCCTCAAAATATTTTGAGGATGACAGCCACATTGATGGCGATGTTATACCCTCGGGTTTGCGACTTTCTGATAGTGGCGGTAATTATTATGGCGATGGTGTTTTGACTTCATCAACTTTTGACACTGGCACGGACCAAACTGTTTATACCACTTTGTCTTGGCGGCCAACTTCACAGGACCCGGAGACGATTGTTAAGTTTCAAGTCGCTACGAATAATGACAATGAGAATTGGAATTATATTGGTCCAGACGGCACAGGCGATAGTTATTTCACCACTCCGGGCGCAACCATTCATTCAGGAAGCAACAACAATCGCTATCTGCGTTACAAAATTTTTCTATCAACCGCAAACCCAGCCACCACGCCGGTTATAACAAGCGTCGGTCTTAATTATGTGTCCGGCTGTTTTAGCCCCGGCCAGGCGTTTTTTCCCGGCTTAATGGCTGGTGAAGATTATAATGTTGTCGTTAGTTTAGATGGTTATCAAACCGAGACAGTCAGCGGTATTGTTATTGGGGGCTATAATTTATTAAATGTTTCATTAGCCAAATGAAAACCAAAATTTTAAGCAGACAAAAAGGTTTTACACTGGCGGAGATGCTTGTCGCGATTTTTATTTTTAGTATTCTAATAGCTGGTGTCGCAGGTTTTATTAACACGATTTTTAAGAGTAATAAGGAAGAGATGTCAGAACTTGATCGCATTAATCAAGCCACCTTATTAACCGCTGATTTTGTGAATGAACTGCGAAATGCTTCAATCGGCAACAACGGCGGTTATCCACTAAACCAAGTGAGCGGTTCAAGTATTATTTTTTATTCTAGCTTTGGCGCGACCAGTCCAGCGGTGAAGCGCATTCGTTATTATTTGTCGGGTGACACTTTGTATAAAGGCGTTGTTGTGCCGACCGGAAATCCTCTAATTTATAATTTGGCATCTGAAGTGGTAAGGCCAGTATTTGACTAACAATGTTAGCAATCCAGTTTTTTACTATTATGATGGTGATTATGATTCAAACGCAGCGCCGTTAATTGAACCAATTAATATCAATCAAGCCAAATTTATAAAAATCAATCTAGTGATTTTGGGCACTGCTGGCGCTCACACGATTTCTTCGGGCGTGGCGGTTAGAAATTTAAAGACCAATTTAGGCAATTAACTAATGATTTTTAATAAACACAAAATCAACACTGCTGGTAGTGCTATGGTGTATCTTATCATTGTGATTTTTGTGCTTTCAATGACACTTTTTCCAGTTGTTGATGTGGTAGTTAGTCAATTCAAGCTTTTTCAGTCAAAGTCCAATCGCGAGGCGGCGCTTCAGATAGCCGAAGCCGGCATCAATTATTATCGTTGGCATTTAGCTCATTTCCCGAACGATTTTCAAGATGGCACCGGTGGACCTGGGCCATATGTTCATGATTACAAAGATTTTGACACGCAAGAAATTGTTGGTCAGTATAGTTTAAATATTATTCCGCCGGTTGTTGGCTCAACGATTGTGACGATTGAATCAACTGGCAATACCGCGAGTAAGCCGGACTCCAAGAGGAAAATTTCGGTTAAATATGGAATTTCCTCGCTCGCTCTTTACGCTTTTTTGAGTAATGATGTTATTTGGATTGGCGCCAGCGAATCCGTTGGCGGCCAACTCCAATCAAATAACGGGATTCGTTTTGATGGCATCGGTAACGCGCCGATAAAATCTTCAAAGACCACTTATACTTGTCCATCCTCTCAGGGCAGTCCTTGTCCAGCCGTTAAGAATGGAATTTGGGGTAGCGCCTCGCAAGCCGTCAAGGGTTTTTGGCAATTTCCGGTACCGGTAATTGATTTTTCTTCTTTAACCTCTGATTTGTCGGTGATGAAAAGTAGTGCGCAAAGCGCCGGAATCTATTTACCGCCTTCAAATAAGAATGGTTATTCTTTGGTTTTTAATTCCAACGGAACGGTAAGTATCTATAAGGTAACGAGTTTATACAATACTCCAAAGGGTTGGGATGTTAATTGGGTGGCTCACAATGAAGATATTGATTATAACAATCGCTCTTTTCAGTTTACTAGGAACTTACCAGCCAATGGTATAATCTATGTTGAGGATAATGTGTGGGTTGAGGGTGTGGTGAGAGGTAGGGTAATGGTTGCGGCCGCCATGTTGCCAGAGGACATAAGAACCGCGCCAACAATCTATATTCCCAACAATATCGTTTATTCAACAAAAGACGGTTCCGATGTCTTGGGTCTGTTGGCCCAAAAAGATATTGTGATAACTTATCGCGCCCCGAATACTTTGGAAGTGGACGCGGCTCTTATCGCGAAAAATGGCAGCACCCAGTTTTTTTATTATGAAAGCGGCAGTTTGAGGATAAAGAATGATATTACAATTTATGGCACGATTATGTCTTTTGGCCAATGGACCTGGACTTGGGTTAATGGCGGAGGTGGAAATGTGTCGGGTTATTCCAATACCCATTCAAATTATGATAGCAATCTTCTTTATAGTCCCCCACCGAGCTTTCCTCTTTCCAATTCAGGTTATCAATTTTTAAATTGGCAGAGCAAATAATTTTTTAATTTTATGTTAGTGAAATTTTTTTGGGTTTTAAGTTTAATTGTCTTTCTAAATGTTTTTGCTATTCCCGCGCCGGCGGTTTTGGCTTTGAAGCAGGTTTCTTTTCCAGATAGCGCGAAACTTCAGCCGATTCCCAAAAATGTCGCCCCCGCTGTTTCAGGTAATATTAATAAGAGTTATGATGTCTTTGTTGACGATAATATACCAGCGGAAGATTCGCCGGTTGAAGAAAATAATCCCAGCTTATATGTAAATCAAAATAATACCGATAGCGCATCTTTTTCAGGGGGATTTTTATTATTAGTTGTTTTGGGATTAATCATTTTATTTTCAGGGGTAGTGGTTTTTGTTTATAAAAAGAATTAAGGTAGAAATGAAATCACCAGAAACAATTAGTGCCGTTAAGAGTTCTACTATGCCGGAATCGGCCGAAGAGTTTTTTGAGACGCATAGGGATTTTTTGGAAAGTTATGTCGCCGACTCTTCCGTAGAAATCAAGCCGAGCCCGCCGGCACTCGGCACTTTTGCTATTGATTTAGAGAAAGGCGTTATGTACGCCGAACCGAAATTTTTTACCGAACAAGGTTATTCTCTAGACAAATCAATGTTTGCCACACTTCACGAATTTGAGCATTTTCGGGAGAAGAGGGAACTTTTGAGCGACAAAAATGGAGAAAGGGTGTGGAAAGCACATTTGGCTAAAATCAAAGCAAACAGACATTTCAAGATTTTTGATAATTGTTTTGACGATATTAAAATGAATCGGGCAGTTGTTTCTCGGGCACCATCTATTGACGAATCGCGAAGAGGACTTTACGCGGAAAATCTTTTTGCTGACAAAGATTTTACTAAACAACCTAAGCATTTGCAGTTTTCCTACGCACTTCTCCGCGAGCGGATGTTGCCCGGAGAAAAATGTGCTGTGACACCGGAGGTTCGTGCCGAAATTGATAGATTGGGTAATATAAAAAGTCGCGAGGTTTCGCTTTTGGATTATGCCAGTGACCCGAATACGCCAATGGCTTTGCGTTTGGAATTACAGAGGCGTTTTTTGGAACCGGTTTTGGAGAAGTTTTTCAAGGAGGATGTGAAAGAGAGAGAAAAAAAAGATGAAGAAGAAGGCGAAGGTAGTGAAGGGGAAGGAGGGGAAGGTGAGATGGAAGATGGAAAGGAAGGAGAAGGAGAAAGTAGTGATAAGAAAAGCAAAAAAGGAAAAAAAACAAAAAAGAGTGGCGAAAAGTCCCCAAACCCCGAGGATTATTTCCAAAACGAGTACGACGATTATTTCAAGAAAAATCCCGAGCCGATTTCGGAAAAGGAAATTGAAAAAGCGGTGGAAGATTTTCTTGAAGGCAAGAAAGGCGAAAAATCGCTAGATGAGATGGCGGAAGAAGCATACGCCCGTTCGCAGGGCGTGTCGCCGGAAGATTTGCGAGATTACAGAAAATTCTACGAGCAATTGGAGAATATTAAAAATCCGGAAACAGACAAGTCGGTTGTTGAAGAAATTCGCGAGATTTTCAAAAAAATAATTGCCGAGCGTTTGCGACCACGGCTAATTTCAAAATTGCCGGTAACGGAAGGCGAAATCTTAGCTAAGCCAGCGGAAACGGTAGCGCAAGTCCGCGCCGGCGTTCACGAGCCAGAGGTCTGGGAAACGGTGGAACCAAAAGAGCGACCTAAAGAACTTTTCGGTGATTTTGAAGTGACGGTGGTGGCTGATCGGTCTGGTAGTATGGAGGGCGAAAAGGCGAGGGAGCAGAGAAGAGCGGTGGCTTTGGTTTTGGAAGCGCTAAAAGAGTTTTCCGACGAAATGGATGAAATGCGTTCGGATATTGCCTATGATTTGAATGTGCGTACCGAGAGCTGGTCTTTCGGTGGGGAAAATGAGCTGGCGATTTTGAAACCGCTTTCCAATACACTTTCGGAAAAAGAGCGGGTAGCGGTTTACAAAACACTGACCGATACGCCGGGCGATCACACCAAGGATTTTTTGGCGCTGGAAGGAATTGCCAAGGGAATTTCCGCTGAAGATGAAACGAAAATCCGCGAAAAGAAAATGCGGAAAATTATTATTGTAATGTCTGATGGGGCAAGTGATGAACCAGCCCGAGTCCAAAAATCGTTGATTGGTTTGCGTGAGAAAGGTGTGTCAGTTGTTGGTGTCGGCATTACATCAGAAGGAGCGGCGATTGTTTCCACCTATGCTCCCGATGGTTTGGTTTGTGACCAGATGGCGGATTTGCCCCGGGTGTTAGGAGAATTGCTCAAAAAAGAGATAGCCGGACTTAATGTGTCAGTATGATTATCATCTAAGATTTGATATACTTTTTCTATGCCCGAATCATTGGAAAACCCAGCCGAAGCAGCCAAGGAACATATCAAACTCCAAGAAGAGTTTGCTGACCGTTCGGGCGTTCCCTATTGGCAAGACAAAGCCAAACGAGAAACCGGTGAAGTTGGGGTGGAAGGCAGAGGATATGAGAAACGAGTGCTCGGCAAAATCAGGGAAAAACTAGAGCGCATAGATGAAGCGTTTCTTGCCGTTGATTGGACAAAAAAAGAAAGCCGTCAATCTTTGGATCAATCGGAGCAATCTCTGGCTGAAAAAGAAAAGGAAGATAAGGCCTTCAAACAAATTTCAACCATTCTTGATGAGCTGGAAAAAGAAGAAGAGAATCTTGACCGCGAGCAATTTGACCTCATTCGTTCTCGCCGAGGTGTTATGACCGAAATTGACAGGGAAGTGGCCGAAGAAATTGCCGAAGCCAAAAAGGAAATCCAAAAGAAAAAAAGCAAATTGTGACCAACCCAGAAACCATTGTCTTTGCCAAAATGCGAGAACTTCTCAAATATCAAGAAGGTTTGAAAGTTGGTTTTGCCGAAACACCATCCAGAAAAGTCGTAGAACAATGGGTTGAGGAAAAATGGCGGGACGGCAAAGCTACCCTACTGGAAGGACCAACCGGCACAGGAAAAACAGAATTACTGAATCATCTAACTAGAAAACTTTATGGTCAGAATCCGGAAATTGTCCGTTGTGGTGAACGGGTCGGTCCACCGGAAATTTTTGGCAAAATTCTTTTGAGGCCCACAGGTGGTAATGTTGAGAAGGTTTTTGAAGCGAATGAAAAAATACAAAAATATCTTACTGATTTTGAAAAAATTAATCCAGAATGTTCTGATGAAGATTTGACGAGGGAAAATAACAGATTAGCGATGTTATTCGCGTCTTCTCTGGGGGTTGCAACCGAGACATTTTTCCAGCCCGGCCGCGTTCTTTCGGCAATGGACAAAGGTTTGCCGGTTGTTTTTGACGAATTTAATAAACTCGACAATCGTTTCCAACTCAAGGAACTATACAATCGTCGGCCGGGCCAAGAAGTGGTCATCCAAGAAGACACCGGTAAACCTCACAAAATTCAGGAAGGTTTCGTTTTTGCCGCCACCGCCAATCTAAAAAGCGAGAAATACAAGGAGCGGTTTGAACTGGACGGCGCCGAGTCTCGGGTCTTTTCAATGAAACGGGTGGAATATATGCCGAAAGAAGAACTTTACGATGTTCTTCTCGCTTCTTTGATGGGCAAAGATGGCAGAGCGCCGATTTCCAGAAGCGAAGCCATCACCACTCTAAAGAATTTCACCGATGCGATAGAGGAAATCCAAAATGGTTATGACAAAACATTGGGCAATCACTACAGCCTCACTGACGCTAAGGGCACTAAACCCAAACTGGAAAAAGCCATTCTTGACCCGGGTGCCGCCCTCGACATTCTCCGAGGTTTTGAAGCCAGCCGGGCCGAAGGTCTTTCCCTTCAAGCCCATCTGGAGAAAGGTTTAATGGATTTTCTTGGCAAACGCGATTACCCCGACAAGGACCGCAACTTGATGGCCAGAATTCTTGTTACCAAGGGTTTCTTCAAAGACACCGAAGCCAAAGATTTTAACATCAGCGGTTTGGACGACAAAGCACTCTCTGCTCTGCGGCCCAAAGGAGAAAAAGAAAAAGTTGCTAGAACCAAAACCAGAGGCACTCTTGCTCTCAAAGACCTTGCTACCCTTGACCCCTATGGCTTGCGTGCCGAAGAGTGGCGGAAACTTGGTCTAAAGTTTCTTGAAGACACGCCAAAACCACTGGAAGGAGGTGGGAGATTTAAAAAAATGCCCGATGAAATCTCCGCCAAATTTACTGCGCCCGACGGCAAAGAAGAAACCGTTGAAGTAAATTTTGAATCGGTAATGAAAGAGTGGAGCGACCTTTACACCGAAAGAGGTGTTGGGGTGCCGGCGGATTTTGAAAAAACCGCTCGGGCCATTTGGAATCAGAATTACGAAAAAATTAAGGAGTCAATGGAAAACTTTGGCTATGATGGCGCGCTGGTAATTCCCGGCAATCTCAACTTGTCCGACTTTCACCAAAAAATGACCAAAGGATACAGACCCACTTCGGAATCGGACAATTTCAAAGAGGGCGGTTCTTGGGCTGGCATCAAAAGCCGCGGCGCCGACCAGCCGAGGATTGTTCTTTATCACAAAAACAAAGAACTTGATGATAATCCGCTGTCCAAAGAAATGTTGAACAAAAGACTTACTGACTTAACCGGTCTTTCCGAAGAAGAAATCATTAAAACCCTTGCCGCCGGTGAGCCGATTCAATTAAAAATTATGATTGGCAAAAAAGAGTTTTCTTTTGGCAGTTTGTCGGTGGAAGAATACCTTGCTATCCAAGCCAAATATTTTAAAGAAACAGGCCAACATTTAGATGAGAAAAGATATGTTTGGTTGGCGGGTAGTATTTCTGGTCGCCGCGTCCCCGCGCTCCTTTGACATGTTGTCAGGTTGAACGCCAACGCCCTTGAGCCGGGCACTCGGCATGCCCATCTTGCTCCCCGCCCCGCCGCAGTTTTTAATTTGGTTTCGGAAATTAGTCCTTCTTCTGAATTTGGTCTTGAAATTTCTGGAGAATTTGAAAATCTTGCCGGTGAGAAAGAGCAGATTGCCATTGACTTTGAAAAAGAGACAAAAAATTGGACGGAATTTTACAAGCAACACAAAATTGATCTGCCGGCGGATTTTTCCGAGCAAGTGGTTGATGTGCTGGAGCGCAACCATGTTGAAATGGAGCAATCAATTGAGGCAATGGGCTACGATAAAGCGATTATCGTTCCGCCCGGGCTTGATGCCAAAAAACTTCATCAGAAGATGACGAAAGGATACAAAGAAAAAACTCACGAATATGATTCTTTCAAAAACGCCGGCGGTTTTGAAGCGATTGTAACTCCGGATTCTGATAAAACCAGGATAATCTTGGTGCATGAGAAAGATGCTCAAAACAATACCCAACATCCAATCCTCAAGGAGTTAAGAGGGAAGTCCGTAGAGGGCCTTGCTGGTTTGGCTGGCATTTCTGCCGAAAGAGTTCAAGAACTTTTAGATGCCAACGAAGAGATTCCTATGCAAATTGAAATCAAAGGTAGAACTTTCAACTTCAAAGGTCTGGATGTGCTGGTTTATCTCATTTGGCAAAAAGATTATTGCGAAAGAAGTGGCGGTAAACATTTGGATGAAGACGGTTGGTCTTCATTGGTTGGTAGTTCCATTGGCAAGTTGGCTGGCGGTCGCCGCGTCCCCGAGCTCCATTGGAATGATGTCAGGTTGATCGCCAGCGCCCATGAGCCGGGCCATCGGTCTGTCCATCTTGCTCCCCGCCCCGCCGCAGTTTTTGTCTGATTTAGTATCGGGTGTTAGAATTTCTTTGGGTTTTAAATTTAGTTTTGATTTTTCTTCGGCTAGTAAACCATGGCAAACAAGCGCCAGCTGGTTGCCGAAGACGCCAGCCGAAAAAAAGACACCAAAAATGTTAGAACCGGTTAGGCGGTAAAAATGTGAAAGGTTTAACCTTTCAAAACTGCAGTCGTTTCTTGGGGCGTAGTGACGCCCTGATAAATTTTTTTGTTCTCATGGTTGCCTTGGACAAGAAACGGCTAACTAACGGGGCGGTCGCCGCGTCCCCGAGCTCAATTGGAATGATGACAGGTTGAACGCCAACGCCAATGAGCCGGGCAATCGGAATGACAATCTTGCTCCCCGCCCCGCCGCAGTTTTGTGATTCTCAGCTAATTTTCTCGTCGGGCATACCTTATCCAGCCACCGGCCATTTTACCCAATTCTTTCAGTTGTTTTTGCAGTTCAAGGTAAGCCGGCCAGTCAATGAATTTAAGATTGAAAGCTAGACGGCAAAGGATTTTTATCAGGTCAATTTTCGCTCCCAATCTGACCAAATACTTTTCTTTTTCGTATTTGGTAACGATATTGGCGGCAATTGCCAACTCGGCGCAACCTAAGATGGTGTTTTCAATTTTTTCTCCCACGCTGTAGCGTTCGTGTTTTGGGAAGCCGTTAATTTTTCGGTGGGCAAGTTCGTAGAGACCGCAAATGTTTTGAACAATGGGCGGTTCGCAGAAATTATTTTCGTTATTTTGTTTTTCCATATGAAGTTTGAACAATTATTTTCTTTTGATAATCTTTTCTCGGCCTGGCAAAAATTCAGGCGGGGAAAGGCCGGTCGGTCGGCAATTATTTCTTTTGAAAGGCATTTGGAAGATAATTTGTTTTTTCTTAGCGAGGAAATTTTGACTGGTTGGTGGAAGCACGGTTCCTACCGGCGTTTTTCGGTTTCTGACCCGAAAAAGCGAGATATTTACACGGCACAAATAAGAGATAGAATTGTTCATCAAGTTTTGTATGATTTTCTGGAGAAAATTTACGAACCAATTTTTATTAATGATTCTTTTTCGTCCCAGAAAGGGAAGGGCGTTGAAGCGGCCGTCGCTCGGGTGCGATTTTTTCTTGAAGACGAAGCGAAATGGAATTATGGCAGATGTTTTGCTTTAAAATGCGACATCAGGAAATATTTTGATAGTGTTAATCAGCAAATTTTACTAAGAATTATGTGTCAGTGGGTAACCGACAAAAAATTTTCGGTGTTATTGAACAAGTCGTGCGAAGTTTTCGTGGGGAATTTGGCTATGGAATTCCACTCGGCAATATTACCAGTCAAATTTTCGCTAATATTTATCTTAATGAATTGGATTTCTTCGTGAAAAAAGAAATCAAATTTCCAAAATACATTAGATATAACGATGATTTTCTTTTTATATCAAGTAATTCAAAATTTCTTTTAAAAACTGCCAAGATGGTATCTGATTTTGTCAATGAACAACTTGGCCTTCAAATCCCGCCGGGCAAAATTTCCATCAGAAAATTCTCGTGGGGTGTTCATT
>Ga0209541_10016587_pt1 | contig 10878 bp, 19 predicted proteins | sample RifCSPlowO2_01_FD_184027 | JGI IMG/M metagenome (GOLD analysis project Ga0209541, IMG submission 184027) | Groundwater microbial communities from Rifle, Colorado - Rifle CSP2_plank lowO2_0.1 (SPAdes) (version 2) | ecosystem: Environmental > Aquatic > Deep subsurface > Groundwater | place... | reverse complement strand
TAATATATCATGCACTTGTAAATATACTTGAACCAATTTTTGATAAATTTTTTATTTATGATTCTTATGCAAATAGAAAAAATAAAGGAACATTAAAAGCAGTTAAAAGATTTGATTATTTTAAAATAAAAGTTTCAAAGAATAATACAAAAAATTGTTTTATATTAAAAGCAGATATAAAACATTATTTTGAGACCGTAAGCCATGATATACTTATTTTAATTCTTAGAAAGAAAATTTATGATAAAAAAGTGATATGGTTGATTAAAAAAATTTTATTAAATGATAATACAAAAGAAATAGGAATTCCTTTAGGTAATCTCACTTCTCAATTCTTTGCTAATGTTTATTTGAATGAATTAGATTATTTTGTAAAGCATAAATTAAAAGCAAAATATTATATAAGATATGTTGATGATTTTGTTATTTTACACTCTTCTAAAAAACAATTATTTGAATGGAAAGAAAAAATAAACAAATTTCTTAAGGAGAATTTAAAAATTGAACTTCATCCTGATAAATCCAAGATTATTTTATTAAATAGAGGACCTCCTTTTCTTGGTTTTCGCATTTTTAATTATCATAAATTATTGAAAAAGAAAAATATAAGAAATTTTAAAAGAAAGTTAAAATTATTTTCTAAAGATAAAATAGACTATGATAAAATCTACGAGTCTCTCCAAGGCTATTTCGCCTACATGAAACATGCTGATACTTATAATCTAAGAAAAGAATTAATTAAAAAGATACAAAAATATTTTCCTAACCAAATATCTTCAACAGAAATAAATAGATGGATTAAACTGCAAAAATCCTCACTGTTCAATTTGATAATTAGTTCACACTTTATAAAATAACTAAGACTTCCCTAATTCTGGTGATTTACATGAAAGAATTAAATGAAAAAAAAGAAAATGGATTATAACCCAGTTTAGAGCTGGAAGAAGTGCTACACAAATAGCAAAAATACAAAAAATTAGTCGCAGATATGTATACAAATTAGTGGCTAAATACAAAGAAGAAGGCAAGGAAGCATATAAAGTTAAGAAAGCAGGAAGGGCAAGATACCAATTAAACAAGAATTTTGTAAAGAAAGTTATCGAGCTTAGAAAAACAACAGATTATGGAAGTGAAAAACTCCACTTTGTCCTCAACAGAGTAGGATTTAAAGTCTCTCAACATATTGTCCAAAGAGTGCTTGATGATGCTAAGTTGACAGAACCTTGCCCAAAAAGAAGGGGGCAAAGGAAATATGTTCGTTATGAATGGCCAATAAGCAACTTTATGTGGCATTGTGATTGGAGCCAAGATAGGGGGAAATGGTACATTACTTATATCGATGACAGAAGCAGAAGAATAATGGCTGCTGGAGAGTTTAGCAATGCTAATGAAGAAAATGCTATTTTCCTGCTCCATCAAGCAATACTAACCAACGAAGTTAGCCCATATATTATCCTTAGCGATAAAGGGACACAGTTCTATAACAGCAAGAAGAATAAGAAAGGAGAAAGAACATTAAGCTTATTTGAACAAGAGCTTGAAGAATTAGGCATCAAGTTCTGGACATCAAGGAGGAATCATCCACAAACAAATGGAAAGCAGGAAAGGTGGTTTGGAAGTATGAAAAAGAGATTTGAAAAACATCCTGATGAGAGTTTACAGGACTTTGTAAAGTGGTATAATGAAGAAAGGATTCATCATGCTCTTGACTATAAAACTCCTGAGGAAGTTTACTGGGAAAATGTGTGAACTAATTTCCGAATTGTGAATCAATTATAAAACTAAGACAATGTGATAATTAGTTCACAAATGGGGCCAGCCTGTGTGGTGGTGTGTTCCTTTATAAAGTTTATAAAGAACCTATATACTAGAGAAGTGAGAACTGATTACCGAATTCTACAGCAAAAATCCTCACCGATATCTTTATAAAACCTTAATTTCCCTTTTTAATCACTCTTATCCTGAGATAAGGCGTTGCTTTTAAAAAAGCAAAAAAATTTTCGCTTATTCTCGGAGTAAGGTGGCGGGAAAGCCACAAAAACAATCGCACACCCTGCAAAGGATGCGATATAGGGGTTGATTAAAGCAGAATGCCTTCACCACTCGCACCAAGACATGGAAGTATGCAGTTTTGGCCTAGAAAACGTGCTTCACGTCCATATGCACGCATCAGATCCTGGCCTGAGCTAGATGATTCTATATTATTGGGATTTGCTGGTTACAAAGCAGGCATGACTCATATTAAAATTAGAGACACTTCAAATTCTCCAAACAAGGGCCAATTGATTTCTGTCCCAACAACAATTATTGAATGCCCACCGTTAAAGCCTTTCTCCTTGCGTTTTTACAAAAAAACACCGGATAATTTGCAATTATTAACAGAAATTCTCGCTTCTAATTTAGATAAAGAATTAAAAAGAAAATTAAGGCTTCCAAAAAAACCATCAAAAAAAGAAATTCCTAATAATTATGATGAACTTTATTTATTAGTTTATACCCAGCCAAAATTAGTTTCTTCTATTCCAAAGAAAAAACCAGAAGTTTTTGAGATTAAACTACCTTCTAATTTAGAGTATGCAAAATCCTTGTTAGAAAAAGAAATTAAAATATTTGATATTTTTAAACCAGGACAATTAATAGATATTCATGCAGTATCAAAAGCCCATGGTATTAAAGGTCCTGTAAGGCGTTTTGGTGTTACCTTAAGGCAAAAAAAATCAGAAAAATCCACTCGTAACCCAGGTAGTTTAGGTCCATGGAAACAACAACAACATGTTATGTACAGAGTTGCACATGCAGGTCAAACTGGATACCATTTAAGAACTGAATTTAATAAATTAATTCTAAAAATTAGTAATAATCCTAGGGAAATTAACCCAAAAGGCGGATTTCCACATTATGGTTTAGTAAAGAATGATTATATTTTAGTTAAAGGCTCTATTCCAGGTTCAAAAAAGCGCTTAATTAGATTTATACCATCAATCAGGCCAAATCCAAGTTTAAAATTTACTCCTGAAATAATATCAATTGATTTATCTTCAAAACAATGAAAGCCAAAATATTAAATTTAAATGGAGAAGAAATTGGTTCAATAGAATTGCCAATGCAATTTAAAGAAGCATTAAATCCTAATTTAATAAAAAGAGCAGTTTTAGCTGTTAGATCAACTAAATATCAGCCAAAAGGGGTTTCAAAAGATGCAGGAAAGCGTGCTTCAGCAAAATTATCAAGAAGAAGACGTCAATATAGAGGAGCTTATGGTCATGGTATTTCTAGAGTTCCAAGAAAAATATTCTGGCGCAGAGGTACTCAATTTGGTTGGGAAGGTGCATTTGCCCCAGGTACTGTTGGTGGTAGAAAAGCCCATCCATCAAAATCAGATAAAATTCTTAAAAAAAATATCAACAAAAAAGAGAGAAGAAAAGCAATACGCTCTGCAATCTCAGCAACTATAAATGCAGAATTAGTTAAAGTTAATCATAAACTTCCAAAAAAATATCCATTAATTATTGATTCTAAAATTGAATCTCTAAATAAAACAAAACAAGTTGTTGATTTACTTAAAAAATTAGATTTAAGCGAGGAGTTAAAAAGATTATCAGTTAAGAAAATTAGAGCAGGAAAAGGTAAGACTAGAGGAAGAAAATACAAAACAAAAAAAGGCCCTTTAATTGTGATTGCAAAAGATTGTTCATTGCAAAAATCAGCTAGGAATTTACCTGGTATTAATATTGTTAAAGTTAATTTGCTAAATGCGGAAATATTAGCTCCAAGCACACTCCCGGGTAGATTAACTATATGGAGCAAGGATGCAATTGATATTTTAGCCAAACAAAAGCTTTTCACAAACACTCCAAATATAGAGGAATAAAAATGGACTTATATAAAATAATCAAAAACCCACTAACAACAGAAAAAGCTGTTCGTTTAATGGAATCTGAAAATAAATTATTGTTTAAAGTAGATGAAAAAGCAAAAAAATTAGAGATAAAAGAGGCTATTGAAAAACTCTTCAAAGTAAAAGTTACAAAAGTTAACACATTTCACACATCAAAAGGTGAAAAAAGAGCTTATATCACATTATCAAAACAAACACCTGCAATTGATGTTGCAACAGAACTAGGATTAATGTAAAATGGGTAAAAGAATAATACAACAGGCAAGAGGAAAAGGCGGTCCACGTTACAGAGCACCATCTCATAATTTTGTAGCTAGACCAGTTCACAGAAATTATGATGAGAAAGAAAAAACATCTATTGTTTATGGTATTGTCAAAGATTTAATCCATTGTCCAGCACATACAGCACCATTAGCAGAAATTCAATATGAAACTGGCGAGAAAAATTATATTATAGCTTTTAATGGATTAAGGGTTAATCAAAAAATTGCCTCTGGAGAAAAAGCACCAGTAGAAATTGGAAACACAATGCCATTAAGAAATATTCCAGAAGGAACTAATATTTATAATATAGAAAAAAATCCAGGAGATTTAGGAAAATTTGTTAAAGCCTCAGGAATCTCAGCAAGAATTGGAACAAAATTAGCAGATAAAATAATTATAATCATGCCTTCAAAGAAGAAGGTTGATTTTAATCCAGATTGTAGAGCAACAATAGGAATAATTGCTGGTGGAGGAAGAACAGAAAAAGTATTCCTTAAAGCAGGCAGAAAATATTATGCAATGAAAGCAAGAAACAAACTTTATCCAAAAACATCTGCAGGTGCTATGAATGCTACAGACCATCCATTTGGTTCTGGTAGAGGAGGCCCAACTTATGGGGGTAAGGCTAGCAGCATTGCTCCAAAGAATGCCCCTCCAGGTAGAAAAGTTGGTATATTAAGGCCAAGAAGAACAGGTAGGAAATAAAAATGTCAATAAAAGAATTTGCTTATCGCGGAAAAAATTTAGAAGAAATAAAAAAATTATCTTTGAAAGAGTTTGCAGAGCTATTGCCAGCAAGGCAAAAAAGATGTTTAATACGTGGCTTATCAGAAGAGAAGCAAAAATTCCTTGAAAAATTAAAAAAGAGTTCTAAACCAGTAAAAACTCATTTGCGTGATATGATAATCCTGCCAGAAATGGTAGACAAAAGAATACAAGTTCATAGCGGAAAAGAATTCATTTTAATTCAAATAACAGACGAAATGCTTGGTCATTATCTTGGAGAATTTGTATCGACAAGAAAGAGAGTCCAGCATTCTGCACCAGGAATAGGAGCAACAAAATCTAGTTCAGCAATTTCAGTGCGTTAAAAATGGAAAAAGAAAATACAGCAAAAGCAATGGGAATATCACTGCCGATTTCAACTAAGCAGGCAGTTGAGATTTGCAGTTTTCTTAGAGGAAAAACTATCGAGCAAGGCAAGAATATTCTTAAAAGTGTTATCGATAAAAAAGCTGCAATTCCATTCAAGCGTTATAATCGTGACATGGGTCATAAAACAGGAATGGCTGCAGGAAGATACCCAAAGAAAGCCTCATCTAACATACTTAAATTGCTTGAATCAGTAGAAGCAAATGCTCAAAACAAAGGGTTAACACCACCTTTCAAAATCACAAAAATTTTGGCAAACAAAGCAGCAAAACAATGGCATTATGGCAGGCATTTAAGAACAAAAATGAAAAAAACCCATGTAGAAATTGTTGTAGAAGAAACAGAGAAAAAAGAAAATAAAACAAAAAAAGAAAACAAAAAAATCAAAATTGCAAATAATGCACAAGAGATTAAAAAATGATTGAAAGAAATATTTTATCTCAAAAAATAAAGGAATTCCAGATAAAGGAATTTATAGCAGCAGAGTTTGCTAAGACAGGTTATAGCCACACAAAAATACAAAGAACCCCTTTAGGGGATAAAGTGACTATTTACACATCTCGCCCTGGATTAGTTGTTGGAAGAAAAGGGCAAAACATCAAGAGATTGACTATTATTTTAAAAAATAGATTCAAGATGGAAAATCCGCAAATAGAAATTGGGGAAATAGAAAATCCATTTTTTGATGCTCAATCAATCTCAGAAAAAATAGCTTATACATTGGAAAAATTTGGCTCTAAAAGATTTAAATCAATCGGTTATAAAGTCTTGCAATCAATTATAGATGCTGGTGCTTTAGGGGCAGAAATTGTAATTAGTGGAAAGATCCCAAGTGCAAGAGCAAGAAGATGGCGTTTCAGCAATGGTTATTTAAAAAAATCCGGGCACAAAGAGCAGTATATAATAGAAGGTCGTTCAACAGCCACATTAAAATCAGGTATAATAGGAATTGGTGTTACTATTATGCCACCTGGTGTTATGCTTCCTGATAAAATTAATTTCATCGAACAAAGTCCTAAGTTAGTAGAAGAAAAATTACCTATAGAAGAAGTAAAAGAGGAAAAGAAGGAAAAAAAGGAGAAAAAAGAAGTCAAAGTAGAAGTTAAAGAAGAAAAGAAATTAGAAACTAAAGAAAAAAAGACTAGAGTTAAAAAAAATGAAACTAAGAGAACTAAAACAGCTTGATCCAAAAGAGCTAGAAAAAAGATTAATTGAATTAAGGAGAGAGCTGATTAAATATAATGCTCAAATTTCAACTAGCACCCCTCCTGAAAATCCAGGAAATGTTAGAAAGGCAAAAAGAACAATAGCTAGAATTATCACACTCTTAAAATCAAAACAAAACACGGAGGTTATAACAAAAAGCAATGAGTGAAATATGCCATAAGTGTGGCTTACCACAGGATCTTTGCGTATGTGAGAGCATAGCAAAAGAAACTCAAGTAATAGAAATAAAAAAGGTAAAAAGAAAGTTTGGAAAAATGTCAACGATAATTCAGGGCATCGATGGAAAAGAAATCAACATAAAAGATTTATCGAAAAAGTTGAAGTCAAAATTTGCATGCGGTGGAACAGTTAAAAATGGAATTATCGAATTGCAGGGTGACCATATACAAGAAGCCAAACAAGAGTTAATAAAACTTGGGTTCAAATCAGAAACAATCAAGACAGGATAAAAATGGCCTTGAAGGACTATGTGAAATACGAGTTGATAGGCGCTCAACTAGAAGTAATCGACTCGAAAAATAAAAGCCTAATCGGCATAAAGGGAAAGATAATAGATGAAACAAAAAATATGCTTTTTTTGGATAACCAAAAAAAACTCATAAAATCACAATCAACATTCAAAATCAAACTAAAAAATAACACAATAAAAATCAAAGGACAACTTTTGGTTGCAAGATCAGAAGACAGGTTAAAGAAAAAAATAAAATGAAAAAACAAAATAAAGTTGGGATTGAAGTAAGTTTGCCTAAACAGAAATGTGATGATGAAAATTGCCCATTCCATGGCACACTAAAATTGCATGGAAGAGTTTTTGTTGGTAAAGTAAAATCAACAAAGATGCATAAAACAGCAATTGTAGAATGGGAGCGTTTATTTCATATTAAAAAATATGAGAGATACGAAAAAAGAAGAACGAAAATAAAAGCGCATATTCCTCCTTGTATTCAAGTCAAAGATGGTGATATAGTAAAAATAATGGAATCACGTCCAATATCAAAAACAAAAACTTTTGTGGTAATAGAAAATGAAACCAAGTAAATCTAAAATTGTAAAATCATTGCAAGTCGGGGCATTGATAAAATCCTGTGATAATTCAGGAGCTAAAATACTCAGATTAATCTCTGTTAAAGGCCATAAAACAACCAAAGGTAGAAGGTCTGCTGCTGGTGTTAGTGATTTCATAACAGCATCAGTTGTAGATGGAATACCTTCAATGAGAAAACAAGTTGTAAATGCAATTATTGTAAGACAAAAAAAAGAATACAGAAGAGCTGATGGTACAAGAATAAAATTTGAGGATAATGCTGCAATTGTATTAAAAGATGAAAAAGGTAATCCAAAGGGTAAAATTTTCAAGGGTCCAATTGCAAAAGAGGCTGCAGAAAGATGGACTGAAGTAGCAAAAATAGCCTCAATAATTGTTTAAAATGAAAAATAAATTTAGCAAACATTGGGTATCAAGCAAACAGCCAAGAAAGCAAAGGAAATACATAGCTAATGCACCTTTAAATATTAAACATAAATTTTTGGCTGCTCACTTATCAAAAGATTTAATTAAAAAATACAAAAAAAGAGCTATACCAGTTAGAAAAGGAGACACAGTTAAAATTGTTCGTGGTAAATTCAAAAAGAAAGCAGGAAAGATAGAAAAAGTCTTAACAAAAAAAACTCGTGTCTATATAGAAAATATTCAAAATACAAAACGAGACGGATCAAAAACATACATTCCTATTCACCCATCAAATTTAATTATAACAGAATTAAATTTAGAAGATAAAGAAAGACAAAAGATATTGCAAAGAAATAAATTGGAGACTAAAAAATGAGTAAAAGATCATTAAAAAGGATTGCAGCACCAAGAACCTGGCCTATTAAAAGGAAAGTGAATAAATGGTCTACACGTCCTTTGCCTGGCGGGCAAAAATTAGAATATGGTTTGCCATTGAATATTATTTTTAAAGATTTGCTTAAATTAACAAAAACAACAAGAGAAACAAAGCAAATTATAAAAGAAGGTAAGTCATTGGTAAATAAAGTTCCAAGAAAGGATTACAAATTTCAGGTAGGCCTTTTCGATGTTATAGAATTGCCAAACAAAGAATTTTTCAGATTATTATTTAATAAAAAAGGTAAGCTAATTATCCACCAAATAAAAAAGGAAGAATCCTCATTAATAATTTATAAAATAATAAACAAGACAATATTAAAAAATAAAATAACTCAATTAAATTTCCATAACGGAAAGAACATTCTTGTTGAAAAAGATAATTACAAAGTTGGTGACACCATAATATTAGATGAAAAAAATAATATTAAACAGCATTTAAAATTTGAAAAAGGAGCTTTGCTTTATTTAATTGGGGGAAAACATATAGCAGAAACAGGAATTCTTGAAACAATTCATAAATCAGAAGGTTCACAACCAAATAAAATAGAAATTAAAATACAAGATAATAATTTTACAACACTAAAAGAATATTCCTTTGTTATTGGGAAAGAAAAACCAATAATTTCACTACCATGAACAAAATGAGAGAGATAAGGATAGAGAAAATAACCCTAAATATAGGGGCAGGAGAAGCTGGTGCTAAGTTAGAAAAAGGTATGAAATTATTAGAAAAATTAACAAATAGTAAGCCAGTAAAAACAAAAACACAAAAAAGAATTCCAACATGGGGTGTGCGTCCAGGATTAGAAATTGGCGCTAAAATTACATTACGCAGGAAAAAAATAGAATTACTAAGAAAATTATTGGCATCTATAGGAAATAAACTTAAATCAACTCAAATTGGTAATGGAACATTTTCGTTTGGTATTCACGAATACATAGATATCCCTGGCTTTGATTATATTGCAGAAATTGGTATAATAGGCTTTGAAGTTGCAGTAACACTGCAAAGACCAGGTTTTAGAATAAAAAGGCGCTCAATCAAAACAAAAAAAATACCCAAAAAACACGACATAACAAAAGAAGAAACTATAGAATTTGTAAAAAATAATTTTGGCACTACAATAATTGAGGAATAAAAATGACAACAAGCGATTATAGGAAAGTTTTCAAACAACTTAAGGTCAAGCCAGCAAAGCTTCAGAAGTTTTTGAAGCATAACAAGCCAAAAGTAAGAAAATCTGGAGCTAGAACAAAGAGATGTAAACGATGTGGCCGTATGGGTGGTCATATCAGTAAATATAATTTGCATCTATGTCGCCAGTGCTTTAGAGATATAGCATTAAAACTAGGATTTAAGAGGTATACATAAAATGGCATTAAATGATCCTTTAGCAAATGCATTGTCAAAAATTTTAAACAATGAAAGAGTTAGTAAGAAAGAAATAGATATCTTTCCAACCTCAAAACTCGTTAAAAAAGTTCTTGATATAATGAACAGCAACAATTATGTTGGTAAATATTCATTAACCAAAGAAAACCGTGGTGATATACTAAAATTAGAATTAATAGGAAAAATAAACAAATGCGGTGTTATCAAGCCAAGGTTCTCTATTAAAAAAGAAGGTTATGAAAAATTCGAAAAGAGATTTTTACCAGCACAAGGCTTTGGAATATTAATTGTTTCAACAACAAAGGGTATAATGACCAATGAAGAAGCTAAAAAGAAAAATCTTGGAGGGAAATTATTAGTCTACGTTTACTAATATGAGATTCAAAGAATTAAAACAGGAAATTGAAATTCCATATGGAATAGAAGCTTCAGTAGAAGATAATTTAATAAAAATTAAAGGCCAAAAAGGAGAAAATCATAGAGCATTTCATTATCCTAAAATTAAAATTTTTAAACAGGACAACAAAATAATCCTTTCTGCAAAAAATGCCACTAAAAAAGAAAAAACAATGATGGGTACTATAAATTCTCACATCAACAACTTAATCAAAGGTGTTGATAGAGCATTTATCTATAAATTAAAAATATGCTCAGGGCATTTTCCAATGAAGGTTGTTATTGAAGGAAATAATGTTTTAATCAATAATTTTCTTGGAGAAAAAATTCCAAGAAAAGCAAAAATTATTCCAGGTGTTAAGGTAAAAATAGAAGGCAGTGAAATATTATTGGAAGGAATTGATAAAGAATCTGTAGCACAAACTAGTGCCAATATAGAATTAGCAACAAGAATAACAAACCGGGATAGAAGAATATTCCAAGATGGTTGTTATATAATATCAAAAGATGGAAAAGAAATTAATTGATTTACTAAAACTTAGAAAGAGAATGAAATCAAGAAAGCCAAATTTTATTAGACAGCAATATAACAAAAAAAAGAGTTTGGGAAAAAAATGGCATGCTCCTAGAGGTATGCATTCAAAACTAAGATTGGGTAAA
>Ga0209541_10016585_pt1 | contig 10880 bp, 10 predicted proteins | sample RifCSPlowO2_01_FD_184027 | JGI IMG/M metagenome (GOLD analysis project Ga0209541, IMG submission 184027) | Groundwater microbial communities from Rifle, Colorado - Rifle CSP2_plank lowO2_0.1 (SPAdes) (version 2) | ecosystem: Environmental > Aquatic > Deep subsurface > Groundwater | place... | reverse complement strand
CTTCGCTTCGCTACAGGGTTTATGTTGGCGATACTATTGACAGCATTGGCAACGCTACGAACAGCACTATAATTTTTGTTAATTTATCTGCCCAAGGAAATGGAACTATTTTTGTCAGAGTTGAGGGAAATGATTCCGCAGGTAACATAGTTAACTCTACGCCCCTGAAAATAACCGTCGACGGTACAATACCGTCTGCTGCTAATATTGTATCGCCTCTTCATACTGCAAACCTCAGCGATACAACACCTGAATTTACTTTGAATGCAACTGATGCTGTGTTTGCAGATGACTTGAATTTCACTATTCTGAGAATTTCTGATGGCTCTACGCTGGCAGCAAGGTTAGGTGCTAACAATACAAATGTTCTTGTTAATCTTTCTGCATTAGGGAATGGGACTGTGCAAGTAGTTCTGCGTGTCAGGGATCCTGCTGGCAATGAAAGGAATTCATCCTTCATCAATATAACAATTGACGATACCGATCCAACTGTTACTATAACAAATCCTGTTAATGCTACAAATACTACTGATACGACTCCTGAAATAACTTTCAATATTACGGACAATGTATTTTCTGGATTGACTTACAAAATATTTATTGGGAATACTGTAGACAGTATTGGCAATATTACAAACAGTACACTAACTGATGTTAACATATCAGCACAAATCAACGGCACATTTCTCATAAGAGTTGAAGGCACAGATCCAGCTGGCAAAAGGGTTAACTCAACATCGTTGACGATATATATCAGCACTACTGTTCCATCTGTTGCACTCAATACACCCCCTGTGAATGCAACAAATACAACCGATGCAACACCTGAGATTAACTTCACAATTACCGATAGTTTTTTTACTTCTGGATTATTTTACAGAATACTTGCCAATGAAACTGTGAATACGAATGGCACGACAAGCAATAATACTGTTACTCGTGTCAATCTTTCTTCTCTATCTGATGGTAATTATCTAATAAGGGTAGAAGGAGAAAATCCTTCTGGTTGGAGGACAAATTCTACACCACTTACATTGAGAATTGATACAACAGCGCCTTCTGTTTCAGTATCATTGTCGTCCGAATCAATATCAGGAGGATCTACAGTGGTTATTACTTGCTCGGTTAGCGACACCCTTGATCCAGGAACAGGAATAAGTTCACTTACTGTGCAGAAACCTGGTGGTTCTTCTGTCAGCGCAACTTCTGGCGCTACTTTCGGCGATACATCTGAATTGGGCACTTATACAATAAGCTGCACTGGAAAAGATAATTTGAATAATTCAGCAACAACGACCAAGCAGTTTGTAACCTCTGGCGGAGGAGGCTCCTCAGGCGGAGGAGGGGGCGGTGGCGGCGCTGGCAGTTCAGGAAAAGCCACTTATTCTTTCACCAAAATAACTCCTGGAGGCACGAGTATAATAAAGATTAATGACAAAAATGTGGGAATAAAGACAATTAGCATCAGCGTTAACAATGACGCGAATGATGTTTCTATAGTTATTCAAAAACTAGCTGGTCAGCCGGCAAGTGTTACAAAAACAATAACAGGCAATGTATATCAGTACATAGAGATTACGCATCAAAATCTGAATGACAGCAATGTGAAAAGAGCTCTAATAAAATTCAATGTAACAAAACAGTGGCTTGCAGACAATAATTTCTTGCCAAATGAAATTGCTCTTTCAAGATTCACTAATAACGACTGGGAAAAATTAGTTACAAATGCATTGAGAGAAAATTCGCAGGAAATAGAATATGAAGCTGTATCTACTGGACTGTCTGTTTTTGCTATTGTGGGTGAAAAGGCTGCGGCACCACCCGAGGCAACAACTACTACTATACCCAGTGATGAAGTTACGACAAGTACAATAATAGCTACAACAATACCTTCGGCGGCAGGTCAAACGGACTTTGGATTGATTGGTATGGCTGTATTTGTGATAATAGTCATTTTTGTTCTTGTTTATGTAGTCTACATGAAAATAGGAAGAAAGAAGCATCATAGTGAACATCATTCTTCAACTCATTGAAAGGTTCTAAAGTAACGATTGAACCATACGATACTCATACTTAAGAATTTTATTCTATAAAAGAATTGCATGAAATTGTCCTTGAAAGGACATTTCTTTCCAACAAGCCTTTTCTTTTTGAAAAAAGAAAATCCTTGGGAAAAGAAAAGATAAAGGAGTTTTTGATCGAACTTTTTTCAAAAGTTCGGGTGATTGAAAATGAAAAAACTTGCCATACTGATGCCATTATTGCTCATAGCAGGATGCATTCAGGAACCATTACATAATATAACTATATCTGAGCATAATGTTGATTATATTTTTACTTCTGATATCAGGGAAGCTATACAAGTTCCTGCAAATAATCAGACCGGAATAAGAGATCTTATACTGAAGAATTACAGGATTAATCTTGTTTTCGATGGAAAGGATCAGCAAGATAATGCAATCATAGCTCTTGCCTTTCATGATATCACAAGCAAACTTACACCATATTTCATAAACGAAAATATATCAAAAGAATTTGCTATTTATTACTACATAGATGATCAGTGGTATGACATACAGAAAAACCAGACGGAAAAACCAGACTTGAATAAAGAAGATGAAGTAACTTTATGGATTCTGGGACCAAAAACTGGAGCAGAAAAGACAGAAATAGCATTAGAAGACAGGACTATAATTGTTCAAGGCACCAACAGGGAAAATCTAGCCAAAGCTGCTGATAAATTAGTTTTGATCGTGATGGGTATAGAGAAGGTTTAGATTAAGAGAAGTTCCCTTTACCTCTTTTCACAATAAAATATATCACGCCTCCCATAAGAGTTATATTTAATAAGAGTGTATACGGAAAATAAAAAAACATCCCGATAAAATTTCTCGCGTCTATTTTTTCTCCGTATCTTCTAAGAGCAATTAACATCAGTAAAAAAGTAAGAATGCCCGAGACAATGCCAAAAATATAGACTATGTTTATTCCCCATACAGGAATCATGTATATCATGTTGATAATACCGGCAAAACTAAACCAGTTAAAAAGGTAGTATAAAAGGTTTAACAAGCTGGAATTTGGAGAAATCCAATAAAGAACGTTGTAAGCAATTATTGGAATGGAAAACATAGCTATGATAAACCAGAACATATGAACTAGAAGAACGTATGAGGCAGAAGGCGATTTTCCTATAAAGTTTTTGTGTAAGAATATTGATTGAAGTATTCCTTTTGTCCATCTGAATCTTTGTTTAAATAAACTGTGTATTGTCTGAGGAACAACAGTGTAAGCTATTGCTTTCGGTTCTAATACGACATCATAACCAGCTTTCTTTATCTGCAGCGCTATGTCAAAATCTTCTGATGATGTTTTCTTGCTAAATCCTCCTGCTTTTTTCAGTGACTCTTTCTTGAAACAAGTAAAGGCTCCACATATACCAGGGGACGTCTTAATAATAGAACTAAAAGTCTCCCTAACGAACTGCAGATATGCGTATTCTACGTTCTGGAATATTCCAAGTACACTTTTTTTGTTTGTTACTTTTGCAACCCCGGAAACAGCACCTATATTTCTTTTACCCATGGGTTTTACAATCTCTTTTATAGAATACCTATCAACTACTGTATCGGCGTCTATCGTTATAATCAAGTCGTGAATTGAGTTTTTTATTCCCCTGTTAAGGGCTTCCACTTTGCCCTTATGATTCTGTCTTAATATTTTGACACCCAGTTGCCTGCATATCTTTATGGTATTATCTGTGGACCCGTCATCAACGACTATTATCTCAATTTTAGATTTTGGGTATTTTGAGTTTTTTATTGATTTTATGCATCTGGCTATGTTCTTCTCCTCATTATAAGCAGGTACAATAACACTTATTCCAGGTGTTTTTGGTGAAGATTCATATTGATTTTTCTTGGACTTGATAAAGAAAGCAACAGCTATAGAAAACCACGCCACTAAAACGACCATTGTTGAAAAAAACATGACAGTTGTCAATAGGAATATCGGTTCCATGAATTCACCCCCTTGATTTATATAAATATAGCAAGATTACAATTTTATAAAGTAATAAAATAATGTTTATTAAAAAGAAGGGGTATATGAATGGAGCCAGTTCACACTATAAGCCAAATGTTATATTCTGTCCTTATTTATCCAGTAGCTGTTTTTTCCGTAATATTCTATATATTAGCAGTATACGGGGCAAAAAGAAGAAGCAGAAAAATGAAGATGAAGAGGATATCTAATTGGCCCACAGTAACTATCCAGATACCCACAAAAGATGAGCTTGTTGCTATCAGGTGTGCAAAGAAATGTCTTAAATTTGATTATCCGAAGAACAAATTCGAGATCATAATAGGTGATGACAGTACCAATCCTGAAATATCCAAAAAAATAAAGGAATTCGCGAAAAAATATAAGAACGTAAAAGTTACGAGAAGAAATTCAAATTTTGGCTATAAGCCCGGAAACCTTAATCATATGTTAAAGTACTCTGAGGGAGACATACTGGTAATATTTGACTCTGATTTTGTCCCGGGAAAGAATTTTCTTAAGAAGATTGTTGCCCCGTTCGTATACGATGAAAAGATTGCATGCGTTCAGGCAAAGTGGGATTATCTGAATATAAGACAGAATACAACGTCAAAGTTATCTTCTTCAATCCTGATGGTCTACCACCATCTAATTGCGCCAATTAATAATAAGCTTGGAATTTCACTTCTTTTTGGATCCGGGGAAGCTATAAGAAAAAGCGTTCTGATAGAATTGGGTGGATGGAAGAACTGGGCAATGACAGAGGACGTTGAGTTTTCTCTCAGAGCTATAAAACATGGATACAAAACAGTATATCTTGAAGACGTTACAGTTCCAGGAGAAGTTCCTTTCACTGTTGATGGGCTTGCAAAGCAGCAAAAAAGATGGGCTTACGGCAACACAAAAGCCTTTATGGACAATATGAAATGGGTTATGTTTGGAAAAAGATTCTCTCTAACCCAGAAATTTTTCCTTTTGCTGACTCTTGTAGGATATGTTTCGGCACCTATAATTCTGGCATTCATTATTACCGGCACCATATTCTGGTTCACTGGAACCCCTGGGTCCATTAATTTGGCTTTATTCTTCTGGGAGACTTCAAGGATTTTGATAATAAATTCAGGATTTCTATTTGCAATGCTTATTGCACTCTCCAAAGAACATAGAAAGGAGATGACGCTTCATGTTGTCATAGCGTCTTTAACGATTGGTTTGTGGATAGCTGTCAGCGTTTTTGACGGATTCATCAAGGCTATCACAAGAAGGGAGATGAAATGGTACATGATAAGAAAGAGGGGAAACGAACAATTAATTCTCAAAAACGGAGTTCGTCCGTTTTAATGATTTCTTTGCCATTTCTTTGATATGCAAAATCCAGAAATAATGAGAAACGAGAAGATTTTCCTTATTCTGATTTGTCTTCCCCTGGTTATGTTCATTGGAACCAATCAGGGCTATTTCTGGGACGAGGCAGTATTCTTAGGGTTATCAAAGAATATTCAGCACGGAAATTATTACATTAATTTGTATCAAGAGAGTTATAGGCCTCCTTTATTTCCCATGATCCTTTCTATGTTTTATCTATTAGGAGATTTTCTGAAAATAATTCCGATAATATTTGCAATAAGCATGATTATCATCACGTATTACTTCGTTAAAAAAATAATAAATCAAAAAGTTGCATTACTAAGCGCAACATTTATCGCCACAGCTCCGTGGATAATCTATTATTCACAAAGAATTCTCACAGAAACATTATTCATGCTGCTTTTCACTGCTTCAATATTCCTTATTTGCCTAGGTACAGAAAAGAAAAAGTTTCTGCCATTAACATTTGCTTTATTTGGACTTGCTTTTCTGACTAGATACCAAGCTATACTATTGATACCTATATTCTTCTTCTATATTCTGATTATAAAGAAAACATCTATACTAAAGACAAAGGAATTTTTCATTTCTTTGGTAATATTTCTTATAATTCTTGTGCCCTGGTTTTACATAGGCTTCACTTATTATACAAATCCGTACGAACTTTACATAGATCAGCTGAATAATGGCCTGATCAATCCACCCGAAGCTTTCCAGGGACCGTTTTATTTTTACATAATAAATTCAATAGGAATTTTTGGGGTTTCTATAATCCTTCTTCCACTTTTTCTCAGAAAAAAAGTATTAAAGAATAAATTCAATATTCTTCTGTTAATCTCGATGATAATAATCATATTGTTCTTTTCTACGATGGAAAGGAAGGAATATAGATATATTGTTTCTTTTTCTGGTGTTTTCTACATTGCTGCTGCTTATTCATTAATAAGCATTGAGAAAAATTTCAAAGATAGAAAAGTATTATTTTATCTTGTTGTTGCATTGATACTGGCAACAAATCTTTTGATGGCTTCCCAGGTGATGCTATATGGCAAGTATTCTGGACAAAACGTGATGGATGCTTCTTTATTTTTACAGCAAAGAGTAACAGAAAATGATTTTATCATCGGGCAGAACTATCCTGTAATAAATTATTTTTCTAATGCTAATGTACTAGACTATCCTAAGACAGAAGAAGAATTTACTGCATTGGCAAAAAAATATAATGTTAAATATTTTGTAGTCGACTATGGGGAATTTGGCCTGCCTGATTACATCAATGAAATTAATTCAGAAGAGATAGCTGAATTCGGAGAAGACGAATACAAAGTCATTGTCAACGAAATTCCTTCTTAGATATTTCTTTCATAACTACTGTGGCATAGCTGCCTTTTGGCAAAGAGAAATAGAAAGTAACATCCTTTCCCTTTATTTTGTATTTGATATCAGGGTTTATGAAAGTTCTTCTATTGCCTCCCCTGCATGACAAGTTCAGTTCTTTTATTTCGAAATCTTTGGAGGTTATTCTTTCCCTATCAAGGATTTTCTTAATATTTCTTGGTATCGATCTTGTGTCGCTACCTACTATTGGCAGATCTTTGCTTTTCCTTTTTGTTTTTAGAATTTCATTCAAAGATTCGTTGAAAATGTAAGACTGGTAAGCATTTATGAAAAATTTCAATTTATTTTTTTCTATTTTGGCTATCCTATTATATCTTTTCTCGTAATTCTTGTTTATTAAATCAAGTGCTTCATCAAATTTTCTTTTTATCAATAATTTTCCTATTATATGATTATTCGTGCTAAAGCGCTGCGGGCCGAAATAATTAGGTATTTCTTTATCATATATCTCTTTTAGGATCATTGGTATATTCCGAATATTTTTGCAGTTATGAAGAGTTATCTCAAAATTATTTTCTATAAGATCTCCAACACCAAGTACCTTATCTGTTTTTCCTATAACTTTAACTTCAATATTATCTTCTTTGAATCCGTCTACATTCTTCTTGATTGTCATGTATTGTTCTGTAACTGCAAATTTATCCTTCAATCCTGCATAGGATATTTCCTTCTTGCCTATCCCATATTTTTCTGCTATTATTTTTACAGCTTGATGAGTTGTCATATTCCTTTTCTTAAGAAGAACCAATGAATTTTTTCCTTCTGATAATTCCACTTTATTTTTTCTGGAGTACTTGGAAAAGAATTTTCTGTCGATTATTTCCTTAACAATAAAATCTTCAGGATTTTGTAATTTTCCCCCAATTCCTCTGATTTTTGTTGTGTAAAGGTAATTTAACTTTATGATGATCACCTTGATTGTTAGCTAACGATAGGCTAACCTATCATATTTTTGTCTGAACTAATTAAAAACTAGGGTTAATAAGAAAAACGAAAGCTTCCCGATACGAAGTATCGGATGTCTGTTTCTGGGTTATATTTTAGACTAGCAACTTTTCAGTTTACTATCATTTTGACCAATCGAATCAATTAATTATCTCAACAAAGGTAATGATCCAGTAACTTTATTTATTTTAGCATCATCGGCAGGTCCTATGCCTAAACAAGTTACTGTTCCTTTTTTTATTTCTGTAAGTCCTGCATCGCTGATTAGTGCATGTGGAAGCTTTAGATCAATGCACTTTTTATTTAATTCTAGTAGTTGATCTAAATCCTTCACCTTCAGGACTATTTTCTTCTGGCCTTCCTTTTCCCATTTGGCCGTTTCTTTGCTTTTTTTTGCAGAAGAATAGCTTGCATGAGCGGATTGAACAGCCAATTTGCCCTTGCTTAATTTCAGATCGCTTCTGACTACAATAACTTGTTTCATTTTTTCCCCTTCGCCATTGCTGCAAATATTCTCTGCAATGCTGATATATTCGTTAGTATCGCCAAAATTACAATAAAATAGCCCAATACTGCTAAGCTGAATACAGCAGAAAATAATGCTACTATTAATAAAAATATTCTGTCCTGCCTTTGAAGAATTCCAACACTTAGTTCGTCAATTATCTTTTTCTCTGATGCTGCTGCTTTTGCATAAGTTGTCATCATGCTACCGAATAAGTACAGAAATAACCATATTTCTGAATCAATAAATAATGTAGGAATTGATACAAAAATAAGGGCAAAAATTATTATTGCTTCCGTATATCTGTCTAGAATTGTATCCAAGTAAGCTCCCTTCTTTGTTGCCTCTTTTCTATGTCTTGCAACAGCGCCATCTACAAAATCCAAAAATCCGCCTACCCCAAAAAGGAGTGCTGCTAAAAGAAATCTTTGATTTATGATAAAATATACAGATATCATAGTAAGTATAAGGCCAATATAACTCCATTGGTTGGCTGTCAGAAAGGAAAAACTCTTTCCGATGTTTTTTCTTGCCTTATCATTTTTTTTCATTGAAAGCATAATATGCCTCTTGAATGATGCATGGTAACCTCTCCTATTTTTTAGTTTCTTTTTTTTGATCAGTAAGGCAAAAACAGAGGTTATTGTTTTCTCTTACTTTCCCTATACATTATTGTGTAAAGGGTATTGTTCTTTTTTATCCAGAGCTTTATAAGTGTTTTTTAGAATTATTATTCATGGTCTTTGACCCCTCTATTTTTGTAACGCTTGTACAACAATACGGCTATTTTGGGGCATTTATTGCAGGATTTCTGAGCAGTTTTACTTTGTTTATACCTTCACCTACATTCATAGGAATCTTTTTCATTGGCGGGGTAATGAATCCAGTATTAGTGGGGATTTTTGCAGCCCTTGGATCTACTTTAGGGGAAAGTATAAGCTACTTATTTGGTTTTGGGATCAGCAAAGCTGCAAAAAAGAAATACAAGAAGACTATAAAGAAGATAGAAAAATGGTTTCTTAAATATAAGCCGAGTGTTGTGATATTCATATTTGCAGCCACGCCTTTGCCTTTTGACATCGTAGGAATCGTGGCTGGCATCGTTAATTATGACAAGAAGAAATTCTTGATAGCTACATTGACTGGAAAACTGGTTAAATTTATTTTTATAGCGGTGGCAGGGTTTTATTTACTGCCGTATCTGACGGGTATATTTTGAAGCCTTTTCTTTTTCCAAAAAAGAAAATCCTTGGGAAAAGAAAAAAGATTAGGTTTTTGATCGACCCAAACTTTTGGGAAAAGTTTGATCAAAACTAGTTTCTTGATCAAACTTCTTTTCTAAAGAAGTTTGTTACCATGGTCTCTTCTTCAATTTGGCTGAATGCCCTATAAAATTAGTGAACAAATGAATAGGTGGTGTTAGTACTACAAGAATTATTATAATTCCTATGTCTATGATTGCAAAAAACCCTGCAAAAATAAGCGCGAAAACTAGAAAATCTAATTGATCTAACGGCACGGTCTTCTTTCCGGGCTGTATTCCTAATCTTCGTTTTATGAAAGAGCCAACTATGTCCCCAAACAATGCCCCAAAGCTCAATGCAATAATTAGTGGAATAGTAAACTGCACTAATCCTAATTCTTTAGGGAAACGGGAATGAAAATACATCTGAATAAGACCTATTAGAATGCCTATAGCTATGCCTCCCACCGTTCCTTCTATTGTCTTGCTTTTGCCAAGCAGCCTTTCCTTTCCAAACTTCTTGTTGAAATCCAGGGATTTCTTTCCTTTCATCACTACAGGAAAGGCATTCGCACAGTAAGCAGGCCATACGAACCAGAGGGCCTGAAATATCAGTATAATTATATCAACCATGAATTACCTTAAAACCTAGAGGATAAAAACTTTTTATCCGAGCTTGATTATATCTGTTTTATGGACATGAATTTCCTTCTGAAAATGGTATTTTTTACTGTGATAACTGCATTTCTTATATTGGTTGCTGCTATGCTTGTTCAAAGAGCAAAGCCTGAATTAGTAGTAACGCCTGGTTTGTTACTGTATGGTGCATTTAAAAAAAAGTATACGAAAAAGAAAGGTGACACGAACGTCGTAACTTGGTTGGTCTTTGCATTAGTCGTTGTTTTGGTAGTGGGAATAGTAGCTATAATAATAGGAACTGTTTTCTTTGGCTGGAATCCTCTAGCATCAATATTTAAATCGAAATTCTTGGCATGGATACCATTTTTCTGATTATTATGGAAATTCTTATTATGAAATATTATAGTTTTGATCAAGCCTTTTCTTTTTTCAAAAAAGAAAAGGCTTGGGAAAAGAAAAAGGATAAAATAAAGAAAGGTTTTTGATTGACCTTTTTCCTAAAAAGGTCAGGTGATTGAAAATGACATTCCATCTTAAGTTTGTGAGAATTTCTTTTCAACACCATATAGATGATAGTTTTGGGAGAAAAATAGAATGAAAGAGTTTTTTGATCAATCTTTTTTACGAAAAAAGATTGGGTGATTGAAAATGACATTTCCGCTGCGTAATTTTGTTTTGAGTCTTGTAGTGGGATTAGTTATACTGGTAATAATGTTTATGGTTATGGCACTAGTCTTTCCT
>Ga0209541_10016584_pt1 | contig 10880 bp, 11 predicted proteins | sample RifCSPlowO2_01_FD_184027 | JGI IMG/M metagenome (GOLD analysis project Ga0209541, IMG submission 184027) | Groundwater microbial communities from Rifle, Colorado - Rifle CSP2_plank lowO2_0.1 (SPAdes) (version 2) | ecosystem: Environmental > Aquatic > Deep subsurface > Groundwater | place... | reverse complement strand
AGATTGGCGAACGCCACCGACAGACCTAAACTTGATATCAATGCAAAAGCCTGGCCAACGGTAAGCCAAAAACCGCCCCGAGCCACGTAGCGCATGTCGGTTTTGAATATTCTCTCAGAGAATCGAAGCAGTCTTTGCATAACTTTATCCTATGCTATACTTAAACCAATATGGAGGCAAATAAAGTATTGCGTGGGGCTGTATATGCGGGTCTCTTCGCGGTTCTTTTCATCCCTCTTTTTGTCTCCAACCACCTCTTTTTTCCATTCATCACGGGCAAGAACTTTGCCTTCCGTATAATAGTCGAGGTAGTTGCTGCCCTCTGGCTAATCTTGTGGTTTCGTGAACCGGTTCTGCGCGTTAAACGCTCTTGGCTTTCCCTCGCGGTTGTCGCGCTCCTCGCGGTCTTTTGTTTGGCTGATGCGTTTGGTGTCGCCCCGTACCGTAGTTTCTGGTCTAACTACGAGAGGATGGATGGTCTAGTTACCCTCTTGCACGTAGTTACGTACTTTTTCTTGATTATCTCTGCTTTCAACACAGAGCGATTGTGGGATTACTTTTTCCATACCTCACTCGGGGTTGCCCTTATTACTAGCATCTACGGTTTTTCCCAGCTTGCTGGTTGGGCGACGATTAATCAAGGCGGAGTCCGTCTTGATGCCACATTCGGCAACGCCACGTACCTGGCGGTTTATATGCTTTTCCACATATTTATCGTGACCTACTATTTCTTCAAGTACTACTCAATATCTTGGACTCGCTACGCCTATGGTGCTTTGGCGCTCATTTATCTGGCCATCCTTTATTTTACTGAAACTCGTGGGGCCATATTGGGCCTTGTAGGAGGTGCGCTTATTTCTTTAGGGGTGGCTGGGCTTTCCAATACGGACAAGGTAAGACAGTGGTGTTTTGGGGCAATTGGTGTGGCCGTGCTTTTGGTGGTGGTATTTATCGGCTTTCGTAATACCAGTTTCATTAAAAGTAGCGGCACACTCTCTCGTTTTGCCTCTATCTCGCTTACGGAGACAACTACTCAATCACGTTTCATCATCTGGGGTGAGGCTTGGCAAGGTTTCAAAGAGCGTCCAGTCCTTGGTTGGGGGCACGAGAATTTCAACGTTGTTTTCAATAAGTTCTATGACCCAAAACTGTGGCCTCAAGAGACCTGGTTCGACCGGGCCCACAACTTTATTTTTGACACACTGATTGCGGCTGGTATCTTGGGCCTCATCTCATATCTCGCTATTTTTGCCGCCGCCTTGTGGATGTTGTGGAAGAGCAAGAACAGTTTCAGCCTCGCCGAGAGGGGTATCTTTACCGGGCTTTTAGCCGCTTATTTAATTCAAAACTTTTTCGTTTTCGATAACTTGCTTAGTTACGTAATGATCTTTTCAATTTTGGGCCTGATACATTTCAAGACCACAGAGGAGCGCGCGGCCTTTCCTTGGTTTGCCGATCTTATCGCTAAAGCGAGGGCTACCTCTTCGGGTGCTTACGCGAGTGTGTCGGGGGTATTTGTTGTTCTTGTGTGTCTTTTCACGCTATATTTTGCCAACTACAAACCGATTGAGGCCAACACCTTGTTACTCAAGGGCCTCTATCCTCGCGCCTTAGCCCAAGCCAATTACGATACCATGGAGGAGCTTTTCAATCTCAAGACTTTCGGTTCAATGGAAGCTCGCGAGCAGTATATTTTCGCGCTTTCCGATTTGCGTGGTCAGGCAAACAACAACCAAACTCTATTCACAAAAAATCTTGAACTTGCACACTCTCAAATGACAGAGCAACTTAAAATTACTGGTAACGATGCTCGCCACCAGCTATTTATGGGGTCTTTCCTCCAATCTTTCGGTCGACCAGATGAAGCACTGATCCATTACAACAAGGCCTTGGAACTTTCGCCCAAAAAGCAGATTATTTTCTTCAGTTTAGTGACGGCCTACTTGGGGAAAGGTGATAGCGGGAAGGCTCTTGATTTGGCCAAGCAAGCATATGAACTTGACCCAACATACGATCGTGCCCGCACGGTTTACGCGGGTATGCTTATCCGAACTGGCAACAATGTTTTAGCTAGCAAGATACTTACCGATCGTTTCGGCACGGCACTCATACCTGATCAGGAGATTATTGCTGCGTACGCTGCTGTCGGTCAGTTCTCCAAGGTCATCTCTATATGGAAGGATAAGGTCGCGAGTGACCCAAATAACCCACAATACTACTTAGCTTTAGCCGCTGCCTACTACGCCAACAATCAGGATAGCCTCGCCATAAGCACCCTAATGGACATGGGCAAATTGAGTCCTGAAGCCCAAAAAGTTGCGGACGGGTACATCGGTCAAATCAAAGCCGGCACTCTCCCAAGGCAGTAGAGCTATTGACTTTTGGTAATTGGCGAGTATAATAGCCTGCATATGGGTGTGTTCCCTTGCTCGCTCGACGAGACAGAATAGCAATATTCCGGGATTCTCCTACAAAATCGCACAGATGACCCTTCGGGGTCTTTTGTGTATTTGGGGTAATAGTGTAAAATGATTTTGTTGTCCTTGTACACCACTCTCGGTCGCACTCATATAAGATTTTGTAGGAGGCCGCCACCGAGGGTGGTGCATGCGGGCAACAAATCCCAAGCGCCAAAGTTCAAAGCTCAAATAAGTTTGCAAATTTCGTTTTGAAAATTGAAAATTGTGAAGTGAAAATTTTTTAAGGTTATCCACACATTGCTCTTGCGTGTAACTTTTTGCTTGCAAATTGATTTATAATTGTATGTAGAAGGAGGAACTAAAAAGGTCGAATAAAAAGTAGTACACAAATAAAAATTCTATGGCAAAAGCAAAGAAGGCAGCGAAGAAAGGAAAGAAGAAGGCAGGAGGAAAGAAGAAGCGAATTTAGTTTCCGCTTTTTCCCACTTACAAAATCACTCACCGCAAGGTGGGTGTTTTTGTTTCTGGTTCCGAACGTAGTTGAGGAATATGTTATACTGAGTTGCTTATGTCTATTTTGACTAAAATATTTGGCGACAACAGCTCTAGGCGTGTCAAGGAGCTTGAGCCACTGGTGGAGCGCATAAACTCCTTAGAAGAAGGGATGAAAGCCCTAGCAGATGCAGATTTAAGGGCTAAAACAAGCGAATTTAAGGAGCGTTTAGCCAAGGGGGAGACGCTTGACGACCTATTGCCCGAGGCCTTTGCCGTAGTGCGTGAGGCGGCGCGGCGCACACGAGCCGAGCGGCATTTTGATGTGCAGTTAATTGGTGGTGTTGTGATGCACAAAAGTGGTATTGCCGAGATGCGCACTGGTGAAGGCAAAACCTTGGTGGCCACTTTGCCGCTCTATCTAAATTCACTCACTGGCAAAGGTTCACATCTTGTCACTGTTAATGATTATCTCTCACGTCGTGACGCCACTTGGATGGGGCAAGTTTACAATGCGCTTGGTGTTAGCGTTGGCGTTATCAATCACGAGAGTTCGTTTATCTATGACGAGACTCAAGTCGCAAGTGCCAAAGAACAAAGTTTAGACGAAGAGAGAGATAAGCTAGGATTTTTTAAAGTTGAGTACGAATTCTTGCGACCTTGCACGCGCAAGGAGGCTTACGCGGCCGACATTACTTATGGCACCAACAACGAATTTGGCTTCGATTATTTGCGCGACAATCTTGCCTACAACAAGGATATTGTTGTCCAACGTCCTCACCACTTCGCCCTTGTTGACGAGGCGGATTCCATCCTGATTGATGAAGCCCGTACCCCGCTTATTATCGCTGGTCCCACGGCCGAGAGCGAATCGCTCTATGCCAAATTTGCCAAAATCGCCGATGGTTTAACCCCGATCACTCATTATGAAGTGGACGAAAAGCAAAAAGCTATCCAACTCACCGAAGTCGGGATAGACAGTGTGGAGAAAACGCTTGGCGTAGATAATATTTATACCGAAGGCGGCATCAAGACGGTGCATCATCTTGAGACTGCCGTGCGAGCAAAGGCTCTATTTCTGCGTGAGCGGGATTATGTGGTGAAGGACGGCAAGGTGATAATCGTTGACCCCTTCACGGGCAGGCTCCAGCCGGGCCGACGTTGGAGCGAGGGCTTGCATCAAGCCATCGAGGCCAAGGAGGGGGTTAAAGTAGAGCAAGAGTCGCGCACCTACGCCTCCATCACATTCCAAAACTACTTCCGTCTCTACGAGAAGCTCTCTGGCATGACCGGTACGGCCGTAACGAGCGCCGAGGAGTTTGCCAAGGTCTACGGTTTAGATGTGGTGGCCATCCCAACCAACAAGCCTTCGGCAAGACAAGATGGGAATGACCAAGTTTTTCAAACCGAGAACGGCAAGTTTAAGGCTGTGTCGCGCACGGTTAAGGCTTTGCAAGAGAAGGGTCAACCGGTACTCATTGGCACAGTCTCGATAGATAAAAATGAGAAGCTTTCGGAATATCTCTCGCGCGACGGGGTCAAGCACAATGTGCTAAATGCCAAGAACCATGAGAAAGAGGGTGAAATTATCGCTGATGCGGGTAAGAAAGGTAGTGTGACTGTGGCCACCAACATGGCCGGTCGCGGCGTGGACATCAAGCTTGGCGGTATGAACGCCGATAAAGATAAATACGAGGAGGTTAAAGCTTTAGGCGGTTTATTTGTGCTCGGTACCGAGAGGCACGAGGCAAGGCGCATCGACAACCAACTCCGTGGCCGCTCGGGTCGTCAGGGCGATCCTGGCGAAACCCAATTTTTCGTATCGCTTGAGGATGACTTAATGCGCGTGTTCGGCTCAGACCGTATTAAAGGGATGATGGGTCGCTTCGGCATTGCCGAGGACGAGCCTATTGAGAGCAAACTTGTGTCGCGCTCGATTGAAGGAGCTCAAGAGAAGATTGAGGGCTTCCATTTCGACGCCCGCAAAGCAACACTTGACTACGATGACGTGCTCAACTTTCAACGCAAACTTATTTACTCGCGCCGGCGCACTATCTTAATGGGCGCGGATGAAGAAGTTGAGCGTGACCTCTCCGAACTCATAGCTGGTAATACTGAACTTGAAGAAATAATCGCTAAAAAGCGAACTGAACTGGGAGAGAGCTTCCTACCCAACCTGCGCCAATTGCTCTTGCAAATCATAGATATGCTTTGGCTCGAGCACCTGGAGGCAATGGACTACCTGCGTAGCTCTGTGCGCTTGCGCGCCTACGGCCAGCGCGATCCGCTCATAGAGTACAAGCGTGAGGGCTTGATGATGTTTAAAGAAATGGAGGCCAGTTTGCTTGAGAACATAGCCAAACTTTTGCCCAACGTCGGAGCCGTCAAAGTCGCCAGTGCTCAAAATAATTTGCAGGAAGTAAGGGAGGGAGCCCAAGAAGTGGGTCACAAGTCTGCCGTATCCGCACTTGGCGGTTCAACCGCCAAGTCAGTAGGAAGAAACGACCCCTGCCCCTGCGGCTCTGGTTTAAAGTACAAAAAATGCGGCATGATAGGAGCCAAGGAGCATAAAGGGTAGTAATGGATATTTACGAAAGAATCTTTCTGTTTGTGCTTGGCATAATTGGTTTGCTACTTGCGTATCAGTGGTTGTTTTTGAGTCAAAAGGGATGGGAGAAATATGTCGGGTTTTTCAAAAGACATCCAATCATGTATGCGTTAGTAAACTTTAAGCCGGGCTCATTTGATATTCTGCACGAGTGGGAGAGTGGGCTGGAGAAGAAAAGATCAAAGATTACCGGTATTGCCTATTTGGTCGGAGGACTGCTCTTTTTATTGAGCGCATTTTTATGAGGGCAAAAATAATACAAGGCAGGATGAGTGAGGAGAAGTTACGGCATTTTAATTGCGGCAAGTGTAATGGCTGGTGGACTATTGGTGACCCGAAGGCCACGCAGAAAGTGTGGTTTTGCCCTTGGTGTGGGCTTAAACAAGAGTTTAAGAAATTGCCCGTTTCGTGGTTAAAAAACTCGTAGTGAAGCGAAGCAACAGATATGTCCCATGTGTCGCATATGACGAATAAGACAAATTTGATCCCAGCCCACGGAGGCTATCGCAACCTCAAGTCTTTTCAAACCTCTACCCTTGTTTATGATTTAACCCTCACTTTCTGCCAGCAGTTCGTGAAGGATGTCCGGATGCGGGGTCAGATGGTTCAGGCCGCCCGTTCGGGTAGACAAAATATTGCCGAAGGTAGTCAGGCATCCGGCACATCGAAGAAGACCGAACTTAAACTAGTGAGCGTGGCCAGGGCCAGTCTTGAAGAGCTTTTACTCGATTACGAAGATTATCTTAGGCAACACAATTTGAAAATTTGGAGCAAGCAGAGTACTGAAGCACAGGGAGTCAGAGCTTTGGCCTATAAGTCCGATAGGACCAATGAGACCTATAGGGCCTATCTTAAAACCCCTGAGAGTTTCTCTAATGTTTTAATTTGCCTCATTCACCAAGCCAATTATTTACTTGACCAGCAGTTACGCTCGCTCGAGCAGGCCTTCCTCAAAGATGGCGGATTTACCGAAAGATTGTACAATGTCCGTAAAGCCACAAGATGAAAAAGCAACAGACCAACGAGCTTGAGGAGTATGTGCGCGAGGCCTTGGAGGCTATTGGTAAGGGCGTGGCGGGTTGAGGCAAGATTGAGGGCACTATCGATTTTGACGTGGCGGTTACGAGTACGCGCGAGGGGAGTGGTGGGTTCAAAATTTACGTTGCCACGCTTGGTAGCAACATTAAACGCGAGAAGGTCACCCACCTGCACTTTAAAGTTCGTCCGGGCCATGGGGTCGGCAGTCTTTCAAGAGTAGTGGATTTAAAGAAGAGATGATGACATTCCTACATTCCTAAGAATGTGAGAATGTAAAAAGTATGAAGAAGAAGATAATGACCCTCGGGATTGTGCATCAAAAACCAAAGGTGCTTTTGGGTTTGAAGAAGCGTGGTTTCGGCGAAGGCCGGTGGAATGGTTTCGGCGGCAAACTTCAAGAGGGCGAGACGATTGAGCAAGCAGCCCGGCGCGAGATGGAGGAAGAGTCGGGCATTGTGGCCGGCAGACTTGAGAAGGCGGGCATTCTCACCTTCGAATTTAAGGATGACCCAACTCTGCTTGAGGTGCATTTGTTCAAAGTGCACGACTTTGAGGGCGAACCAATCGAGAGTGAAGAAATGCGACCAATCTGGTTCCATGAGAGTGAGATCCCCTTTGAAGATATGTGGTCAGATGACGTTCTCTGGTTCCCGTATTTTTTGGAGAACCGCAAATTCCGTGGTCACTTTATGTTAGACACGGGAGCGAACAATCAGCTACTTGGGCACAACATAACAGAAGTTGAACAATTCGATGAAGAAGAAAACACAAACATTTAAAGAGAGAGTTTTCGCGGTTGTGCGCAAGATTCCTAAGGGCAAGACGCTTACGTATAAACAAGTGGCGGCTCGGGCCGGTTCACCCAAGGCATATCGAGCTGTCGGTAGTATCTTGTCAACTAATTATGACCCAAAGATTCCTTGTCACAGAGTTTTGCGCTCTGACGGCGGCTTGGGTGGATACAATAGGGGACTCAAGGCCAAAGTTGCCAAGCTTAGAAGTGAGGGTTACACTATCTGAATATGGCAAAGATGTATGGCGCGGAGCGGGCACTACTGGCAAAAGAGGAGTTGCAGTTGCGCATTGAGAAGGCTAAGAAACTCTTGGAATACTTAGCTTCGGAAGCTGAGGCTTTAAGGAAAGATGGGGTGTCGATTGGGGATGATTTCAGGTTAAGTCCTGACGCCTATGGCGAAATTTATACCGATGAGCAGAGGAAGCAGGATAGAGAATATGTTGCTGAAATGGAAGCCAAGTATTATCCGGGTTTAAGCGAAGATGAGATACGCGAGAGTGAGCTGGCGACCGACGGGACACAGTTTGAGATTTTGAAGACGGCCCTTTTTCACAAGAAGCTTAAAGGCCAGTTCATAGTTGTTCGCGCGTCACGCTTTGATGACATCTTAAATGGTGTAGACAACGTGCTTGTGGATAGACGCACTGGCAAGGTGGTCTGCGCTTTTGACGAGGTGAGCGATAATGTTGATATTGATTATCGAAGGAAGAGAGCGAAGTTGGATAATCAGAATACATCCGAGGGAGCGCAATTGAAATATGGCCTCTCTCTAGATGTTGCCAGTGGGGGCAAAGTTAAACTGGGGCTTCAAACGTAATGTGCCAGTTTTTATGTTGGCATTGTCACCCAAAGGTCTGCACATGGCGCTTGAAGAAGTAACACCTGATGGTAGCGTAAGTAAAACAGAAGAAAGACTGTTTGAGTATTTCAAATCAAGTTTGAAAAGCGAGGCGGCAGAAATTGTCTTTGATCTAGAGTCCGAAATTTCTGGGCGTATGCGGGTGGCGGCCATAGAATTTCTAAAATCATTGGACTCAATAAAGTAGCTATGTACAAAAAGCCGTCAACGTGGTAGCTTATTTGCTGGGATAAGGACGTCGGAGCGTCCGGAAGGGGGTGAACATTGAGTTGGGAAGGGAACTACTTCGGGCGAGGCGGTTCGATTTGGAAGGCGTGGGGTCAGGCTCTCAGGCTGACCTTGATGCGACAATTCCGCGCGGCGGCGATGTCGCTTGTTTCGCCGCACTACAGTCGGGCCGGCACTTTGCGCGCCCGCAATGGCTACATAAGTTTCGGAGTCTTCCTCCATTCTGTGATTGCCGCTTTGTCGGCCAATTTAGTCTATAGGCAGCGAGGCGAGTACTCGCTCTCGATTGCCGAATGGAGCACGCTGTTGCCCGCCCTGCGTGTACCCATTTTCGGCGATTTGGCCACGGCAAGTGAAGTAAAGGTCGCAGTGGATGGGTTGTTGAGAACCGATACTTTCAAAAGTTCCGCCTCCCACGACAGATCTCTGATCTTGTGTGAGGTGTGCAAAGCCCTTGTGCGTGAGGGACGTATCCAAGAGGCTGACGAGTACTTCAGTTCTGCGCAGACAATCATGCGTCTCAACATGGGCAAGATGCCCGTCGGTCAACACGCGCGCTTGCTGCGCTTCGTGATCTGGTACCACTGCAAGACAGGTGACCCCGACCTGGCGCAGACCGTCCTCACCGAAAACTGGCCACATATTGTAGCTGGTGGAGTAGATCAAGTTCGCAAGGCCGAGAGGGAGTTCAAGGAGCTTGGTCTTGTGGTGTCAGCGTGATTGAAGGGGTGGCTCAGGCCACCCCTCTTCTTTTGTTATACTTAAGTATGGAGATTAAAGAGAATACGTCGCTGGCCCCGTATACCACTTTGCAGATTGGTGGCCCCGCGAAATACTTTGTCGAAGTAAAGGACGGGGAGCAACTACGCGAGGCTTTTGCTTTTGCCAAGGAAAAAAATTTGCCGGTGTTTATCTTGGGTGGGGGTAGTAATGTGCTCTTTGCAGACGCTGGCTTTGATGGTCTTGTTATACGGCCGCTCGTAAAGGGTAGGGAGGTCCTGACACCAGATGTTGAGGGAGCGCAAACATCGGGTGTCTTGGTGCGAGTGGGGGCAGGTGAGGAACTCAATGATGTTGTAGCCTGGACGGTAGACAGTGGCTGGTGGGGGATGGAGAATCTCTCGTTCATCCCCGGGCTTACTGGGGCATTGGTGATTCAGAATGTGGGTGCCTACGGCCAAGAGGCAAGTGAGGTTGTTGAAAGCGTGGAGGTATTTGATACAAAGGAGAACGTGCTTAAAACTTTTACGAAAGAGCAATGTGGCTTTACCTACCGTCACAGTATTTTCAACACAAGTGAGAGGGGTAGGTACATAATACTTTTTGTTACTCTGAGTTTAACTAAAAACGGTAAACCGAACATTGCTTATAAGGACTTACAAAACTATTTCAACGGGCGGGTACCTTCGCAAGAGGAAGTCCGCGAAGCTGTCATCCAAATCCGCACAGGTAAGGGCCAGGACTGGCAGGCCCTGCCTTCCGCGGGCTCGTTCTTCTCAAACTTTCGCTTAAGTCAAAACGATTTCGATAAACTGCTTGCCCATATAGCGAGCAATTTCAGCCCCGAGCGAGCGAGTGAACTGCTTGTCCTTACGCAAAAGATTAAAGCACCTTCAGACGATGGGATGATTAAAGTGCCGGCCGCTTGGATACTCGACAACCTGCTGGGTCTCAAGGGGTACTTGCATAATGAAAGGGTGTGTGTTTCGCCCTACCACGCTCTTAACTTAATAAATACAGGTCGGGCAAGTGCCGCTGATATGCTCGATCTCTTCAGACACATCAGGCAACTTACGCATCAAAAGACTGGCCTCACTTTAGTAAACGAGCCCGAGTTCGTAGGCTTCAAACCCGAAGAATTGAAAAGGTATTTCGCCCTTGAGTAAGTGGCTAAGCGTGGTATCATTCGTAAATCGTGAATCATAAATCGTAAATCATGTCTCCCTACCTCCCTACAATTGGGCTCGAGATACATGCGGAGCTTAAGACTCGCACTAAGATGTTCTGCGATAGCGCCAATGACCCTAACGAGACGCGACCGAACGTAAACATCTGCCCCATATGCACGGCCCAGCCCGGAACTTTGCCCACCATCAACAAGCAGGCGGTTAAGCACGTGCTTAAAGTGGGTGTGGCTTGTGGTTCGACACTGTCTGACTTCTCGGAGTTTGACCGCAAAAATTATTTTTACCCAGACTTGCCCAAGGGCTACCAGATTTCGCAGTACAAATACCCCCTTGTTTCAGGTGGTAGTCTGAACGGCGTTGCCTTGACCCGGATTCACTTGGAGGAGGATGCGGCAAGCAATATCCACGAGGGTGATTTTTCACTCATCGACTTTAACCGGGCGGGAATGCCTTTGATGGAGCTTGTGACGGAGCCTGTGATGCATGATGCCAAAACCGCCGGCGACTTTGCCCGCGAGTTGCAACTGCTCTT
>Ga0209541_10016582_pt1 | contig 10880 bp, 8 predicted proteins | sample RifCSPlowO2_01_FD_184027 | JGI IMG/M metagenome (GOLD analysis project Ga0209541, IMG submission 184027) | Groundwater microbial communities from Rifle, Colorado - Rifle CSP2_plank lowO2_0.1 (SPAdes) (version 2) | ecosystem: Environmental > Aquatic > Deep subsurface > Groundwater | place: Rifle... | reverse complement strand
CATTTACTATGCGTACGACATGGTGCAGATGATGGCCATAAAAGCGTTTCAACTGATACGGGCGCGATATCAAGGAGGAGCAAATTTCACTGCAAGGGACGTGGAAGCAGCTTGCCAAGGCATGCGCGATGACAAGAAGGCAATCGTCGGGCAATTCGTTCGTTCCCATATGTATCCCGCTCAGGCGATTCTGGACATCGTGCAGAACAACTTCGAAATGTATTACGGCATGCACAGCGGCATCGTGCAGACGCAGAATCAAATGTACAGTGATGAGTTCTGGCAAGCTCTTTCCGCGTCAAATCCTCCAAATCCTGCAGATCACATTGCCGATCCTTCGGCTGTCCGGGCGGCGAATATAGATAGATTGCTTATTGCCTGGGATGAGATGGCAGCAACAATCGCTTCCGAAACACAAGATGTGCGAGATCAATATTTTGCCGCGCTCGGAAATGCAGGTTACTCACTGGATGCATCCGGAAATGTTGTGGCGTTGGAGCAGCCCGTGTTTGTAGCAGGGGAGAGTAACAACGGTGAATGGATTGGAACAGCTGCCACGACGTATCCCCTTTCTATTGCACCAACGGGAAGACAGGAACTGGAAGTTATTAACTTCACACCCAATGGAGTTGCTGTTCGCACCTTCACATTACATGGCACATACATGGTCAATTTTTCCGCAGACGTCATGGGAGACCGCAATGTCCTTTTGAATATTCAAGGAGGCGGCATTCCTGGAGGAGGATATACAACACCTTCCGGAGTGAACGGAAAATCAATCAGCCTCAAACTAACACCCGGCAACTACACGCTTACAATGGCGGATGATACGGAATATGGAACCATGAGAAACGGTCATTTGATTGAAGCGAATAATTTTACCGCACCAATAGCAGTCAATATCAAACCCTACAATTCAGCAAAAATTGAAGGAATGATAAGTATTGATGGACGACCGGAAGCAAAGCGTGTGAGTATGAGTGTGGCTATGTTTGACTCTGATGGTCAAAGAGTTAATTTCGATCCTGTAACAGGTGAGCCACTTAAGCTCAATCCAAACAATCCTGTCATGATTGTGGTTCACGGCAGGAACGACAACCCTGAAAGTGATGAGATGAAGCTACTGGCTAAAAGTTTGTCTAAAAACATGCAAGTTGTAACGATAGACTGGAGCGAGGCTGCTAAGGATTTTGTGCGACTTCCGGTCGATTTTCCGACAGATGGAGGTGATTTTGGTGACCTGCGAGATGCTTCTTGGACGCCTGCAGTTGGACAATGGGTCGCTCGCCAACTTCTGGCCGCTGGGTTCGTAGCATCAAAATTGCATGGCTTTGGAGAAAGCCATGGAGCATATGTAACATATTTCATGGCAGAAAAAGTTTTCAGCGAGACCGGCGAAAAAATAAATTCTCTTGTTCTCCTAGATCCTGCATACAATCCTTGGTTCGCCAATAACAATATTTCTGAGAATGATATAAAATTACAAGAGGTATCGCAAAAAAGCTGGGCATTCATTTCCAGTATTTTGGGTTCGAAGCAAATTGCGGATACAGCTACTACATTTATCAATGTTGCATCCGGACATGAAACATACGTACACAGCATGCTTTCGGCTCATCGCTATGCCAGTGCTCTCATTGCGAACATGGCAGAAAGAGGAAATATGGCTACGGATGGGGCAGGAGGAGATGATGACATCCTTCTAAGTCAAGGTGGGATTCTTGTTCACAAACCTGATGGATCTTTTGATATTGTTTTTGATCAGGAAATTGTGCAGCGGACGGGGGCCGAAGCAAACATTGCTGTGGACTTTCAGTCCTCCACACATGAAAATGGAGATGAATGGCTGCAGCCACAATTCGTTGATTTTTTCTTAACCGATGATGGTCAAAGTAGTAGCGGATATGGTGGTTAAATTATTCTTCCCTGAATCATGCGACTTCCAAAACCTTTAGAGGCAATTATCATCGGCATGATTCTCTTTGTTGCAATTATTATTTTTTGGGAAGGAGTACGACGGCTTGTTTTAGGCTATCCCCCCGCAGGGAGTCCAGAAGATACAGCTGCCTGGGTCATGGAAAATAACAAGCACCCCGATTTATGTTTTAAAATGGGCGCTCTAAGTATCCCCTTTCCCGCTCCTCTGTATTCAAAAATGGGTCCTTCTACAGAAAGTAATCGGAAATTATGCGTTTTTTTAATTGCACAGAAGATGAAGGACCCGCGAATTTGCGAACTTCTTTTGCCTGGTGAGTACGGTTTAGCATGTATTTCCGACCTCTGGCCTGAGGTTTTGCCGGAGGATGGTTGTGGATGGGATGTTAGCAATCCAAAAATATTTCAATGTAGACACATTGGTGGTCCACTACGAAAAAGTGCGATTTGCAATGATTTCTCGGATAATGTGAAACAATTTTCTGCATGCATTTCCTATACTGCAAGCAGAGACAAAAGTCTTGAACAGTGCAAAAACATTCCCGATGCTGATATCCGTTTGTTTTGTCAGATCAAAATGAAAGCATGGATGGATTACCCTGAACTCCGAGATTCTTTTTACTTTGGCAAACAAATCCCCTCAGATAACCCATAACTGGCTTTGGGATGCGGCAAATCCTATTTACATCAACCTGATTCAGGGTAGAGTGCAAGGTTGTGGTAGATGGACTTCCTCATCATATAGAGGCTTATTTAAAGGAAGCGAATTTCTCTTCAACAGAGATTCTCGTCCTTAAGCGCTTGCTGCAAGATGATGCTTTGACGCTGCGGGAGCTTTCTATGAAGACGGGTAAGAGCGCGGGCGTTCTTGATCAATCACTCAAAAAATTAGGTGCAAAGCATATCGTATCCAAAGAAGGCATCAATGACACCACCAAGTATTCCATCAAGACACTGGAAGCCGTTTTGAAGTGGATGGAGCAGGATGTGCAGAAAAAGCACCAGGAGCAGCTTCGGAAACATAAAGATTTCGAGACATTCGTGCATTCTCTCACGATCGATAAAAAGCGTCCGGAGATGCATTACTACAATGGCGACGATGGCATCATGCAGGCATACAGGAAACTTCTGGAGTTGGTGCCGAAGACGCCTGCCGCCATCGGAGGGAAATCCGGGGAGTTGTTGCATTACTTGCCCGTTCGCTTTACGGCGGAGGAAGATCCCATGCGTGATTTCAATGTCGAGTACTTCCGCGAGCGCAGGCGGCGCGGCATTTTTAGCCGTGTGGTGACGCACAATACGTCGCTGGGACGCCGCTTCCAGAGCCGCGATCCATTTGAATATAGAAAAACAATCCTTGTGGAAGAGGAGCAGTATCCGTTCGAATTTGAACGTGTGATAGCGGGGGATACCATTGCGTGTTTCAACCACAAAGAAAAAACAGTCTGCTTCATCGATTATCCGGAATTGGTGAAGACCGAACGGGATATGTTCGAGAAACTGTGGGCGAAGAAGACGGCACCGGTTGCATCATCCATTCCATCTGCTCAGGTTGCTGCTGTAGCGGCGCCGAAAGTTGAGGGGGTGACAATAAGTACGAGGACGCTATCCGGACTTCGGGAATTCTTCCTCACCAAGAAAAGCATAGCGACATTTATGGTATTCGGCGTGGTTGCTGCGGCTGTTACGTACGGTCTTTGGCAGCATAATGTGTATCTCAGTACAGTGCGCATTCAAGATAAAGCCCTTTCTATTGCTGCAACGGCTGCGCTCCAATTTGATGCGAATGATTTAGACAAACTGCGAACAACGGAGGACATCCAAAAACCGGAATACTCCAAAGTCATATATCTGCTTAATGAAATCCGCAGGCAAAATGAAGACGTAAAATACATTTATATCATGCGTCCGACGAACGATCCGAATACATTGGAGTTTGTTGCGGATGCGGATTCCATAGATCCCTTTACGAAGAAGGATTTAAATAGTGATGGAGAAATTACCGATGCTGATTGGTTAAGCCCGCCCGGTGAACTTTATGATGTAACTGGACAGGAGAGCATCCGAGAAAGCTTGGCGGGGAGCATTCCAACTGTTGATGAAGCGCCATATACGGATCAGTGGGGGACATTTATTTCTGGGCATGCTCCTATTAAAGATGCGAATGGCAATGTGGCCGCGTTACTGGGTGTCGATATTTTTGCCAGTAAAATTTATGATTTCACGAATGATACCTTTTATCCATTTCTTACTTTCCTTGGGCTATTTTTGCTTTTTATTATCATTCGTCTTGCTGCGTTTAATCGTTCGCTTTTTAAGGAACTATGGGAGGTACTGCAAATGAAAAGAATTGTGGCTATAACTATAGCGGGTGGAATAGTTGCTGTGATTATGACGATGGGTTTGTATTGGTATGGTGTCCAAATCAATACGGAACGTGTTCGCGAAAAAGTGACGTCCATAGCCGCCACTTCCGCCTTACAATTTTCTGCCGATGAATTGAAGGTGTTGCGATCTATGGATGATGTGCATCGACCCGAATACAAAAACGTGACCACTCGTTTGGACACAATTCGAAAACAAAACAGCGAAATTATTTACATGTATATTATTCGGCCAACAGGGCAAAAGGGATTGTTTACTTTTGTAGCAGATGCAGATGCTATAGATCCATTCATTAAAATCGATACAAATGAGGATGGCAAGATAACAGAGGCAGATACATTGGGGCTTCCGGGTTTGGAATATGAAACTACAGATATGGATGCCCTGATAGGAGAAAAATATTCACGTCCTGTGGCAAACAGCAAGCCATATACTGACAAGTGGGGTTCTTTCATTACCGGTTATGCCCCTATTCGCGATGCCGGAGGAAATATAGAAGCAGTAATTGCTGTAGATATGTGGGCAGATAAGGTTTACGAATTAACAAATCGAACTTTTTCGCCGATATATGTGTTCCTTATTTTCTTTATAGTTTTTCTGATTTTCAGAGCTTCAGCATACAAAAAATCCCTATTGCATCAATTGATAATCAATTTAAGAAAAAGAAGTGTCCTGATTACGATTGCAATTTGTGCCTCGCTAGCCTTTCTTTTTATGAATGGTTTATATTTTTATACCCTGTTTTCTTTTCAAGATCAGCTAGGCAAGACTCTGGAACAGATCATTGAAACAAACGTAAAAAAAATAAATATTAATCATCTCAATAAAATTCAAAAATCCGAAGATATGCAAAAGCCCGAATATCAAGAAATTTTTCAGCAAATAAACAGCATAAGAGGCCAAAATGATTTGATCAGATATGTGTATATTCACCGTCCAACTGAAGACCCGAATATGTGGAATTTTGTTGCAGATGCGGATACAAATTATTATCTGCCTTTTTTAGAGTGGGATTTTAACCGTGATGGTAAATTGGATGCTGCTGATGAGGCTGCACCTCCTGGCACTCCATACAATATTTTTGAAGCATCTCCAAAGCAGCAAAAATACGGATTGCAGAGAACGGTCATAGACACAAATATGGAAGATCAATGGGGAAAATTCTTCAGTGCGACAACACCCATCAAGGATTCTAACGGTAATACGGTTGCTGTTCTTGGGGTGGATGTTGAGGTAACTGAGATATATAATATTATAAGAGAAAAATACATTAAATGGTTATGGTTTCTAGGCTTGTTTACATTGTTTCTTATAATTAGAATTTACAAAATTAAACCATAACTATGTCAATTTCACCTATAACCCCCAAGAGGAAAAATATGGTATAATTAAAGAAATGTTGGAAAATAAAAAAAACAAGCGTGCATATAAAAAAATACAAATCGATTTTAAAAGTATTGCAATTTTAACCTTTTTTTCGATACTAGCTGTTTTTATTACGTATGTTTTATATAGTTATACTTCTAATTTATTAAAGGAAAGACTTCAAGACCGTTTAATAGCAATATCTTCAACAGCTGCCACACAATTTAGTGTAAATGAGATAGATCAAATTAAGGATATTAATGACATGAAAAAACCTGCTTTTGCAAGCATTATAAATAAATTACAAAAAATTAGGGCAGCAAATGAAAACATTCGTTTCGCTTATTTGATGCGTAAGACAAATGACGCATCCACATTAGAGTTCATTGCTGATGCTGACTCTCTAACTCCACAAGACGAATTAGATGTTAATGAAAATGGAATTATAGAAGAAGATGAAGTAGTCCCATTGCCCGGGGATCCTTATGATATTGAACCATATCCGGTTTTAAAAGAGGAAGCATTCGATCACCCTTCAGTAGATCGAGAACTGCAACCAGATCAGTGGGGATTAATAATGGCGACATATGCACCGATCGTAAATGAAAATGGAAATGCTGTTGCAATTGTTGGATTGGATATCTTGGTGAATGATTTCTACCAAAAAACACGAGAAGCGCTTTTGCCTTTTATTGTTTTTATATTGTTTTTAATATTAGCACTTTCGCTTCTAACTCTTTTGCTTATGAGGCTTTGGAATGAAAGAGTGGAAGCAGTTAAAGAATTAGACAGGCAAAAAGATGAATTAATTAGCATGGTAAGCCATCAACTGGCCGCTCCGGTGACAGCGATCAAATGGTATATCGAAATGTTGCTGGATAATGAAACAGGTGATCTGAATAAAGAACAAAAAGAACAACTTATAACTATGCAGAAAGTAGGAGCAGATCTTAATGATTTAATAAGCATGATCTTAGACGTATCTCGTATTCAGCTGGGCAGAATAAAACTTGATCCTCAACCGTTAAATATAAATGAATTTATTAATGAAATTTTAAATGTTATAGAGCCTAAAGCAAAAGAAAAAGAAATTATTTTTGTGAAGGAAATCGAAAAATCTTTGCCCGATGCAAAATTGGATAAACGTATGACCAGAATGACTATTGAAAATTTGCTAACAAATGCAATTAAATATACTTCAAAAGGAGGGAATGTGCTCCTTAAGATGAAAATGATGAACAACAATATTCTTCGTTGTGAGGTAAAAGATACAGGTTGTGGTATACCAAAATCTGAGCACGACAAAATATTCGGAAAATTATTTAGGGCAAGTAATGTCAGAAACAATGTGGATGGAAATGGTTTTGGTTTATATGTAGCTAAAGGAGCGATAGAAGGACAGGGTGGCAAAATTTGGTTTGAGAGCAAGGAAAACATAGGGTCAACTTTCTTTGTGGAGCTTCCCTTAGTTCTAAGCGACAAGAAAAACACCTAACACCATTAAACCCACCAGTCCAAACTTAACAGGCAAATGTTTTAAAGTCTCTATATCTCCAAATCTGGAAGAGAAGAATATCAAAATAAGAGATAGCAAAAACGTGTATGCGGGAACGGAGGTTTCAACTGCCGCAACCAGAGAGGGATTGCCCAAATAGATTGCTCTTTGAGATGTCGCTAGAGCAAAGAGATTTAAAACTTCAATCGCTATAAAAATATTAATAGCAGGCTTAAGAAGGTGAGCATTCCTGCTAAAGGTTTTACGAACATTTTTGAAGAGCAATGGTGCACTCCCTGCTAAAACTAAGCCTAAAGTTATTAAAAGGAATCCATTAATATACGAAGCATGTTGGAATACTTTATCTTCTATGAGCAGTGCAAAGGCTTGAAAAAGTGATGCTGAAAACATTAAAAAAAATGAATTCCATCTTGCGTGAAAATTTGTATCAAGCATGCACATAAGAACTGAAGCAACAATCAATAAGGAGATCCCTAGATATTCTGGAAAACCGAGAATGTCTCTGAATATTAAATAACTTAAAAAGGGAATTAAGGCTGGAGTCATATTCCAGTAGGCTGCGACAATTCCTGTTTCTGTGTACGACAAAGCGTTAAAATAAAATGCCTGACTCAACTGAATCAGCACTCCAGCAAAAAGACCTAAACAAATAATATATGGCGGCGGCAATTCCCAATGAATAAAAGGTGCAGCGAAAGGTATAACTAAAAAAACAACGGTTGAGGCAAGCGAACTTGTTATTACCCCCATCCAAGGTTTTTCAAATATTTCTTCAACACAGTGAGAATCCGCTATGTGCACAAGTGACCAAAACAGCGGTGTTAATAGGGCAAAAAGCAACCACATCAATAGTTTTTTACATTAAATTAATATAATTGTCAAATAGCCTTAAACTAAAGCTTTTTGAGTTATTATTTTCTTATTGCGAATTATATCAGCAAATGCCTTATTCAATGTCCTCGATTCACCCGGATGTGAGAAGATTTTTATTCCATTTCCGGACAATTTTTGAGTTTTCCTGCCACGAAGGTTCGCACTTCTTATAATTAAATTCCCTTTCCAATCTAACAAATCTAAGTGCTTATCAATTATTCGTAATGCCCTTTTCCAGTCATAGGATTTGCAACTATAAATATCCAAATGAATATGAGAGAACGTATTGGATGCTTCAAAGTAATGTCCGTTAATATGACTCGTGGTGATGAGCTGAATGAATGACCAACCGGGAGCTCGAGGATCAGAAGCAGGATAAATTTGTAAAGGACCCAAAGGCATCATGTCCAATTCATGCAATAAATCGTTAATAAGGGTATTGGTTATTTCTTCTTTTCGTTCTACATCCAGTTTTACTTTAAGGTTGGCATCTAGAAGAAAGAGCTCATGCGTCAGTGCAAAGCCCTTGTCGGAAGTCGTGGCAACCATGCAGCCGTTAATACTAGCAAAATTCTTGCCAAAGTAAACAATTATTCCTCCGAGGCAGCTTTCTTGGTCTGTGCTTTCTTAGCCTTCGAAAGCTTCGTGCAAATGGCTAGGAATGCCCTTTTTACTATAAGGGCGTGCGGATTGATGGTGCCGTCAGATCGGGAGTCGCGTTTCATAGGTACTTACAGTAAACCCAAGACGCAGTTGGAAGGGGAGGGTCCTTTCATGACAATCTTTTATGGATGTCAATATTTTGGCTTATTTAAGCCAAAAAATAGGTTCTATGTGCCTGTAGAACAAGGCCTTAAATACCAAAATTTCTCCTTTCCTCTCGAAGAGAAGCTTACTAAAAATTCTCAAGTACTCAGGCACAAGCAACTGATGTAAAAAAATTCCTGCTTACCTCTCGAACCAAAAAATCTCCTTTACATCACCTCTCTCACTCATATAATTGGCTCCTTTGATATTCTTCTGTAAATAAGAGAGATGAATCCAAGCCCCTCGGGGTCCGGAAAAAAGGCAAAAACTTCCGCGTCCAAAAACGTCTCCGGTCGTTATATGCGGGAACGGTGGGCGGGATTTTTGTCGCAGGACAAGAACGGCATGATGATGATAGAAGGCGCTCCCGTGGACAGAATCGTGGAGAAGTACGGCACGCCGCTCTATGTGATGGTGGAGAGCGAGATCCGCTCGCGGCTGCGCAGGTTTAAGAAAGTCTTCCCGCACTCCACGCTGCAGTACGCGGTGAAATGCGCCAGTAACTTGGAGATCCTCCGGATTGCCCGCGAGGAGGGGTTTGACCTGGACTGTTCCTCGGTCGGAGAGCTGATCCTGGGACTGTTGGCCGACTTCAAGCCGAAACAGCTCATGCTCACGAACTTGTTTAAGAACGAGCAAGACCTGCACTTTGCGGTGAAGATGGGCATCCAAGCCATCACGGCAGACAGCATCGAAGACTTGGAACACATTGCGCAGACGGCGAAAAAGCTGAAAAAGCACATCGATACCATGATCCGCGTGAACCCGATGCTGGAGATCGGCTCCTGGTCCACCAAGGGCAATAAGTACGGCATCCCCATCAGCTACATAGACCGTGCCATCGACATCGCGCGGAGGAGCCCGTACGTGGACTTCCAAGGCTTCCACTTCATGGGTGGCTACGTGTACCACCCCAGGATCTACAAGGCGGCTGCACGCACGTTTGTGAAGCTCATCAAGCGTTGCCAGGACAGGGGCGTGCGCGTGAAGCGGCTCTCCCTCGGAGGCGGATTCCCTGCCGCCATCGGCGATCAAGAAGCATTCCCCATAGAAGCGATGCGCGACTTCCCCAGGTACTTCCAAGGCCTGCTGCAGCGTCATGGCATCGAACAGCACATCAATCCCATCTTCGAGCCGGGCAAAAGCATCACCCTCAACGCGGGCATTGGTCTCATGCGCGTCATTGCAAAGAAACGCTTGGGCAAGAAGCACCGCGTCGTCATCGCAGATGGCTCTAGTTACAACTTCATCCCCGATGCCATCATCCAAGGAGGCATCCGCTACGACGTGCTGCCTGCGTCCCAAATGAGCTCACGCCGCATCCACACAGTGACCGTTGCAGGCAATACGTGCGATTGCTGGGATTTGATCGCACAGGGAATCGAGATGCCGAAATTGCGAGCAGGGGACTTGCTCGCCGTCATGGATGTGGGTGCGTATGCCCAGGTGATGTCCAGCAACTTCAACACCATCAAGCGCGCATCCATGATCATGATCTATCCGGATGGCACAACCAAGCTCATCCGCCGTCGTGATCGCTACAGTGAAATGTTCGCACCGGAACTGGATGTCTTGAAAGTTGCAGGGCCGAACGAGCTCGAAAAATATCACAACTTGTATCGTGTGAACGTGGACAAGATTTGGCGGGGGACGCTCAGCAAGAAGAAGAAAAATGGCAATACAAATGGCAGTGGCAATGGAAACGGATCAGTGCGAACGAAGGATTCTCTTTCCAAGAAGATGGCTGCCATAGAGAAAAAGCATTTTTCGGAGAAATAGGAACCTTATGGTATCCACCTTTGTCCGACTTGCCCGGTAATAACAACACAACATACAAGAGCGGGTCTTCGACCCGCGATTATGAAGTGTAAGTATTGATATTTGGGTTTTCCACCTTTGTCCGGTCTGTGACCGAATCATACGGGTGCAATCCAAATGGTATCCACTTTCTTTGACGCAAAGAAAGTGGAGATCCGCCTTCGCCAAGGCTACGGCAGGA
>Ga0209541_10016581_pt1 | contig 10881 bp, 9 predicted proteins | sample RifCSPlowO2_01_FD_184027 | JGI IMG/M metagenome (GOLD analysis project Ga0209541, IMG submission 184027) | Groundwater microbial communities from Rifle, Colorado - Rifle CSP2_plank lowO2_0.1 (SPAdes) (version 2) | ecosystem: Environmental > Aquatic > Deep subsurface > Groundwater | place: Rifle... | reverse complement strand
GATGCAATTGTCCGGCTTGGGAAACTCGTGATTGATAAAAACCGGATTCTTGTTGAGTGGGCAGGCCGGAAAATCGATTTGACCTTGACGGAATTCTGGATTGTTCACTCAATTGCACATATGCCGGGCTATGTGAAAAGCCGTGAGCAATTGATGAGTGAGGCCAACATGTTTGTTGATGAAGGCACCATCACCTCACATATCAAGCGGATCCGCAAAAAATTTATGGCGGCAGACCCTGCCTTTGATTGTATTGAAACGATATACGGCATGGGTTATCGCTGGAATGCTGAGTGAGTTAACCAGATTTTTATACAGGATAGTGTGAGATGAGCCGCAGGCATACAGCACCATCAGGTATCAGGTTCACCATACGTATAAAATTATTATTATTGTCGATAACCATCCTTGCCGTCCCCTACATTGGTTACGAATATATGCGGGAACTGGAGCGTCATCTCAGGGGCAATCTCGAGTACTCTCTCATTAATGCGGCACGGGCCATCGCCGGCCCCATGCATGAGAGTTACCGGTTATTTCCCTACAACTATTCAGAAGCAGACAAGACCCTGTTCATTCATACGCTGGACAGTCCGATACAGATTGATGGTTATACAGACGACTGGGCCAATTACCTGAGCTGGTCTGACACGTATTATTCCGGAATAGAAGATGATGCTGGCGAAGATTTATTATCATTCAAAATGCTGCTTGGGCAATATGAACAATATCTTTATACCTTGTTACAGGTGCGGGACCTTGAAATTACTTACTATCAACCCACCAGTGAGCAGACCATAGACAGTGATTTTATAGAACTTGTGCTGGGTGATGAATACCAGGTCAAGGAGAGGTATTATTTTTCGCCATCTGCACCGGGCCGGTTCAACCCTTTCCAGATCGAAATGGTCCCGGATGAATGGGACGAACCGCAGGAATACATCCGTTATGTCACCAATATCGCTGCTGAATGGCAACCGGTAACCGGTGGCTATAATCTGGAGATTGCCATGCCCTTGAATATGATCAAGGATCGCATGGGTTTTATCGTGGGAAATGCAGAAAAAAAAGACGATGAGACAATAATTCAAAAACTGGGCACTTCCGGTCCAAATACTGCAAAACGTCCCGGCCGGTTATTAAAACCATCCAGCCAGATAGAGCAGATCATCAGACGGCTGGATACCACCCCCGGCCGCAGGATCTGGGCCCTGGACAGCCAGGGACAGGTGCTAGCCACGGTTGGCAATCTGAGACGGGATTTTTCCCGGCACCCGCTGAATATCTTTTACAAGATAGTTCTGCCCTCTGTCTCTGAACGCTTTACGGACGATCTGGCTGGCGCCTCCATGTTGCAGGGTGTTGAGATATTATCTGCACTGCAGGGCAACACGGAATCACGCTGGCGCTCCACGCCGGACCAGAAAGCCGTGATTGTTTCTGCGGCCACGCCAGTCTGGATTTCCGGTAATGTCGGTGGTGTCGTGGTGGTGGAAGAGACCACAAACAATATCCAGATGTTGCAGCGTGATGCACTGGTCAGCCTGGTCAATAAAACATTGTTCGTTTTTCTGGCGATTACCTTGTTGTTACTTGCCTTTGCAACGCGGCTTTCCTTCCGGTTGCGCCGTTTGAGTCAGGAAGCAGCACAAGCCATTGATGAACATGGACGGGTCGCAGGCACCATGTCAGTCAGCCAGGCCAGTGACGAGATCGGGGATCTGTCGAGAAATTATTCCGCCATGCTGGAACGGCTCAGGCAATACAACAGTTATCTTGAGAGCATGGCAGGCAAGTTGTCACATGAACTGCGTACACCCATGGCTGTGGTGCAATCATCGCTGGACAACCTGCAGTCCCGCATCGAAGGAAAAGACAAAGTTTATCTGGAACGGGCGCAGGAAGGCATACAACGGTTGAATATGTTGGTGACCCGCCTCAGCGAGGCCACGAAACTGGAACAGGCACTGCAATCCGCTGAACCCGAAACCGTCGATCTGAACAGGATGATGGAACAGGCTGTGGAAGGCTATCGCCTTGCCTACAAACACAAGACGTTTGAATTGTCCCTGCCTCCGGCACCGGTGATGAAAAAACTTTCACCGGATTTGTTTTTGCAGATGCTGGACAAGATCGTTTCGAATGCCGTAGATTTCAACAAGGAAGGCGAACCGATTAAAATCGAATTAGTAGTGGAAAATAATAAAATCACCCTCAACGTGATTAATTACGGAGCATCTTTGCCAAATGAAATGGAAGGCCAGTTGTTCAACTCCATGGTTTCCGTCCGCCAGAAAAAAGAAAACAACACACCGCATCTCGGCCTCGGTCTTTACATTGCAAGAATGATCGCCGAATTCCACGGCGGCCACATCAAGGCAATCAACCTTGATGATGATAAGGGAGTTTGTTTCAGTATGGTGTTTCCGGTGTAACCATAGGTTGTCATCTCGACCGCAGGGAGAGATCCGGTTTTTCATTATGTATGGCTAGAGGAGAAAACCTGGTGAAACCACGGAGAGCACAGAGGACTCGGAGAGAGTGTGTTATCATTTCGAGCGTAGTGAGAAATCTGTCGTTAGATGTGTATATATTATTAATATCAACGATTTGAATTACCAAAACAAATTTACACATTTGCTATTGAAAACAGCAAAGGGAGCCGAGTAGATATTAGAAGAAAGATCAGCTACAGTTATCCAATCATTTGATAAAAAGGAGGTTTTCAATATGTCCTCGTCATACCCCTATATAATCTTATGGAGCATTTGGCTCCCTAACACTTGTTATGCGTATTAGATTGGAGAACAAAATGAATAAGGAATCCACTTTGAGCGTTATTCCTCTGAAGCACTTCTGGTGGCATCAGTTATGTCTCAATGCTGCTCATGCTTTCGTGTGGATCGGATTCTTGATTGCCGTATACCACGCTTGGCGAGCGTCTGATTTCGCTATACTAGCGTTGTCACTGATGCTCTTGGGGATAGGCCTCTTAATATTTCGTGGTGTTGCATTCTTCATGAACACGTGGGTCATTTTATCTGCCTACATATCACATCGAGAAATTAGGGAGGCAGAAGAAATCGAGGATGAGCAGCGTCACGAACATGCCGAATGAGAAGCAGCTGACGAAGTTGTGAGCGACACGCATAACAACACACTCAACCCAACGCGGGAAAGTCTGTCTCCTTTAGCATTTATGGGGCGCGCGGGTTCGCTGGGTCGTTATGTCTTTCGAAGCCAGGGTGTAGGTATTGCATGAACATCAACGCACAAGTTGCTGCGATCAACGAGCTTACGGAATCGGTTCGAGATCACATCAATACTCACCGCTACCAGTCAGTTCTTCTAGACAACTCAAAAACCTGGAATCAGATTTGCAGCTCTTTGGATGTCATTGGTGATTCACTGTATGCGGTTGAATCATACGTAGAAGAAGAATACCCAGAAGATGTTGGGCTCAAGTACATCTATACATATGGAATTCTCCAGGCCCTCTTCCTAATGCAGGATGCGCTGAGGCATCTATCTGAAGCATTCGATATTTCATTTGAGCTCACCGACACACTTAAAGAGATTCGCGATTTTCGTAATGCTTCAATAGGCCACCCGACGAAGCAGGATCAAAAGGGACAGCGCTACTACAACTACATTTCGCGAATCTCTATGTCCAAAATGGGCTTCGACTTAATGCGGAGTTCTGGCGATAGGGAGCACAGTTTTGTGCAGGTAAACATCGCGCAGGCGTGTTCGGACCAACTCGATGGAGTGATCGAAGCCTATCGCAAGATCACTGAGAAACTTGAGGAAATCGACAGAATGCACAAAGAAAAATTCAAAGATAGTTCTCTTTCCGATGTTTTTCATTCGGCAATGGGGTACTTCTTCGAAAAAATTGCCCAAGGTATCCACGCCCACTCATACGGCGATCGCGAGTTTGGTCATAGGCATGTCGGCCTGGTAAAAGAGACCTACGAAAAGTTCAAAACAGCCCTAGCGGAAAGAAATGAGCTCAATGAGTACACGGAGTTCGACCTCAATGAATACTTCCATGCTCTAAGTAGGCTAGATGAGTACCTATCTGGAAACGACACCCCAATGGAAGAGGCCGATGCACGCATCTATCTTTCCTACCTCCGGCATGAGCATAACCACTTTGTGGCTATCGCAAAGGAAATTGATGAGGCATATCGAGAGACATCACAATAACCCGCGTTAATCCGGGACAGACCACTATTATTCAACCAGAGTTTCGATTGATGGATAGCGTAACCTTAATTGAGAACATCAGGTGAACCAGAGATGCTTCCTAAAGCTATTTTGTTGTGGGTTGTCGGCCTGCTGACGATCGTTCCCTACGGAACCTATTACCTGTTTTTTGAAGCACAACGGGATCAGTATGCTTTGCTCATTACTCTGGTGTTGTTCTGGATATTTGGTTATTGGGGTGTGGTTGGTCCAATTCTGGCGGCGATAAAAGTCCGCCGGGTATTCAGGGCTATCGAAGCTGCACATGCTGAAGGGCGGCTCAAAGAGGCATTACAGAGCAAAGAGACAAGTGAAGTGGTCATTGATATCATTGCCACCGAGAACAATATTCCCCGTTTCCTGGCTGCAAGGGTTTACCGTCTGATGATTAACGGGTTCGCGGCTGCTGCCAAGCCACCCAACAACTCGCTGAAATCCGGATAATCAAATTAAGAGTAATAATATTATTTGGTTGATAATGCTCCCCGCAGGTTACATGGCAAAGCACATAAGCAACCGGCCAGACTGGCTCAAGGCCGGGCGTGTAACCGATATCTACTCGGTCAGTCACTGCATTTCTTCCGGGTTTGCAGACTATGTTAAATACTGGAAACATAATGGTTACTGGTTCTTTGATTCTCCGGAAATAATCCGGGAACTGGCCAGAGAGCATGGTTTGGATCTGTCTCAAACAACTCTTTTTTACTATGAAGTGCATGAGTATGAGTATCATGACAAGGAGGGATGGAAACCATTCGCGCCGGAACCTTCATTCATAACCCGCGTTATCGAACCGGAAATAAAGCATTTGGAGGGATACGATATTGTCACTTTTTCTGCTGGTACAAGTCCTGAGTGCTCGCCATTATCCTGCAATTCCATGGCGACGGAAGTTGAGACTAATCAGCATTGCCTCTTGTCTTCCTTTGAATTAGCACAGCAAACCCTGGAACAGGGAAAGTTAAAAAATACAGAACCGGGACCATTCAGAATTTTCGCCATATATTCTGTGTGATGGAATTATGAATAAAATAATCATCAGTTTTATAATAACGCTGGGTCTGGTTGTATTTCTCTTTTATCCGGTCTGTGGCCCGTTGTCAGCAGGGAATTTGCAAACCATGAATGTTCCCATTGAGCAGCGAACAGACAGGGATTTTTATTTACGGGTATTTCAAAAGAAAAATGGTGAATGGTATCATTGCAAAATCCGCATTTCCCGGATTTTCTTTATGTAGCAAATAGCGTATAAAACAGGTTTATAAATATAAAATCACCTGGATTCTTTTGGCGATGCAAACAATTTTTGAAACACCGGCAGCTTGGCAAGCCAACACATTGCAGCAGGATAAATCATGGATCATTCATCTGACAGATGCACATCGGATTGAACTGCTGGATGCTCTGCAATACTTCAAGGATGCTACACACGCACAGGGAATGACGGCACAATGGCTGCACGGCAACATGACACCACAGCCCGATAATTTCCCGTTGCCGACACTTGGTTCTCTACTTCTCCAGGCCCGCATCGAACTGGAAGAGAAATATGGCATGGTATTGTTCAAGGGTTTCCCGGTCGAGGATCAGTTACCGAAGGATCTGCACCTGTTACATGCAGGGTTGTGCAGTCATGTGGCCACACTGCGGCCGCAGACTGTGTTTGGTGAAATGATCCAGGACATCAGGGACTGTGGTCAGGGAGTCCTCAAGGAACGCCGCGGTAGCAAACATAACCGGGCACTTTCCTTTCACAATGATCCCAGTGATGCAATATCGTTTTTTTGCATTCATCCATCCAAATCCGGCGGGATGAGCCTCTTTTCCAGCAGTGTGGCAATACACAATGCGATTGTGCAGTCAGCACCGGAACATGCGGTAACACTTTATCAGGATTTTGTACACACCTATCAGGATTATCTTTTTGTGCGGACCGGCACGAACCAGGGTTTTATTCCGCGTGAGAAATTCTATTTTATGCCTGTATTCACAGCCGAACAGGGACGTTTCGCATGCAAGTACTCACGCTTTTACATTGATCAGGCGCAAGAACTTCCGGGAGTCCCGCGCCTGACGCAACAGCAGATCGCAGCACTGGATGCGCTAGAAGCGGAAATAAACAATGAGAAGTGGCAAATGAAATTACAGTATGAAGCCGGGGATATCATGTTTATCAATAACTTTGTCTGTTTTCATGCCCGGACTGCCTTCATCGATGATACTGCTGACGAGAAACGTCGCCGACATTTGCTGAGGGTCTGGCTCTCCATGCCCAACTCACGTCCATTGTCTCCGGTTTGGAAACGCCAGGTGTTCTTTCAACAAACTGAAGCCGGATCAATTCGCGGGGGTGTGCCCATCCCTGAGATTATTTATAGCTGATTCAAATTGAACACACGCGACTTTATTTCTCCATTGCTGCCAGAGCAGGCTGATAAAACAGCCTTGATCTATCACCAACACGAGATTAGCTACGGTTCGTTACATACAACTGTATCTCATCTAGCGTGTGGACTGGCCAGGAATTACCAGCCTGGAACACTGCTGGTATTGTGGCTGCCGAACAGTCCCGAACTGCTTTGTCTTTATCTTGCTTGCCTTAAATCCGGGATCATTCCCATGCCGATGCATCAGGGAATGAAGTGGTCTGAATTGCAAAATATTCTGGATTACACACAAGCAAAATATTTAATTACTTCGCAAAAGTTGATCAAGCCACATTCCGCGGACATTGCTGCTTCGGAACTTGAACAGGTTTATGTGGTTGAGCCGGATAATTTGCAAAAGCCGTTTGTTGATTATGCTGAATTATTGAAAAGCAGCTCTAACTTTGAGACACCAGCTATCCTATCTGATAGTCCGGCTTTTGTTCTGCTAACGTCGGGGTCTGATGGACAACCCAAAGCAGTGAAACTGTCGCATGCAAATCTGGCCCATATTCTTGCGTACCGGCACATACATACCAGACTTACTCTGGACAGCATCTCGGTCGTTGCCTCTTGTCTGACACAAAGCGTTGGTTTATATCAAAGCCTCGCTTTGCTGGCAGTTGGTGCAACCCAGGTTTTGCTGGAATCTTACGATATTGATCAAATGGCGGACTGTGTTAATCGGTATAAACCAACGCACCTGATAATGACCATTGATGCCTTTGATAAATTGTTGCATCACCCGGATATTACTGAGAACAGTTTAAGCAATATAACTTTCGCTGCAGCCGGTGCAGACCGTATTACACCTCGACTCCAGGATCGTTTTATTGTATTGACGGACAGACCCTTGTGGATCACCTATGGCCTGACGGAATCGAGTTGGGCTCTGGTGAATAAAGGAGATCGGCTTGATAAATGTCTGTCACTTGGCAAACCATGTCCCGGTATAGAGATAAAACTGACAGGCGATGATGGCCAGGAAGTATCAGTTGATACAGTGGGTGAAATTTTTATCAGAAGTCCAAGAACCATGTTGGGATATCTGCATGATGAAAACCTTACGCGCAACACGCTGATGGATGGCTGGTTGTCGAGTGGTGATCTGGCCTACAAGGATGCCGATGGGTACTTCTGGTTTGCCGGACGCAAAAAAAACATCATTGTACTGAATACGGGTGATAATGTTTCTCCGGTAGAAATTGAAAATATAATTCTGGACCATCCGGACATCACCAATTGTGTTGTGACAGGGAAAAAAGATATTGATGGTTCATATGTCCCCTGGGCGTATGTCACATGCCGGAGTCAGTCATTAACCGAAGCAGTACTTGATGCATATTTACGCGAGAGAATCAGTGATCATAAAATTCCCCGCCGGATTATTATACTTTCAGAATTACCGATCGGGCTTACAGGAAAAGTTCATCGAACAAATGATCAAAACTATTCAGTGGGTAACAAAAATCCGGCAAGATACCGGCGCATGACAGCATAAATACCCGCATATCTCAAATCGATCTGCCGTTGATGTCTCAAGCGTGCGCGATGCGGTGGAGGTAGATAAAAATACGGATTGACTTCCCATAGTACGGGTTGTCCATCTGCAAATACGGAATAATCGATTGCGCCGAAATCCAGCCCTAGTGCCTGAATAGCACGACGCATCAAATCTGTATGTTCACCGCCTTCATTCCAGTAGTCCATGTCTGCCTTGATGCTTGGACGGCAGCGCGTCCACCAGTGCCATGGCGCATGAGCAAATAGACGCTGGCCGTTGTATTCCTCAAAGGTGCTGGACTTGACACCGACGATTGGATGCTTTCCAAAATACACATGATGTGTACGCACGTAATCACCAAAGATATATATCCGCTTCTTGTGATAGTAGCGCGCCCAAACACTGTCAGGTTGTGTAATTTGATAACCTGCACGGGTATCGATCAGTGGTGTGAGTGTGCCAGGATAAACGATGGCATGATCAGGTAGTGTGCGCACCTCAGCGGCATTTTCGCACAATACAGCCGATTTCTGTGTGTGCAGCAAATCCGGTCTCAGGATGGCGGGGAACATAATTTCACCCAGCAGTTTCTCAAGCATTTCGCGGCTGGTAAAAGGATAGTGTGCTGCTGCCGGTATTCCGGCTGCCTTCCATAAACGGGACTGCACGCTTTTTGCGGTGTTCGATAATGCTTCGGGAGAATTAACTACACGTATTCCCTGCGCACGAGCGCGAGCGGCAATTACCAACGCATCTGCATAACATTGCGGATAAAGTTCACGCAATGGATCGCCTAGCCAGAAGATGACTGCCAGTACATCGCCGAGATCAGGTGATGCATCGCCTGTGTAATAGAGGGATATATGGTTATGAAGCTCCGGGTCTTGCCGTGCCAGATCATCAAGGAAGGTCTGGTGGTAATCATCCAGACGTCCTCGCCCCGGGCCATGACGCACTATCAACAGTCTGCCAGTGAGCCGATGATTTTCGTATATGTTAATCATTAATCATGAAAATAATATTACGCCCGGCAGGATTAAATGAGTCAATGTAACAGGGCAATCGAGGTGATTACCTTACACGTAAGCTTGGGATGGCGCAGCTATAAATTCGAAAGATCTCTCAGCAGATCAGATTTTCCAAGTGATCCGGCAACAGCTTTGTTGGTAATAAATCCAGTGTATGTATTTACACCCTTGGCAAAGGCAGGATCGTTTTTAGGTGCAGAAACGCCTTCATTGGCAAGGCGAATTACATAAGGCAATGTTTCATCTGTCAGTGCAAGTGTCGCGGTGCGGGGGTAGGCGCCGGGCATGTTGCTGACGCAGTAATGAATCACGTCATGTTTGACAAAAACCGGATCGGAGTGCGTGGTGACATGTGAGGTTTCAATGCAGCCGCCCTGATCGATGCTGACATCAACGATCACCGAACCCGATTGCATTTCCTTGACCATCTCTTCCGATACCAGATGCGGGGCCCGGCTGCCGGCGACGAGTACAGCACCGATTAATAAATCAGTATCGTGCAAATGTTGCCGGATATTGATTTCATTGGATTCAACGTACTGAATGGTATTCGGTGTGATTTCAGAAAGTGCCTGTAATTTCGCTTTTGATTTGCCGAAGAGAAACACATTCGCACCAATACCATCAGCAGTGAGTGCAGCGTGTTGTCCTACCACACCATCACCAATGATCATGACTTTGCCATGCCGCGTGGTCCGGATGCGCCCGGGTTGCACACCCTTGCCGCCATTGATTTTTGCAAGATAATAAGTACCCACCATTGCTGCCATGTTTCCGGCTATGGCACTCATGGGAGCAAGCAATGGAAATCTGCCACGTTGATCTTCAACCGTCTCATAGGCAATGGCAGTGGTTTTTGCCTTGACTAGGTGTTCGGTCAGGGCAGGGACCACGCCGGCCAGATGCAGATAAGTGAACAGGATATTATTTTTGAGACAGGGATATTCTTTCTGTTGCGGTTCTTTTACCTTCAGGACCAGGTCTGTGTTCCAGGCGGCAGCAGTATCCACAATTTCCGCACCTGCATTAATATAGTCATTGTCCGGAAACCCTGCGCCATTTCCCGCACCGGATTCGATCTTGACCTTATGGCCGGATTGTACCAGGGATTTTGCGCCTGCCGGGGTGATTGGTGATTAGTGATTGGTGATTAGTGATTGGTGATTCGTAATTCGTGATGGTGGATTATTCTTCAAAGACTGGTAAAGGTTTATAATGATCAAGCTGGTTCTGATCCGGAAAATAATTTTTGGTCTCTGTTCTTTTTACAATCCATGCAGCCAGGTCAGGCAGGGACTCTTCTTTGTTCCATTGACTGGAGTGACATGTCATACAACGTTGTTCCAACTCAAATGCCTTGATGTATCTGAATTCACTATGGTTACCGACCTCGGTGAATTTGTACCAGGACAGTTTTTCTGTTTCTGTGCCGCTGGCTTGCTTGTCATTAAAATTATCAAGAATATTTTTCTCGATGTGATCCGGCGCATTGTCCTGATTTAAAATATCAAGACTGGTTCGTCCAATTTTCCACCCGTCTTTAGCCAGACTGCGTGCAATACTTGTGGCAGCTTTTTTACAAACCTCCTCAACAGCCAAAGGGTTTTTCGAATTATATGCAGTTTCATAGGCCATTTGCATCTGCGATGAGTAGGATGTGATCAGGATTTTGCTG
>Ga0209541_10016580_pt1 | contig 10882 bp, 5 predicted proteins | sample RifCSPlowO2_01_FD_184027 | JGI IMG/M metagenome (GOLD analysis project Ga0209541, IMG submission 184027) | Groundwater microbial communities from Rifle, Colorado - Rifle CSP2_plank lowO2_0.1 (SPAdes) (version 2) | ecosystem: Environmental > Aquatic > Deep subsurface > Groundwater | place: Rifle... | reverse complement strand
TAATGATAAAGATAATGTAAAGTTTTTGGATAAGCTATTAAAGGCGGGAGTGAAAATTATTCATGAAAAACAAAAAGCAGGAGGTGAAAAATTAAAAGGCAAAACATTTGTTTTAACAGGAACGCTGGATTCTATAGAGCGTGAATTAGCCAAAGAAAAAATTCGCACCCTGGGGGGGCAAACCTCAGAATCGGTTTCTGGTAAAACTACTTTTTTGGTGGCAGGTAAAGAACCGGGCTCAAAACTCGAAAGGGCAAAGAAACTAGGCATAAAAATCATCGGTGAAAAAGAATTTTTGGATTTATTAAAATAAATGATTTCTTTTATTAACCATCTTAAAAAATTGGATTGGGTTCTTATTGCCGCTGCGGTGTTAATCACCGCTTTTGGGTTGGCTGGGATTTGGAGCACGGGGCTGGCCAAAGACGATTTTTCAAATTTCCAAAAACAATTAATATTTTTTGTGGTCGGATTTGCATTAATGTTGGCAATAAGTTTTTTTGATTACCGCGTTTTGCGCAATAATTCGTATTTAATTTTAGTGCTTTATTTTTTGTGTTTGATATTATTGGCAGGGCTTCACTTTTTTGCGCCGGTTATCCGTGGCACGCGAGGTTGGTACAGAATCGGATTTTTAACGCTTGACCCCATTGAACCGATTAAAATTGTTTTGATTGTTTTGCTGGCAAAGTACTTTTCCATGAGGCATGTTGAAATGTATAAATTGCGCCACATTTTAATTTCAGGATTTTATGTTGCTTTGCCCGCGCTCTTAATTTTTATAAAACCGGATTTGGGAGGGACGATGGTTTTAGTTTTTATGTGGCTTGGAATTTTATTAGTTTCGGGAATTAAGTTAAAACACTTTTTAATTCTTTTAATTTGCTTTGCGCTGGTCGCCGGATTTTCCTGGCAGTTTTTACTGAAAGATTACCAGAAAGAAAGAGTTCTTTCATTTATATTTCCTTACGATGTGCTGGGAGGATCGTGGAGCCAGACTCAAACAAAAATTACCATTGGATCGGGCAAAATTTTTGGCGAGGGTTTGGGCAAAGGGTCGCAAGTGCAGTATGGATTTTTGCCAGAACCCCATACAGATTTTATATTTTCCGTTATCGCCCAAGAATGGGGGCTGGTGGGCATTACAGTTTTTTTTGCAACATACTTAATATTAATTTGGCGCGTTTTAAAAATTGCCATTCAGTCCAGTTCAAACTTCCCGCGTTTGTTTGCGGTGGGTTTTGCCATTATTTTAATCACCCAGTTTACCGTAAACATTGGCATGAATCTTTCCATGCTTCCGGTGGTTGGAATTTATTTGCCGTTTGTCAGCTACGGTGGCTCCGGTCTCATCGCCAACTTTGTTTCCCTTGGCATTTTACAAAGCATTAAAACGAGAAAATAGTTAAAAGGTATTTGAGTCTTCACCCAAAATAACTTTTATATATAAAATGGAAAATAACATTATGGACACAGAAAAAATTAATAAAATACCCAAAACATAGAATTATTTTGGGTGAAGACTTGACAAAAATTATTAAAGGAATATAATCAAATTATTAATTGAGTTTTAGCTAATCTCATCGGATCTTACAGATCTATTAAATAAAAGTAAATTATCAGTGGCCATTTTACTTTAAGAAAAATTGAAAGCCTTCGCCGGTTAATTTTTAATACAAACCGTTTTTTTGCGTGTTAAAACCAGCGAAGGAAATACCCTAACATAAGCAGAGGGTATTTTGTGTTTTTATAATTAGAAAATAGAAGCTAGAAAATAGAAAATAGAATTTTTGTGTCGCCCCGCGAATTCTAATTTCTAATTTCTATTTTCTAAATTCTCGACGTAATGGCTGAAATAACACAAAAAGTAAAAAATTTCTCAAAGTCCAACCTTTCTTTTCCCACTCCGTATCTTTTGCAAATGCAACGGGATACCTGGGAAGATTTTATAAAAGTCAGGATTAAAGAACTTTTTTCTGAAATTTCTCCCATTGTAGACTACACCAGCAAAGAGTTTGAGCTGTGGTTTTTGGATTATACTTTAGGCAAGCCAAATTATAAAAACGGCTTAGAAGCAAAAAGAAACAATGACTCTTTGGAAGTTTCTTTGCGGGCAAAAATTAGATTGGTCAATTTAAAAACCAAAGAAGTAAAAGAGCAAGAAGTTTTCTTGGCCGACTTCCCCCTTATGACTGAACGGGGGACTTTTGTTGTAAACGGAGTTGAAAGAGTTGTAGTTTCTCAGTTAATAAGGTCTCCTGGAGCTTTTTTTACAATGAGATCTCATAGAGGAAGAAACTTTTTTGGCGCTAAGATTATTCCAAACCGCGGCGCCTGGCTGGAATTTGAAACTGAAGAATCCGGATTTATCGGAGTCAAAATAAACCGCAAAAGAAAAGTGCCGGCAACGACACTGCTTTTGGCGTTGGGTCTGGACACGGTAGAAAAAATTGAAAAAGAGTTTAAAGATGTAGACACCGGAGAAATTAGTTATATAAAAGAAACATTAAAAAGAGACACCTGTAAAGACCAAAAAGAGGCGCTGGTGGAAATTTATAGGCGTTTGCGGCCGGGAGATTTAGTGACGCCAGATACCGCCCAGGATTTGATTTTCAATATGTTTTTTAATTTTGACAGATACGACTTGTCAAAGGTGGGACGATGGAAGACTTGGCAACGTTTACCCGATTTGGCGCCCAAAAATAAAGACATTTCCAAAGACATTGATAAAAAGGACAGGATTTTAAAAATTGAGGATTTGGCCGAAGTGGTCAAAGAGGTTATTCGTTTAAACAACAATCCAAGCGCCAAGCCCGACCAGGTGGATCACTTAGGAAACAGGCGGGTAAGGACTTTGTCTGAACTTTTGCAAAATAGACTTCGCGTTGGTTTAATGAGAATGGAAAGGATTATCAAAGACAAAATGTCTACTCTGGATCCAACTACCATTACTTCTATCCAGCTTATTAATCCAAGGCCGTTAATGGCAGTTGTCAAAGAATTTTTTACCTCTTCGCAGTTTTCGCAATTTATGGACAACGAAAATCCTCTGGCTGAATTGGAACACAAGCGAAGACTAACAACCACCGGTCCAGGCGGATTAACAAGAGAACGCGCTGGCTTTGAAGTGCGAGACGTTCAGCCATCTCATTATGGAAGAATTTGTCCAATTGAATCTCCCGAAGGTCCGAATGTGGGACTGGTGGGTCACTTGGCTTCTTTTGCCAGAATTAATCCTTACGGATTTATTGAAGCTCCTTACTTTAAAGTAAAAAACGGCAGGGTGACTGACGAAGTCCATTATCTTTCAGCCCAAGAAGAAGAACGCTACGCCATTGTGACCGCGTCAGTTGAATTAGACAAAAACGGCAAAATTTTGCCTGAAATTCCGCCGGATAAAGTTGAAGCCAGGGTAAAAGGAGAACCGACCGAAGTTGAAATTTCCAAAGTTGATTATTCTGATGTTTCCAGCAAGCAATTTATTTCCGCTGCCGCTTCTTTAATTCCTTTTTTGCAAAATGACGATGCCGGCAGGGCATTGATGGGATCCAACATGCAACGACAAGCTGTACCTTTGGTGCGTCCCGAAGCTCCACTGGTTGGAACGGGAGTAGAAAGAAATGTGGCCATTGATTCGGGACAGGTGGTTTTGGCTCGTGCCAATGGAGTGGTTAAAGAAGCCGATGCATCCTACATTAAAGTGCTTTATGATATTTCAGGAAAAAATGTTGAAGAAGAATACGAATTGCAAACCTTTGTCAAAACCAACCAATATTCTTGTTTCCATCAAAAACCGATTGTTCAGAAAGGAGAAAAATTTAAAAAAGGCGATGTTTTGGCCGATGGCGCGGCCATTAACCAAGGCCGGTTGGCGCTGGGAAGAAACATTTTAGTGTGCTTTTTGCCATTGCGCGGAGGAGGATTTGAGGACTCAATTACTATTTCAGAAAAATTAGTAAAAGAATTTGAATTTACTTCTATACATATAGAAGACTTTACTTGCGATGTGCGTGAAACAAAACTTGGCCCTGAAGTGACAACTTCAGACATTCCAAATGTTGGTGAAGAAAAGTTAAAAGATTTGGACGAAGAAGGAATTGTAAGAGTGGGCGCTAGTGTTGGCCCAAACGACATTTTGGTTGGAAAAATTTCTCCAAAAGGAGAAGCCGAATTGACTCCGGAAGAAAGATTATTACGCGCTATTTTCGGCGAAAAAGCAAAAGATGTTAAAGACACTTCGCTAAGAATGGAACACGGCAAAAAAGGAAAAGTTACTAATGTTAAAATTTTCTCACGAGACTTGGGACATAAATTAGAACCCGGCGTCATCAAAAAGATCCAGGTGGAAATTTCTGAAACCAGGCACATTAAAGTGGGAGATAAATTAGTTGGACGACACGGAAATAAAGGAGTGGTTTCAAAAATTTTGCCGGAAGGAGAAATGCCATTTTTGGCTGACGGCACGCCGGTTGATTTGGTTTTGTCGCCCCTTTCAGTACCATCTCGAATGAACCTTGGGCAAATTTTGGAAACCCATCTTGGCTGGGCGGCGAAAAAATTAAATTATTTGGCTATTACACCGGCATTGCTTGGAGCCAACAAAGAAGACATTAAAACCGAATTGCGCGAAGCCGGTTTGCCAGAATCCGGCCAAACTACTCTGTACGACGGCCACACTGGTCTGCCTTTCCCAAAACCGATTACTGTTGGATATATGTACATTATGAAACTGATCCACATGGTAGACGATAAAGTGCATGCCAGGAGCATTGGTCCATATTCATTAATTACCCAGCAACCGCTTGGAGGAAAAGCGCAGTTTGGCGGACAGCGATTTGGAGAAATGGAAGTTTGGGCTTTGCAAGGATACGGCGCCGCGCACACTTTGCAGGAAATGTTGACGATTAAGTCCGACGACGTGGTTGGAAGAGCCACCACCTATGAATCAATTTTGAAAGGCGAGCCAATTCGCAACCCCAATATTCCAGCATCATTTAACTTGCTGGTGGCGGAATTAAAATCCCTTGGCATGGAAGTTGAAGTCAAAGAAAAAATCCGGGAGATAAAGGAGAAAAAATCATAAATCTTAATTCTTAAATCGTAAATTACGAACATGCGAGTATTAGACTTAGAATCAATACGGATAAAAGTCGCCTCTCCTGAAGAGATTTTGGCTTGGTCTCATGGCGAAATTATCCGACCGGAAACCATCAACTACCGGACACAAAAGCCTGAAAAGGACGGCCTTTTTGATGAGCGGATTTTCGGCCCGGAAAAAGATTATGAATGCGCTTGCGGAAAATACAAAAGAATCCGATACAAAGGCGTTGTCTGCGACCGTTGCGGAGTTGAAGTGACTAAGTCCCAAGTAAGAAGGGAAAGGATGGGCCACATTAAATTGGCCACGCCGGTTTCGCATATTTGGTTTTTGCGGGGCGTGCCTTCAAGAATGGGTTTGATTTTAAATAAATCCAGCCAGCAATTAGAAAAAGTTATTTATTTTTCTTCATATATTATTACAAAAGTTAATGACGAAGCCCGTCAAATAATTTTAGACCAGGTTGAACAGGAATTTAAAACAAAAGTTAAAAAAGAAAAAACCGAAGCCGCCAAAAATGACTTAAAGCAGGCGCGCGAAAAAGTAAAAGAAGAAATTTTGGAAATAAAGCCATTGAGAATTTTGTCTGAAGTTGTTTTCCATGAATTATCGCTTAAATACGGAGAAATTTTTGAAGCCGGAACAGGCGCCGAAGTTATAAGAGATATTTTTTCAAAAATTGATTTGCAAATTACAGTTGAAGAATTAGTTAAAGAAGCCGAAGAAGCGCCGCCAATTACCAAGAAAAAGATTTTGCGAAGATTAAAACTTTTCCAAGGAATGGTCAAAGCAAAAATCAGGCCGGAATGGATGTTTTTGGATGTCTTGCCAGTTTTGCCGCCAGATTTGCGGCCAATGGTTCAGCTTGACGGCGGAAGGTACGCTTCGTCTGACTTAAATGATTTATACAGAAGAGTAATTAATAGAAACAACAGATTAAAATACTTGCAGGAAATTTCAGCTCCGTCGGTTATTGTCCGAAACGAAAAGCGAATGTTACAGGAAGCTGTTGACGCTTTAATTGACAATGAAATGAGAAAGGGTGTGACCACCACGGCCACCACCGGAGGCAAGCGATTGCTAAAATCTTTGGCTGCCATGCTGGCGGGAAAACAGGGACGGTTTAGGCAAAACCTTTTGGGCAAGCGCGTGGATTATTCCGGAAGGTCTGTTATTGCAGTTGGTCCGGAGCTTAAATTTTCACAGTGCGGATTGCCAAAAACTATGGCGCTTGAAATTTTCAAGCCGTTTGTCATCAAGAAAATTTTGGACAAAGAGTTGGCTTACAACATCCGCGGAGCGGCAAGATTAATTGACGAAAAGCTTCCCGAAGTTTGGGCCATTTTAGAAGAAATTGTAAAAGACAAAGTGGTTTTACTTAACCGTGCGCCGACTTTGCATAGGCTTGGAATTCAGGCCTTTCATCCTGTTTTAACAGAAGGAGAAACCATTAAATTGCATCCTTTGGCTTGCGAGGCGTTTAACGCCGACTTTGACGGCGACCAAATGGCCGTGTATTTGCCTTTGTCCGATGAAGCCCAAAAAGAAGCCAGGGAAATTATGCTTTCTTCGCTTAACCTTTTGCGACCAGCCACCGGTTTGCCGGTTATTGGGCCATTCAGAGATATTGCTTTGGGTTGCTACTTGCTGACAAAAATGAAAGAGCCAAAAGATCCAAAAAATGTCAAAATTTATTCCAGCAAATCAGAAGCTATCACCGCCCATGAATTCGGATTTTTAACTTTAAATGAAAAAATAAAAGTGCCAAATCCAAAATCCGATGCCCATGAATTAATAGAAACTTGCGTTGGCAGATTAATTGTAAATTCAAATTTACCGGACGGCTACCCTTATGTTTCAAAATTAATAGACAACAAAGCGCTCAAAGCCATTATCAGGGACATTATTGAAAAATATCCGGGCGAAATTTCCATTAATACTTTGGATAAAATAAAAGCCATGGGTTTTGAGTACTGCACGTTGTCTGGAATCAGCTGGGGCATGGATGACTTAATTGTTCCAAAAGAAAAGGCAAAAATGATTGAAGATGCCGAAAAAGAGGTTGAAAGAATTGAAACCCATTATGAAAAAGGACTTTTGAGCCACGATGAAAAAACTTCACAGAAAATTTTAATTTGGCAGGCGGTCAAAACAAAACTGGAAGCATTGATAAAAACCACTTTGCCAGAAGACGGTCCTGTCATGTCAATTATCAGCGCCGGAGCCAGGGCGACTTGGTCCCAGCCCGTGCAAATGGCCGGTATGAAGGGCTTGGTGAATAACCCCGCTGGAGACATTATTGAGCTTCCCGTCAAGTCTTCTTTTGCCGAAGGGTTTAATGTTTTAGAATACTTTATTTCCACCCACGGAGCCAGAAAGGGAACCGCCGACACCGCTTTAAGAACATCTTCAGCTGGATACTTAACGCGCCGATTAATTGACGTTGCCCATGACATGATTACTTCCGAAGAAGATTGCGGAGACAAAAAAGGAATGACAGTTTATAAAAAAGATGCCAATGAAATTGAGCAGGACTTTTCATTTAAATTGGCCGGAAGAATTTGCTTGGAAGACATTGTGTCAGCGGAAGATAAAAAACATGTTATTGTCAAAAAAGGCGATATAATCAACTGGCATCAAGCCAAAGAAATTGCCCAGCAGGACATCGAAAAAGCGGTTGTACGCACGCCATTAAATTGCAAAAGCACCCGAGGAATTTGCCAAAATTGTTATGGCTGGGATTTGGCCAGAAACAATTTGGTAAAACTTGGCGAAGCGGTTGGAGTAGTTGCCGCCCAAGCCATTGGAGAACCAGGCACCCAATTGACTTTAAGAACTCATCATTTAGGAGGAGTTGCCGGAGCGGGCGACATTACCCAAGGTTTGCCAAGAATTGAAGAAATTTTTGAATCCCGCGCGCCAAAAGGAGAAGCCGTTATGTCATTGACCGAAGGAAAAGTGGTCAGTATTGATGAAGAAACAAGAATTGTAACCATTCAGCCGCACGGAGAAGGCAAAAGCAAAAAAGGTGTGGGGACTGGCAAAAAAGCTTTGCCTATTGAGTATAAAATACCGGGCAAAATTGCCATTTTGGTTGCCAAGGGAGATGAAGTCAAAGAGAACCAGCCACTTTGCGGCGGAAATTTGGATTTGAAAAAATTGTACCGATCGGCCGGTTTGGAAGAAACCCAAAAATACATTTTAAAAGAAGTGCAAAGAATTTATGCTTCGCAGGGAGTGGATATTCACGACAAACATGTGGAAGTCATTATCCAAAAAATGTTTTCAAGGATTAAAATAAGGGAGGGGGGAGATTCCAGTTGGGTAGCGGGTGAAATTATTGAGTGGTCAATTTTCCAGGAAGAAGTGGAGCGATTAAAAAAATTGAAAAAAGAAGCGCCAATTGGCGTGCAAATACTCCTTGGAATTTCAGAAGTGGCCTTGGCATCGGAATCATTCTTGTCAGCTGCTTCTTTCCAGCAAACTTCACGCGTTTTGATCAAAGCCGCGCTTGAAGGCAAAGAAGATAAACTGCGAGGATTGAAAGAAAACGTTATTATTGGAAAGCTAATTCCGGTTGGGACGGGATTTAAGCCCAAATAGTTGGTAGTTTGTAGTGAGTAGTGAGTAGATTAATAGCGCTTTGGCCTACAGGCCAAAGCGCTATTATAAAATTTGACACACTTTTTTGCAAGAGTATAATGAGTTCATGGCAAAGAAAAATATAACAATTGACGACTTGGCGATTATGGTGCAAAAGGGATTTGAGGAAACTGCAAAAAAAGCAGAAATGAATTTGAGATTTGATCAAATAGATAAAAGATTTGATAAAATAGAGAAGTTAATTTTGGCAGATCATAAAAACAGGATAGAAAAATTAGAAGAAGAGGTTAAAGAGTTGAAAAATCTATTTGCGATGTAAATTTGTACTTTAACCGAAAACCGCCTCAAAAGGGTGGTTTTTGCGTGCCTATTGACAAGAATTAGATAAGGGTGTATAATTAAGTGATAGTCAAAAAACAGCACTTTTACAGCTAAATATACACAAATACTTGCAAAAAGCAGTCATAGCCACAAGATACTGAATTATCGGTATTTTCTGGCTATGACTGTATCAACTTCGGTATGGTCAAAGCGAGAAAATGGCACCAATCTTGAAAGGATCAATGCCATGTCAAAGCAAATCACTGTTGATCAATCCCACGCCGTGATGGCCATTTTGGCCACCCACATTGACTGGAGTCAAGTGGATCCAGATCTGCTTCAAGAGAGCGTGATCAGGAATGGCAAGGTTGCCGGTTTCCATGCCACCGCTTTTTTGAAAGCTGGCGCAAGGATGTCATTGAGTGGTGTCATCGACATGGACGCCCCCTCAAAAAGGGTGCCCAAAGAGTGGAAGGTCAAGGACGAAGACCAGCTTCCCAAACGCGTGTTTGGCCAGGTGGAATGGGACTCCGCCAAGTCAAGTCTGTTTCTGTCTGAAAAGCAAAAATCGGACTACGACCAGGGCCACGATCTGCGCAAGCACCTGGAGAACCAGGAGGTCTACAGCGACGCCGTGATGGATTTCTATCTGGACCACCCCGAGATTCCCACTCCCGAAGAGTGGAGGGGGAAATGGATTTTCTTTTGGGGGCGGATCTATCGCGACGCGTACGACGACTTGATTGTCCGCTGTCTGTACTGTAGCCATGGTGGTGCCCGGGACCCGTACTGCAACTACCTGGGCAGCAACTTCAACTCCAGCACTCCCGCGCTCGTCGCTGGCAAGTAAGTTCTTGGTGCTTATTTCTTTTGCCCTCCTTGGGCACTTGGAATATTTGCACTTTGAACCGTTTCGTCAAATCCCGGCATTTGCAATTTGCAAATGCCGGGGTATTTTTTTATAAAAATTATACAAAGCCTTGTAATCTCTGAAAAAGAAATGGTACAATTATTGAATTATCATGGTAACCCACACACCAATTTTGCATAAAATAGGATGGCGACACACAATTTTTCATTTTGGCAAAAATGAAAAATTGGGGCTATTCACCCACAGTGTCGCAAAAGTTTAATTTTTTAAAAATAATATATGTTCCAAGCAGTAAAAATTGGCAAAATTGGTGAGGGGTTCATTTGGTTTTTGTTTATTTTTAAAAATGTTACCAAATGAAAAAGGAAAAATTTCAAAAAGAAACTACACCTAAAAAGGAGAAGAAAAAGGAGTCGATTTTGCATGTAAAGACCAAAAAATGGATTAAAGCCATTGTTATGTTTTTGGTTGCTATTATCGTCACACTTGCTTTTATAGATAAAGCCGGAGTGGCCGGCAAAGCCATTGTGGCAACTTTTAAAATTTTATTTGGGGACTCCAAAATTACCATTACAACGATTATTTTGTCGCTCTTTGCCAGCGGGTTTATATTTTTAAAAGCGCACAAAAGGGTAAAAGTACTGGCCATTACATTGGCTATTTTAATTACTATTGCTGGAGTTTCTGGAATTTCAAACAACCAGGACTTAAACCAAGATAAAATAGGATTGATTGGCTGGGTTTCAACATTGCTGATGAACCTTTTTGGGCTTTTGGTTTCCAATATTGTTTTTACCGCAGTTATTTTAATCGGCCTGTTTATCTTTTTGCAATTTATTTGGCAGGAAGCGCCAAAAGAAGATAAAAAACTTGCCACAGAGCCAACCAAAAGCACCGATGCGCCAAACTTTAAAATCAGCGGAGTAGAAACTCCAAAACCGGAAGAAAAAAAGCTGGCTCCCAAAATTTCTTTGTTTAAAAAAGATGCA
>Ga0209541_10016576_pt1 | contig 10883 bp, 11 predicted proteins | sample RifCSPlowO2_01_FD_184027 | JGI IMG/M metagenome (GOLD analysis project Ga0209541, IMG submission 184027) | Groundwater microbial communities from Rifle, Colorado - Rifle CSP2_plank lowO2_0.1 (SPAdes) (version 2) | ecosystem: Environmental > Aquatic > Deep subsurface > Groundwater | place... | reverse complement strand
TGAGGGTGTAGAAGAGATTGAAACAGAAGATCTGGTAAAAGAGCAGGATTTAGTAATAACACTGACGCATACAGGTTATATAAAATCAACTCCATTGGAAATTTACAAGCAGCAGGGTCGTGGCGGAAAGGGAATTATTGCTGCTACAACAAAAGAAGAGGATTTTGTTGAAGATCTGATAATTGCAAATTCCCATGCTCACTTATTGCTTTTTACAAACACCGGGCAGGTTCACTGGCTAAAAGCATATCAGGTGCCTGAAACAACAAGATATGCAAAGGGTTCAGCTGTTGTTAATCTATTAAACCTTGAAAAAGATGAGAGGATTACCTCTGTGATATCAGTAAAGAAATTCAGCGATGATAAATACTTGTTTATGGCAACAAAGAATGGACTGGTCAAAAAAACTTTCTTATCTGAATACTCAAATCCCAGAAAAGGTGGAATAATTGCAATTAATCTAAAAGATACTGACGAACTTGTTGATGTTAAGATAACAGATGGAAATAAAGTTTTGATAATAGAATCTGATTTGGGAAGAACCGTCAGATTCAATGAAGCTGATGTTAATCCTGTTGGAAGAAACTCCATGGGTGTTCGTGGCATCTCCTTGAGGGGATCAAAAGTTATTGGTATGGAAATATGCGATGCTAGTTTCTTATTGACAATAACAGAAAACGGATACGGAAAGAGAACAAACATAGAAGAGTACAGGCTAATCAGCCGTGGGGGTTCGGGTGTTACAGATATAAAAGTAAATGAAAGAAACGGAAAGATTGCAGGCATAAAAGTAGTCAATGAAAAAGACGAAATCATAGCAGTAACCAAGAGTGGCTCTTTGATAAGGATAAATATTTCTGGTATATCTGAAATAGGAAGAAACACCCAAGGGGTCAGAATTATGAAATTAGACCCCAGGGATAAAGTCATCAGCATAGCAAAAGTCATTAGTGAAGAAAAAGTTAAGAAAGATTTTACTTTAGGCGCTTATAAATAAGTTTTTTAATAAAAACCAATAAAAATAAACTAGCCAATCCTATTAGAAATATATTATAATCAACCTTTGTTCTTTTCTGAACTTTCTGTTGCGCTAGTTCTTCCTTTTGTTCCAGGACTCTTGTTTCATCACTTGCTGTTTCTGTTTGTTCCTGTTCTTCATTAGTTTCCTGTAATTCGTATTTTTGTTCTTTCTTTGCTCCACTAGAACTTCCTCCACCACCTCCACTAGCAGGAGAGGGTTGTGCAACTTCACTGATATTTTCTGTTATTGTCATATTAAAAAAGAATAAATCACTCATGGATTCATTTAGTGTAATATTCTTTTCTATGGTTGTATTTCCATAAGATAAAACCAATCTATGCGGGGTTTTATTTACAAATTCTGAATCTACAACTAAAAATTCACTTAAACTGATTACATCCCCGTCATTTATTATTATATTATATCCATTTGTCTGATTGAATTCGTAAACGCTTAAACTTGCATTATTCAGTGACTCATTCAACTGATTTTTTATGTAGAATTTAAAGCTGTGATTAAGATAAAAATCAAAATCTTCTTTGTCAAGAGCACCAGAAACATTTAAATCATTGCAAACTATTGTAAAATTATACTCTTTGAAGTTATTTATTTGCTTTCTAAACTCGTAAATACTCTTATTCTCATTAAAAGATAAATTGTAATTGTTATTTTCTAAATCAAGAGTGCAATTAGTATCTATAACTTGCATTTTTAGCGTTGGTTTTGCATAAAATATTATATTTTCCATATATTCCTTGTAATAATAGAAATCTTTTGTATTATCCAGGTCATCCCATGCCAAAAGAGATTCATTCATCATATTATCTATATATTTTGCAGCCCTAAACAAATCAATTCTTGGATAACTGGTATTTCCATAAACAATTCTAACACCTGATTCTTTCAGAATATCATGAATCTCATCAGGATTCAAGTCATAATCATATTTTTCTTTTGCATAATGTTTCAATACTAATGCAGCACCTGCAGCATGAGGGCTTGAAAAAGAAGTTCCTGAATACCTGTTGGTATAACTGCTTGGATTGCATAATGCATAAGGACCGATGCAGCTTGTTGTGTTGACATTAGACCCGGGAGCGAGTACGTCAAGTAAAACTCCTTTATTTGAATACGAAGCAATTGCATCACTTTTTGTTGTAGCTCCAACAGATGTTACATTTGCCAGGCAAGCAGGAGAGGAAATTCCTATATTAGACCCTGAATTTCCAGATGAGGAATCAATGAAAATTCCCTTGGAATAGGCATTATTTATGGCATTTGTTACTTCTATATTATCTAAATCACAGGATTCTCGGTCAGTATAAACATAGCCAGTCCCAAGACTTAATGTAAGAACAGAAATATTGTATTTTTCCTCGTTATCAATGCAGTAATTTATTCCCTTTATTAAATCTGAATAAGAACACTCTCCATTTCTATCACATACCTTGACTATCACAAATCTGGATTCTGGAGCAATTCCTGTTATTCCTCCAGAGGCTCCAACTATTCCTGCAACAAGAGTTCCATGTCCTATTTCATCATCAGCGCTGTCTGATTCTTCTGCACCATTGCAATAACCGATTCCGTCTCCAGGAATACCATCATCTGCAAAGCATCTTTCATTTAATATCCTTGATTTTAGATCATCGTGCCTATAAATTCCAGAGTCCAGTATACAAACAGAATCTGTACCAGTTACATTATTTAAATGTAGAAAACTGACATTAAGTATCTTTGTAGTGTCCTGCAGTGTTAAATTAAATTTAGAATCTAGAGAGATAGAATCAATATTTGGATTATCTAACAAATTACTTATTTCTTCCTTTTGCAGCTCCTTAACAACAAAATGATTATCCCTGAATTTTATTATCACTCTCTCTTTATCATGAGAATTTATTTTAAGCTTAACAAATCTGTTTTTAGCTTCAATTTTATCTATCATTCCATTATTGTTTGTATCATAAAATTTTGCGTCTTTTACATCCAGATTTTGAATAAATGTCTCGGGTACAGTGATATTCCCGTTTTCATTATAAATCACAAATCCAGTAATCCTTTGGAATGAGAAAAATCCAAGAATGATAATAATTAATGACGTTATCACAACTCTTTTGTTCATTATCAATGAAAATTTATTTAGTTTATAAAATTATCTTTTAATAGTGCCATAACCTATCAAGCGCCACCTATTTTCTACCCTTCTGGATATGGAAAACCTGTCTTCAGGAGAGGCACAAACAGGTCTTTTTAGTATCAGATGAATTTTATCCTTAGACAATTCTGAGACTATCCCTAGAGTAACAGCAGAATTAACATTTATCATAAGCCCCTCTCCTTTCTTGACTGGATCAACCTTCTGTTCTGTTTTAAGGCCGATTATTCTGTTAAACAATTTCACTTCTAAGCTTATTTCGTAATAAACAGGGGGCAGTTTGTTCATCAACCCAAGAATATTACCTGCAAGATTATCTGATTTTACTATGCTTGGATCCAGCTCTGTCAGTATTGCAATTGAACCGCCTGCAACAGCTTCTTTCACTGATTTTCCGCCTGTTTTGATGTCTGCTATTTTTGCTCTTACAGGATCCCATTTCTGTTTATGCTCGTCCTTTCTTATTCCAGGGGATATTTCTACCTCGTCTCCTACTTTTAGTACCCCCTGTTTTATCGACCCTCCAAGAATTCCGCCGAACAAATTCTTGATGTCGCTTCCTGGTTTGTTGATGTCAAAGCTTCTTGCAACATACATAACAGGATCTTTTTTTAAGTCTCTAACAGGTGTTTTAAGCTTGCATATCTCCTCCATTATTTTATCAATATTAATATTATACTTGGCTGATACAGGGATTATCGGAGAATTTTCAGCTATTGTTCCATTTAAAAATTTCTTGATTTCATTGTAATTCTTGATTGCATCATCTTTGGATACAGCATCAATTTTATTTTGTATTATAATAATATCCTTTATTCCTATCAGTGTTAGAGCCATTAAATGTTCCTCTGTCTGCGGTTGTGGACAGGGTTCATTTGCAGCTACAAGCAATAAAGCTGCATCCATTATTGCAGCTCCTGATAACATTGTTGCCATTAAAGTTTCATGGCCAGGAGCGTCTACAAAAGATACTCTTTTTACAAGAATGCCTTTTTCCTTGCATTTCTCGCATGTTTCATTTCTTGAGTATAAATCACATTTCTTGCAGTAATAAAAAGATGCATCAGCATAACCTAACTTTATTGTAATTCCTCTCTTGACTTCTTCAGAATGGATATCAGCCCACTTCCCACTAAGTCTTTCAAGAATTGTTGTCTTTCCATGGTCTACATCTTTGGCTTATAGAGATTTACTCTAATCATGTCCAATGAGACCAATGTTCAATTCTGGCTGTACAGATGTTTGTACTTCTTTATTTGCCTTAGATTCAACTTTTTTTGGTTCTGTTTTTTTTGCTACCATAATCTATTCTAGAAAAAGTGGATTTATAGTTTATAAAATTAACCTATTCCGGCGTATTATACTGAAAGATTACCTCACCAAATTCATTTAGAATCTCATAAGCTGAAACAGTTAGAGCACTTGAAGCAAAAGCATGTTGTCTATCATAGTATAAAATAACACGTTCTCCAACATTTATTCTGTGACAGCCATCAACCCAGATTGGTTTAGTTTTGGGTATCTCCGCTTTTTTATATGCCTCATCATTTAATTGCAATTCTAGAGTATACCATCTTCTTTGTCTTAATTCTGCATGTTTTACTATTCCTTCAATTTTAGACAGTTCTTTTTCCACAAAAATAGTATGTAAATGCAATTTATATAATTAATTATGGTTGGATATATATTCTGTAGAATTATCTATTTTTTAGCCTCTTCTTTCACTTCTTTTGGCTGTTCAGCAGGGAATAATTTTTCAGCATCGCCCTTTATGACCTTAAAATTAACCTGTATTATATCCTCAGCGATTATTCCGCCACGCACTGTTTTTCTTATCTTTGACCCGTGATCTTCAATCTTGATTCCAACGCTTTTTTTGTTTGTAAGAATTCTCTTCCTTGATGTGCTTGGGATATCAGCCCTCATCGGAAACCCGGTTGTATCAGAGCCTCCTGTTATTTCCAATTCTATTCCCTTCAATCCTATTAGTGAACCGTCTATTTTATCGCTTACCTTTTTTCCTATTAAACCAGAATTGTCAATGGCTTTTGCATAGCATTTTCCGTTTTTCAATCCAATAACTGATTTTATTTCCATTGTTAAGTTTTTCCCGAGGCTTTTTTAAAAAGGCTCAAACGCCCCATAAAGGATTGGTTTTTCTGTTGATTAGAGCTATTTCCTTCAGAACTTCAATTTCTTCACTATTTAAAAACTTTTTCAATTTCCTTAATTTCCTGAATTCCTGCTCTGTGATAAAGGAATATAAGACATCCTCCTCATTAATCTGCCTTCCAACAGTCACATCTGGCAGTGAAATAGCAACCTGCTTTCCGGATTTAGCCTCTGATATGTTCTCTTTTTCCAGTTGTATGCCTTTAACCTCTGTTAACTGCTTTCCCTCCTTGAATAACGGGCTTCCTGTTCTTATTGTACCAGCTACAACTTCGACACCAACAACAGCCGGATTTGACTTCCTGAATATGTAATCTCTCAGTATCTTTATTTTGCACGGCCTTGTTACATCTTCCAGCTCCTTTGCTTCTAATTTTTTCCTTTCTCCGTCCTGCCATTTTTTTAACTCGTCAATTATAGTGTAAATAATATTGCTTGTTATTGATCTAATATCGCGTGCTATTTCAGATTTTACATTGAATCCAATTATCACTTTATTCAATGGATCTAGTTCAGCAGATACCTCAGAAATATCCTTTTTTGTTATATCTCCTATATCTGCTTTTTTTATCTTGAATCCATTTTCCCTTAGTAATTTTATCAGTGCTTCTAATGATCCAAGAGAATCTGCCTTTATTGTCAAGCCAACATCATCTAAATCTACAAGGACTTCAGAAACTTCCTGCCTTATCTCTTCTTTGTCTTTTTCCAGATCACTGATAACCCTTAACGGCATTCCCGGGATTACATTGTCTAAATTAAGCGCTGATATCTTTATTCCAGAGGATGCATGGACCTCATTTTGTGATTTTAATCTTGATTTTTCAGGCTCAAACAATGCCTTTACTTTTGTTATTATTGGCTCGCTGAAGCTTCCTATTATGATATGATCATTCTTTTTTATAGAACCATCAAAAACAATGACATCCATTGTCTTTCCAAGGCCTTTATCCTCTTTTACCTCGAGAATAGTCCCCTTTCCAGGGCCCTTGATTTCTGTTTTTAGAGAATTTTCTAGGTATTTTTGAGCTAGACCACTTATCACCATAAGTAATTCAGCTATTCCATCTCCTGTTTTTGCAGAGCACGGAATTAAAGCTACCTGCTTTGTGTAATCAGAAACTCTGTCAAACCGGTCTGCATTAAATCCGAGCTCGAATAATCTTTCAACAATTCTGTATAATTTTTCATCCAGTGATTTTTTAACAGATTCATTCTGTGATTCTACATTCTCCAGTAAAAATTTATTTTCCTGTTTTTTATAACCGTTAATAAGATCTATTTTATTCAGTACAATCACAAATGGAGTTTTATACTGTTTAAGAATATCTATTGATTCAAGAGTCTGTGGTTTTAATCCCTCATTAATGTCAATCACCAAAATAGCAATGTCAGCTAAATTACCACCGCGCCTTCTTAGATTATTGAAAGCTGCGTGTCCGGGCGTGTCAATGAAGAGCAATCCTGGGATCTTTAAATTAATTGTAAGAATTTTACCACATATTTTTTTTATTGTTTCCAATGGAATTATTGTTGAGGATATTTTTTGTGTTATGCCCCCAGCTTCAGATTTCGCAATAGCCGTTTCATTGATTTTATCCAAAATGCTGGTCTTACCATGGTCTACATGGCCCATTATAGTTATGATTGGCTGTCTTATCATAAACTTCTAGAAATAATCGTGATTTATAAACTTATTTTATGCCTTTTCTTTCTTGCTTTTGACAATGGTTCCCTTTTCAAAATGCTTTGTCCATTTGACATGCCTGGCTGTTCTTTTAAGTTTTAGGGCATTCTTCTCGCATTTTCTTGAGTGAAAATAGAATATCTTGGAATCTGCCCTTACAAATATCTTTCCTGTTCCTCTTGGGATTTCCGAACCGCAAAAGCTGCATTTCACTTCATTTACCTCTTCTTTCCTTGTGATAATTTTCTTGCTTCTATTTCTGTCTCTCTCAGCATCAGAATATCACCAATTCTTATAGGACCCTTGACATTTCTTCTTAATACTTTTCCCTGATCATAACCTTCAAGTATCTTGCACCTAACCTGTGTTACTTCCCCCCTCATGCCTGTTCTTCCAACAAGCTCCTCAACTCTTGCTGGAGAAGCCCTTGTAAACAAGCCTCCGCTCGGTGCTTCACGCTCTAGCTTGACCTTATCGAACTGCAGTGTTTTCTTTCCTTTACGCTTTTCTTTCTTCTCAGCCTTAACATCTGCTTTTCCTTTTTTTTCTGCCATATTTAGAATTAAGTATTTTTATCAGTGATATATTTGATAGACTTTTTTGCATCTCCCTCTTGCACTATTGCTACTGCTGCTGTTTTAACATTCAAGCCAGCTGCTGCTCCTAACTCCTCTTTGGATGGAACAACAACTAAAGGCATGTTCTTTTCCTTGCAGAGTGCTGGAAAGTGCATTATTATCTCTTTTGGCTCTACATCTCTTGCGACCACAACTAGTTTTGCTATTCCTCTTTCTATTACTTTAGTAACTTCATTAGAACCCTTTTTAATCTTTCCTGTCTTTTTTGCCAGTTCTATGGCCTCGTAAGCCTTTTCTACAATATCTTTTGGTGATTCTTCATTAAGATTCATTTTATTCCTCTTAAATCATTATTTTGATAGATTATAGAACAAGAAGTATTTAAAAAGCTTTCTTTTTACTTGTGTGTAAACCAGAACACCATTTTATCCTTTTCTTTATTATCACATCTTGCGAAAAATTGACGTTCAAACTGGACTATCTGATCTATTTTAATGTTTTTTACATCAGGCTCTGCTAATCCTTTTATTATAGAACCGTCTTCCATTAGTATTTCTGCATTCACTAAATTATCAATGGGAAGCCAGTGTATCATTTTAGCATCTAATTTTTCATCATGCTTGCCTGAAATGAATTTATTATCCTTAAAATTGAACAAGTGCATGAATCTGTATACCTTATTCTTTTCTATTTTATCAGAAACATAAAACTCATCTGTTACTTTTATTTCCCTAAAACCACGCTTCAGATAATCTGGATGCAGTGGTATCTTGGCTGTCTTAAGCTCTTTGGGAAGATTAGTTATTTTTATTTTAACTGGTTTTTCAATGAAGAAATACCTATTAGCATCTTTTTCTATTAATTTTCTGTTTTCTGAATATAGCCCGTCGATTGGTGCTGTCACTTCGTTTTGATTCAGGCCAAATTGCATTAAAAAAGTTCTTATTGCCTCTGCTTCTATACCTCGTCTTTTTAATGATTGCAGTGACCATGTTCTTGGATCATCCCATCCGAGATACGTTCCTGTTTTTACTTCTTTGGCAGATTTAGACTTGGATATTTTTGCTCCTTCTAAACTTAAAAGTCCATTGTGTAATATCTCAGAGGGTTTCCAGCCGAAAATATTCCAAATATACTTCTCCATCTCTGATTCCATCATTAAATCCTTTCCCCGTATTACATGGGTTATACCCAGTAAATGATCATCTACTGCCCATGAGAATTCCAACAATGGCCACACTCTATACTTGTTTCCAACTCTTGGATGTTTTCTTTCAGAAATTCTGAACAAGACACGATCCCTGAAGGCAGGATTCTTGTCTTGCATGCTGGTTTTTATTCTTAAAACATATGATCCTTCTTTTGTTTTCTTGTCAAACATAAGCTTCCATCTTTTCTTGTTCTCTTCAATGCTTAATTTCCTGCAGGAACACTCATTTCCATTCTTCCTGTTCCCTCTTATTGTTTCAGATGAGCACGAGCAAACGTAAGCTTTGTTCTTTTTGATCAATTCCTCTGCATGTTTGTAATATAATCCCAATCTGTCTGATTTGTATATTATTTTATTTTCATATTTCACATTCAAGAATTTAAGTCCGTCTGGTATCAAAGAGTAAGCATCCTTGTCTATCTGCTTTTCTTCAGACCCGATTGTATCATCCATAACCAGTAATAATTTGCCCTTGTATTTCTTGCAGTACTCGTCATTTAGGATTGCAGTTCTCGCATTTCCTATATGTAATGGGCCTGATGGAAATGGTGCAAATCTCATAACCACTCTTCCAGAAACATTTGGCAATTCCTTTAGGACATGCTCTTGTTTTTCCCTTTTTTCTAATAATTCAGGAGCTATATCTCTTAATTCCTCTGTTTGTTTATTTATTGATAATTTATTAACCTCATTTATTACTGATGCTATCTCTTTGCTGATGTCTTTTAGCTTATTTTTAACAGAAGGATCCTCATTGATTAATTTGCCAATTACAGAACCAATAGCAGCCCTACCTTCATGCTTTATAGCGTTTTCCAGCACGTATTTTCGGATACTCTCTTTTAACATAATCTGATTAGAATAAATTTATATATAACTTTATCGGTTGTTTTTTATGGTAGCTAAGATAGACTATAAGAAATGCTGCTGGAAGAATGGAAAGTGCACCAGCTGTACCTGTGGAAAGGCATGTGTAGGCTGTGTTGAAGCATGCCCTGTTGAAGCATTGAAAAGAGAAAAAGTAGTTAAGATTGATGTATTAAAATGCATTTCTTGTGGTGCTTGTGTTGAGGCCTGCAAATACGGGGCTATTACTCTAACATGAATTTTAAAATATTTAATAAAAAAGAATCTCTAAGATTATTGGAAAGAATAAAAGAGCAGTTTGGAATTAAAGAATTAAAGCTGGATTACGGGGTTATGCAGAATAATGATAAAATCTATCTAATTTCTAAGGATCTTGCTAAGATCAATTATAAAGAATTAAGGATAAATGATATTGGATTATATTTTTGTACTATTATGAATAATGGAATTAGATTGAGCATAGAGGGGTCGCAATTAATTGGCAAGAATGCAACAAAGAATGTTGTTGAAATATCTGATGAAGAATTAAAATGCTGGTTCAACGGAGAAAATCTAGTAAGAAAGGATATTTTTGGATATGTTTTGATCAAGAATAAAGATGATTTTCTTGGTTGCGGTTATGCAAAAGAAGGAGTAATAATAAACTATGTTCCTAAAGAAAGAAGGGTTAAAGAACTGATTTAGATTATTAATAAATTTCTACTCTATTTCTACCATTATTTTTAGCTCTATAAAGTGTGTTATCTGCTGTTTCAGTTAATCTTTTTTTATCTATTACATCTTGATGAGGATAGTGCGAAATACCTGCACTGATACTTACTGGGATGGGAATTTTATTATAGTAAAAAGTTTTTCCCATAACAACTCTTCTTAGAGCCTCTGCATTACGCTTGGCAATTTCGAGAGAGGCATTTGGTGAAATAACTGCAAATTCCTCTCCACCAATTCTAAATGATTGGTCCCTTATACTTTTCTTCATCAGATTAGAAAGCTCTACTAAAATCTGGTCTCCTGCTAGATGCCCATATTTATCATTGATCTTCTTGAAAAGATCTATATCTAAATATGTTAAAGATAATCCATGCTCGGTTGGATTTGTTTGTTCTAATGTAAACGCATCTTCTAATTGATGATCAAAATATCTATAATTGTATAATCCGGTTAAACCATCCCTAATGGCCCTTTCTAAATTT
>Ga0209541_10016574_pt1 | contig 10883 bp, 12 predicted proteins | sample RifCSPlowO2_01_FD_184027 | JGI IMG/M metagenome (GOLD analysis project Ga0209541, IMG submission 184027) | Groundwater microbial communities from Rifle, Colorado - Rifle CSP2_plank lowO2_0.1 (SPAdes) (version 2) | ecosystem: Environmental > Aquatic > Deep subsurface > Groundwater | place... | reverse complement strand
CCCCAGGCGATGCCCAAGCCGAAATTCGAGGCGAGATAAGGCCAGAGGATCACCTCGCCCGAGCCGAGGCCCAGGGCGAGTATCACGAAACTGGGACCCAGGATGCTCCGGATGCCGGGGGCCCGCGGAAATTCCTTGTGTTCTTCCATTGTATGTATTTTACCGGACGGGACCGTTCCCGTCTTTGTCCCGCGACCGCCAGTTTATCTCGAAGGAGACGGAATGCTTGCCGGGGATCCGCCACTTGGAGAACCGGAAGCAAAGCAGCTGGAATTTATTTTCCGCGATCTTCCCGAAGCCGAACCTGTTCAACGTGAGCTCTATGTCGATGACCATATTCGTTAAAGACGCCCGGAGTCTTTCAGTTCTTTTTTCGCTTTCTTCACGAACTTCCCGAACCGGCGGTCTTTTTCTCTCCGCTCCATATCGTTCAGTTTATAATATTCGGCTTCTTTTTTCAGGTTGACGTAGTTCGAATACCTGCTTTCGTCCAATTTCCCCGAGTTCAAGGCGTGAAGAACGGCGCAGTCCGGCTCGTGGGTGTGCGTGCAGTCGACATATTTGCATTTTTGAGCCAGAGCCGTGATCTCGTTGAAAAGGGCGTCGATCCCTTTGCCGACATCGGTCATGCCCACCTCGCGTATCCCGGGATTGTCTATCACCATGCCGCCTGCCCCGACCGTAGCGTCGGGGCCTGCCCCGGTCCCGACGCCGACTTCGGGTCGGGACGTCGGCGCCGTAGCGTCGGGGTCTCCCGGCAGGAAATACATCTGCCTGCGGGTGGTAATGTGTTTGCCCCGGCCGGAATAGGAACTGATGTCCCCGGTCTTTATCTCGCTTGTCTGTAGCAACTTGTTTATCAGGGACGATTTCCCCACGCCGGACGAACCCAGGAAGCAATATGTCCGGCCTTTTCTTATGCGTTCCCGAAGGTCCCGCAGTCCGGCATCGGTCGCGGTGCTCGTGGGGATGATATCCGCGGCCGGGAATCTCTTCCGGATCTCCGCCAATATTTCCGCCAATTCCTCGCCGGAAAGAAGATCGGTTTTGTTCAAAACGATCGCCGGCTTCACTCCGCCGCTCTCCGCGATGGCGAAGTATCTTTCCAGGCGGTTCAAACTGTAATCCCGGTCCACCGACTCCACGATGAAGGCGACGTCAATGTTCGCGGCAATCACCTGCACCTCGTCCTTCTCGCCGGCCTTGTTTCTGTCCCCATACCTTCTCTTGATCACCGTCCGCCTGGGCAGTATGCCGCGGATGATGGCGTGCTCGTCGTCGGGCTTGGCGATCGCCACCCAATCTCCGACCGCCGGATAGTCCTCCCGGGACCGGGCCCGGAACATCTGTCCGCCGGTTATTTTCGCCAGGTATTCTCCCTTCCCGTTCTTTACCTTGTATACGCCCCTGGATTCGGAGATCACCCGGGCGACCGGAAGATCGGCGAGGCCGAGTTCGCGCCTGCCCGCTTCGAAAAAGGAGTCGTACCCCAAACTTTCATTCATACTTCTAACCTTACCAAAAAGCCGGCCTCGGGACGACTTTTTGAATAGGGGACATCCCGCCGCGCGGTCTGGATATCCGGAACGAGATTGTTGTATGATACGGCCGTACATTGATAGGCCCTATCCCCAGCCACGTGGCCGGGATGGTCGCCGATTACGGAAAGGAAGGATGGATATGGACCGTCAGGCCCGCGGATTCGGCATCCTCGTGGTGCTCGGGTTCTGGTTCCTGGTGACGTCGTTGGGGGCGGCGTCCGTTCACGATTACACCCTCCGGGCGCTCACCCTCACTTTTCTCGCCGTCGCCATGCTGGTGCTCTATCTCCGTTCGAGCGGAGAGGGGAGCTTCCGGCGGGCGGTCGGGAACAACAACTGGGTGTTCCCGACGATCCTCATGATGGCGATCTTCTGCGCCGGGATGAACTCGTTGAACCCCTATCATCCCGACCCCGTGGGCACCGGCTTGTGGGTGTTCTTCGGCGGCGAGCCGCCTTTGCATGACCCCTGGGCGGAGGACAGCATCTGGGGCATGGCGAACTACTTCTACTTCGGGGAGGTGTTCACGAACGGTTGGGGAAGCGCCGCTTTCACGTATATCCTGTGGTGCGTCCCCGCCCTGTTCGTCTCCTACACCGACGACGCCGTCGAGTTCACCAGGGGACTCGTCGGGATGTTCCAGGGCAAGCGATGAGGAGGGGAGACGTCTGTTGTTCGAGGGCGGCCTTGTTGGAGATGAGGCCGCCTTTCGATTTATGCCCCTTATTGAAAAAAAGCCCCAGTTTCTATACAATTGGAAACGATTCCGGCGTATGCGTTCCGGAAGAGCTCCTTATAAATCAATATTCCGGCGTAGCTCAATGGTAGAGCGTCTCCCTGTGGACGTTCCCGTGGGGTATAATTAATCCATATGCCCGACAGGAGAACCTATGCCGACAGAAGGCAAGAGTTGATCCGGGCGGTTGCGAAACGGAGACGCAAGCTCAAAGACATGGCCATCTCTTATAAAGGCGGCCAGTGCGAGGTTTGCGGCTATCGGAAATATCAAGGCGCCCTGGATCTTCACCACCTAGATCCGAAATCGAAAGAGTTCGGCATCGCGGACAAAGGGTACACCAGATCCTGGACGAAGGTGAAAGCGGAACTGGATAAATGTATCTTGGCATGCGCCAACTGTCATCGAGAGATCGAATCCGGCATAACGCAGCTTCCTGGAGCGATCCAGGTCGAAAAACGAGGCGAATTGCGGGAAGCCTAAATCGCAAGACAAGGTAATCCGCAGCCAAGTCCCATATCCTGGGAAAGGTTCAGAGACTATCCCGAAAGGGAGTACTCCGATAACCCGGAGGAAGCACCTCGCATCCGCGAAGCGGATGATGATATAGTCCACTCCTTTTGGAAACAAAGGGGTTACGTGTAAGGAGAGGGTTCCAGGTTCGAGTCCTGGCGCCGGAGCCACTGAAATTCAAGATGCCCCACGCGGGCATTTTGAATTTCAGCTACGCTGCCCAGGGCTCGAACCGAAGGAGGGGTCGGGAGGAAAGTATAAGGTTCCTCCCGTGTAGGAAAGAGGTCGAGAACCGAGGGTTCTCGAGGAGCGAGTTGCTATATAGCGACTCGCGACGTTCGATTCCTGCGCCGGAGAGGAAGCGGCGGTCCTGCGCCGGAGAACCGAAAGAGGGCCGGAGAGTCACGGAATCACTCAATCCAATCGAACGGAGATTCGCGGCGGATCATTTTGACGGCCGCGTATTTTGAAAGCGGGCCTTTGCAGCCTTTTCTGTTTTTGCTACTATATCAATATACATTGATGTAGTATGAAGCCCAGGTGTTGCATAGACAATAAAACATTGAGAGAGGTCGGCCGGACCGCCGGGCTTTTGAAGATTATCGCGGAGGAAAACCGGCTGAAAATCCTTTGTACGCTCAAAGTCGGCGAGCGGTGCGCCTGCGATATTGCCGATGATATCGGCATACCGCAAAATCTGGCTTCGCATCACTTGAAAGCCCTGAAGGACGAGAGACTTATAGAGTCCCGCAAGGAAGGGGTGAGGGTTATTTACCGGATCAATAAAAAGGCCGTGAGCAAATTCAATTCATTGCTGAATGACTTTTTACAAGCATATGAATAAAACGATCGAAGTCATCGGTTCCGGCTGTCCGACCTGCAAGAAGCTATACGAAATAACCAAGCAGGCGGTTGCCGAGCTTAGTTTGGATACAAAGGTGGAATACCTGACCGGGCAGGAGGGGATACAACGAATCGTTGAGATGGGCGTAATGCAAAGCCCCGTTTTGGCTGTAAACGGCAAGCCGGCGTTAGTTGGATTTAATTCAGATATTGAGAAAGTTAAACAGGCGATTCAAAGCAATCTCTGACCTATGGATGTTTTTTACCCCATTAAACTGCTGGCCGACTGGCTAACTTATTCCGTCTTTTCAATCGCCCCGAAAACGATTTTAGCAGAAGCGGTTAATTTTTTTATCTACGACACAGCTAAGATCTTTATATTACTCATCGTTATCATCTTCGCCGTTTCCGTCATTCGTTCATTTCTGCCGCCGGAAAAGATCCGCTACATTCTTTCGCACAAAAATAAATACACCGGCAATGTCGTCGCTTCCTTGCTCGGCATCATTACGCCATTCTGTTCCTGCTCGGCCATTCCGCTGTTTTTAGGTTTCGTGCAGGCAGGCGTGCCATTGGGAACGACATTCTCTTTCCTGGTCGCTTCGCCGATGATAAACGAGGTAGCTCTGGTATTGCTTCTTGGCCTGTTCGGTTGGAAGATCGCCCTGATCTATATCGTGTCCGGCCTTATCATCGCTATTCTGTCCGGCATAGTTATCGGCAAGATGAAAGTCGAGGATCTGGTGGAGCCGTTCGTTTACCAGAATTCAATAAATGCTCAAACCGACCTGCCAAATATGACCTGGCCGGATCGGTTTGCTTACGCCAGAGATTATACCTGGGACATCGTCAAAAAAGTTTGGATTTACGTGATTATCGGTATCGGCGTCGGCGCGTGGATACACGGCTATGTGCCGACGGACTTTCTGGCCCAATACGCCGGCGCAGATAAATGGTACGCCGTGCCGTTGGCCGTGCTCATCGGCATTCCGCTCTACTCGAACGCCGCCGGCATTATTCCCTTGGTCGGCGCTCTGACCGAGAAAGGAGTGGCGATGGGCACAACGCTGGCTTTTATGATGGCGGTAACGGCTTTATCCCTGCCGGAATTCATGATATTGAAGCGGGTGATGAAAACCGGGCTAATTCTGATCTTTGCCGGGATCGTCGGGACCGGAATTCTTTTTACCGGCTATTTGTTCAACTGGCTGTTGTGATCACTCGATCCGATCGAACGGCGCCCGGCGGATTCCGCCCCGGAGCCCCCCGATTTGACCCCGCCCCGTCCGGGGTTAGAATGGATACATACTTTAATACTTACCCCGGTACCTATGAAGCTTAGGGATAAAAATGTCCGCAAAATCAGCCGGATCGCCCCGCCAATTTATGATAATATTTACATACCTGTTGCGTAGCCAAAAAGATAAGAGCTACTATGCTGGCATCACTGAAAATTGTGATTTTAGGGTAAAACAGCATAATACCGGCAAGGTCGAATCTACAAAAAGTAGACGCCCCTGGGATTTAGTTTTTTCAAAGCCCCATGAGAATTATAGCGAAGCTAGAAAGCATGAAAAATGGCTTAAGAAAAAAAATAGGGAATACAAAGATAAATTGAGCGGGGTGAAGCAAGAACTTAAACGTGATTGGCTTGCCCCGTCCTCGAAGAGGCGGGGGAAGGAAAAGCAGAAGGTCCGGGTAAAAAGGGTCCGCGGCGGGATCCTGATCCGGGATTGGAAGAGGTGATGTGTTCCACCCTCTCATACGCGAGCAAAAGGTGGAAACTCTTTCAAATATTATTGATCGGATATGACAGAAGATATTCTAAAAGTTCTAGGAATAACATCTAACGAGCTGACCGAGATCGTTAAAGAAAACCCCAGCTTAAGAGGTTTTATTTCCGGTTATATTAGCGAGTATAAATTGAGAAAGTTTTTCTCGGAGGATAAAAGGATATCAAGTGTTAGAAAATATGATGACCACGATCGAACAAGAAAAAGCGACATCGTTTTTACCTATAAAGGATGCGATATTAGCGTCGAAGTAAAATCATTACAAACAAATACGATACGGAAAGACGGCGATATCTATAGTGGGAAAACTCAGTGCGATGCCAGCGATAAAAGACCTATCAAGTTTCCGAATGGGAAAATATTATCTACCACCTGCCTATTAATAGGGGAGTTTGATCTTTTGGCAGTAAATCTTTTTACATTTGAGAACCAATGGCATTTTATATTTTCCAAAAATTCAGATTTGCCTAGGTCAAAATACAGAAAATATACACCGGCTCAGAGAAAATACTTAATATCATCCCTCATAGAAGTTAGCTGGCCGCCTAAACCTCCATTTACCACGGATGTTTTTAAACTTTTGGATGAAATTGTTAAAGATAAAGTCATGCACCGAGAGCCAGTTAAAGTAAAAGAGAAAGAAGCTAACGACTTACTTGAAATACAAGGAAGTAAGAATGATTCTTCCTAGCGTGTACCTGTTTTTTGATTCTACTTACAGCAGGTTTATTTTGTCGAACTACAACAAATAAATCTTTGCAGTAAAATCCAAATTTAGCGTATTCGTTGATAAGTTCTACGTGCGTCAATCGTTGACGATTTGCACTGACTTCATCTTGGCATTTCACAATCAATATGCCATCTTTCTTTAAAACTCGTGCCGCTTCTTTACCTGCCTTAAAGTAAAGATCAAGAACTGCGTCGTGGTATTTTGGGCCACTATTAGTAGTTGCGCCGTTTGAGTATGTACTCCGAAACGCTCTATATGTGCCGTTGCCGGCAAGATGTCCGTTGTCTCGACGAAACAGGCCCTCCATATAGGGAGGATCAAGGACAACACAATCAATGGTTCTATCTCTGTAGGGTAGATTTTTACAGTCAACGCCGGTTTTGAGATCCGTTGCTAGAAGCTTGTATCTCTCTTTTGGCACTTCTTTCCAAAAGATTCCCTTGCCGTAGGTAACATCGGCAATGGTTGAGCGGACCGGTACATGAAGCTTTAAAATTTCCGGGAATACTTTGTCATTCGTACCACTGTGCGCGCTCACTACCAAATCGCTCGTAGCAACTCCACCGGCGACACGTTTCTTTTTCGCGGGAATAAATTTATCACTAAAAAGCGCCTGCGGAAATGCACTCTCCGTCTCCGGAATCACATCCAAAACAACGCCCTGGATTGCAATCGGCACATCTTTCTCAATGATAATTGGCTCAATACGCTTGTTTGCGGGTTGAAGGCGGATATGCCCTTTTTCTCGATAATACTTTTTCAAAGTTGCCTCTTGGTTGTCAATAAGTGCAACAACCTTCTGCCCGTTTTCTGCGACATTTTGATGTTTAACGAGGATAATATCTCCATCGTTTATATTTTCGTCGATCATGCTATCGCCAATCACGCGCAAAGCATAGATCTCTGATGAAGAGGGGATTTTGTTTTTAGGAACGGCGATCGTTTCTTTATTTTCTATTGCCTCTATCGGTTGTCCGGCGGAAATCATGCCCAAAAGAGGAATTCTGACCATTGTCTCTCTTCCCACCACGTCAATGGAGCGTGGCTTATTTTCTTCTTTGGATAAAAGCCCTAAATCACGAAGTTTTGAAACGTGGAAATGAGCAGTCGAGACGGAAGCGAGCTTAAAATGCTTCTTTATTTCCTCTAGGGAAGGGGCATAGCCCTTTCGCCTTTGGTAATCACTTATAAAATCAAGGACTTCTTTTTGGCGCTTGGTAATCATGTGGATAATAGGGTATTGCTACTTTCTATTTATTTTCTATTATTATATGGATAAAGCAAGTGGCGTTTATCCACAAGCTTGTTCCTTAAAAACTGACGGGGAATGGTCGGCGGCTAATTTCTAGCTATTCTTTAGGATTTTTCCCACTCCCCCTCTTTAGGATGGATTTTGTAAATGCATCTTAAAGCGGGGGGTTGTAGTCGGAATCCCCTAAAGAAACCAACTAATTGACTGTTATGGCACAAACCAAAACAGGAAAGGTTGCGCCTGTGTCCGGTCAATACCGGCCATCAGGCTCGAAGAACGAAATCACCCTTTCAAAGGGCGATCGAGTTCCTCCTTACCAAGGTAAGGCGAAAACCTTTGTGTTAGTCGATAAGACAAAGCACGGGAAGTAACCTTGCCACCTCCTCGTCAGTTTTTAGGGAACAGACCGAACTCAAATGGCGAAAGTAACCCGAACAACAAATCCATTACCGTTTGAACATTTGGAACCACGTAGGTTCGAAGATTTAGTGCGTCAATTGATGTACGATTTTCGAGATTGGCAGTCCATAGAAGCAACTGGACATAGCGGCAATGACGATGGCTTTGATATTAGAGGACACGAAAAATTAAAAGATGTTGCGAATAGGGTGGATTCGGAGGAAGACGAAGATAATGAGGAAGGCAAACATCTTTTAGAGGGCAACGAATGGATGGTTCAATGTAAGAGAGAAAAATCCATCGGACCCACGAAGATAAGGAAAATAATTGTGGATGGTGTTAAAAAGGATAATCCTCCATATGGCTATATTCTCGTTGCTCCAACCATTTTTTCTAAAACATCTTACGACACTTTTCGATCGGAACTCTTAAGTAGAGGTGTTTCCGAGTTTTACCTTTGGGGGAGAGGAGAGCTTGAAGATATGCTATACATGCCGAAGAATGATCGCATTCTTTTTACCTTCTTCGGTATTTCATTCTCATCGAAAAAGCGCTCGCGCAGTTCAGAAATCAGATTTGTGGTTAATAACAAAAACAAGTTAATAAAGATTTTGGCAGGGGGTAATCCTGAACAAATTTTTCGCAAATCGATTCTCGTGAGAGATTACAGTGATACCCAATATCCATACAAAAATAAGTACAAAGACTTCGAAAAGAGTCCGCGTTGGCAGGAGCATATCGCAGTTGGCATTCACCCCGAAGGATTGAAGGTTCTTTTCCGAGAACACTACGCCTATATCGACAGGGATAAGAAAGAATTCGACTTTTCAAAAAACATCGATTTGACGTATAGAGAATCAGATCAACACGAATCCGAAGAGAAGAGAAAAAAGAATATTCAAGCAAGAGAAATAAGCCAAGATTATTGGACACATCTTCCTAGGAAAAATCAGGTAAAATTTGTTGTCGAGGGTTTAATACCATACGAAGATATTTTGGTAATAGATCGAGAAGGAGATCCGTGGTATAAATTTCCACATATTTTTGTTGATTTCAAAGGACAGCCGCACCCCTTTATAGGTTTTTGGAAAGAGATCAGAAGCGGAGATTACCATCCGACTATTTATCCCGACATGCAAGGATATAAACGGATTAAAATATTCCCCGAAACTTTCCCAAAACCTAAAAAAGGGAAAATTTACAGGAATAAAAAGATTGAGTGGCCTCCCGAGTTAGAGCAAACTTTCAAGAGCGGCAATCATATAACAAATTTATATGACATCGGAGGAAAATACGACTTCCTTAAACCAAGAGATATAATTTTAGTGATAAAAGGAGACGATCGATCGGATACTTATTACGTTGAGATCACGCATAAGTTCGAAACTGACGTTAAGTCATATTTAGCAGAACACGGACCTTCTTTCATGGATAGGGCAATTGAACTTCAGCTTGGTAGAAAACCACAGGATAATGAAAAATTAACGATCTACGAATTCACTAAAAAATATGGGTTCCAAGTAGATAAATAATTCCGATGCTCAATCCCTCACCGCCAAGAGCTTCTGCATCTGCGCCAATGAAACCTCGGGAAACTCAAACAACTCGTGCCACTGGATAGCCAAAAACTCGTCCCATTTGGGGAGCCCCTGAAACGCTAGCAACCCCGCCTATTCAGTGCTTGTAAATGAGGTAAATAAAGTTCTTCCTTCTGCAAAAAAATAGCTCCGCCAAAAAATTCGCCCGGCCGAGCGGAGGGAAGTAGCTCCATATTTCCTCTCCCGAATCTCCTTGCATTTTGGCGATAGAGTGGTATAATTTAAAAAGTGCCTTGTCTGCCGATTCCCGGCAGTCGAGCATGTCAACCTTTTAACCCCTTTAGTGAGAGGAGCCGACCATGCACAAGCACGAGGCTACCGAGGCGAAGGAGATCGTGGTGGTGCTAAAGCAGGAAAGTCGCCGATTCCCAGGATGGAGGTGGCGCGAAGCGATCCGCCACTTTCTGGAGCTGGCATGGAGGGACAACCACATGCCGGGTCCCAGCATCCAATTCAACGTGGAGAGCGACACATTCATCTTGGATCTGGGGATGAATGAGGACGCCAACAAAGCTCTCTACCATGTGGCGTGGTTCGGAGACGATGCTCCGCTGATGCCCCCGCCGCAGGATTTCCGCTCGGTGGTCCACGCGATGTCGCCGAGAGCAGAGGTCGAGTGTGCGCTGGCGCGATTCCTGAGAAACGAGGTCATCCGTACCGTGACTATCGGTGGCACTTCGGGCGTGATCGCTCTGCAGAAGGGCAAACCCAGGGCATCCCTGCACGTGGGGAAGGCCATGCACTGGGTTCAGGACATGCGGGGGTTCGAGCCCGTGCGCGTCTACCCTCGCCACGGGTGGGTTGTGGACAAGTAACGCATTAGTTTTCGCGCCCGATCTCTCGAAAGGAGATAAGATCGGGCGCACACCCAAGTTTAGTATTACTAGTAAATTTGGGTGTATAGCATATCTTCATAATATGCCCCATCTCAAACTGACCCTCTCCATCCTCGCCGTGCCCTTGGGCGCGTTCCTCTTCGTCTACGGCGGATATGACGACAGCCCCGGGGCGCAGCTCCTGGGGCTCCTCTTGGCCCTCACGGGCATCGTAGGCGCGGTTAAAAGCTGGAAGAGGCTCCGGCGTTAGAATATAATCCTGGTATGCGCAAGTTCCTCTTGCTTGTAGCGGCCTTGCTGGTTCTTGGCGGATTTTGGTGGTTCTCCGGCAAGGGCAGCGTTCAGACCGTGAAAGGTTTCCCGCAGCTTGGCGAGGAACAGGCGGAAAGCGGATTCCAAAAGGCCAAGGAATGGGTGGGCGGCATCCCCGCGAGGACGAGCGAGGAAGTGGGGGAGTGGTGGACGGAATTAAAGGAAGGCGCCAAGGAGAAAGCGGCGGAAATGATACTTTCCCAGGCGACCTCGACCCTGGAGCGCGTTATATCTTCCATCCGGGCGGGCGAACCGGAAATATGCCTGCTTCAGGCCGTCGGCCGCGAAGTGGGATACAACATCGGCAACCCGGAGGGTTCGGAGGCGGAG
>Ga0209541_10016572_pt1 | contig 10884 bp, 14 predicted proteins | sample RifCSPlowO2_01_FD_184027 | JGI IMG/M metagenome (GOLD analysis project Ga0209541, IMG submission 184027) | Groundwater microbial communities from Rifle, Colorado - Rifle CSP2_plank lowO2_0.1 (SPAdes) (version 2) | ecosystem: Environmental > Aquatic > Deep subsurface > Groundwater | place... | reverse complement strand
GAACGTTTGGAAGAATATGTCAAGAATCAGGGAAGCGAATACCACCGCTTTTAAGCGGTGGATATTTATACAGTGGTTCAGAGAATGCGAATTGCTCAAGGATTCATAAATTTTAGCATGCCACCGTCTTCAGACGGTGGTCCTTGACATAACAGGCGAGGAAATAATGAAACATGAAGGAACATTCAACTGGTCTTCTGTGGATTTCTGGGAAAAGAAGTTCGGCATACAATTATGGGATATCCGGTACCGGATCAGACATCTCATAAAACTTCACCCCCATACTGTCAGATTCCTGAAATTTCTCAGGAAAAACAACAAGAAGATATACCTTGTAACCGCAAGCGAGCCAAGAGATGTCGACTTGAAACTGTCACATTCCAAGATAATGCCTTATTTTGACGGAATTTACAATCAATTTGACATAAAAAAAGCAAAGCATGAAAAGCTTTTCTGGAAAAGACTAAAGAAAACGGTCCGTTATGACAATGAAAAAACACTTTTTGTTGACGATAGGGAAGACGTATTAAATGCTGCGAAAGCCAGCGGAATAAAATTCCTGGTGCTTAAAGCAAAATACAATTCTAAGAGGCCGGCCAGAAAATCGAACGGGTTTCTGCGTGCCCATCATCTTGACGAGATCATTCCTTGATGATTCTGAAATCTACAACAACATGAAAAACGCCGGGTTTGTAGCTCTTTACTTTCTTCTTTTCGAGGACCTCAAAGCCACATGACTGCTGGCTGCATGCTTCCTCTATCTGCTTCAAAGGCTTCTTCCACAGGTCTTTTGCAGAATAAATGTTGTGAAAATGCACTATTGCGTTGTTTTTTGCTATCCTTACGGCATAAGGCAGGAATTCCTCTGTATCAGGAAAATATCCCATTATAATCCGGTCTGCAAAGTTTGTTACGCTCTTTGCAAAATCTTTGCAGTCTCCCCATATTGTTTGCACATTTGCCAGACTGTTGAGTTGTATGTTGTTTTTGAGGAATCTGAATGCGTCCAGATTCTTTTCTATTGCAACAATCTTTTTTGCCTTCGTGTGCTTAGCTATTGGAAGCGAGAAATAGCCTATGCCTGCAAACATGTCGACTATTGTCTCATCTTTCTTTATCTTTTTGATAAGCCTTTGCCGCTCATTGAGATTGCCCTTGGAGAACATGATTTTTGAGACATCAAGATGATACTTGACGCTGTTTTCTGTATGTATAGTCTCCGTTCTTTCTCCGGCAATAAGCTTTACAGCAGGCTGCCTTAATTCACCTTTGACCTCTTTTATTTCGCAAACGCTCCTGACGTAAGGCAGCAATAGCATTGCGCCCTGAGCTATCTTATTTTTCTCAGCTTGTGTAGCGTTGGGAATTTTCAGAAGCATTATGTCCCCGAGAATCTGGTAGCTGCTTGGTATTAGGCTCGGTTTGAGGCCCGTTACCTTTGCCAGCTTCTGCTTGAAAGCCATAGATAAACTCAGTGAACAAGTTTTAAGTATCTGCTAGACGGACTAGCAAAAATGCAAAGCAATGTGATCTTTAACCAGAATTCTGCAAAGTCTTACCGCGAGCGAATGATGGAAAAGATGGAAAAAGCCGGCTACAGGTTTGTCGGAAGACGGAAGCACTCTGCAGTAAAGGTATGCAGCTGGTGCAAGTCCTCGCTGAATGAAAAAGGCCACTGCTACAAGCAGAAATTCTATGGCATAGAATCGAGCCAATGCATCCAGATGTCACCCACTGCGCTGGTTTGCAGCGAAAACTGCCTTTTTTGCTGGAGGCCGCTTCGCTACACAATGCCCGGGCAGGGAGATGAATGGGACGAGCCAAGCGAGATTTTAGACGGGTGCATTGAAGCGCAGCGCGATTTGCTGCAAGGGTTTGGCGGCAATCCGAACACAGACTCAAAAAAGTTTTACTACGCCATGATGCCCAAGCATGTTGCTATTTCGCTTTCCGGTGAACCAACGCTCTATCCAAAGATAGGCGGTCTTGTTGAGGAAATAATCAGAAGGAAAATGACTGCCTTTCTTGTAACGAACGGCACACTTCCTGAAAGATTGCAAAGCCTGCTTGATAATGATCAGCAGCCAACGCAGCTTTACATCACGCTTGCAGCTCCCGATAATGAGACGCTGAGGAAGACAGCGCTGCCGATGTTTGATGATGCTTGGGAAAGATTGATGGCTTCGCTGGCTATGCTCGAACAGTTCAAGAGGTCTGTTATCAGGCTTACTCTTGTGAAGAATCTGAATCTAGTAAACCCCGAAGGCTATGCAGAAATTGTAGACAAAGCTTCACCTGACTATCTGGAAGTTAAGGCGTTCATGTCAGTCGGCGGCGCCCGCGAGAGACTGGCTTACGAGCTGATGCCGACAGATGCTGAAATCCTTGATTTCGCAGAAAACATTGAGAAGAACAGCTCTTACAAGATAATCGACCACAAGGAAGACAGCCGCGTAGTGCTAATGACCCGCGACGGCAAGCCGAAAGAGTTTTTGCCTGGTGATGACTAGTCAGCAAGTGCTTTCCTAAAGAATTCTTCTTCTATTGGTTCTGGTTGTGGCAACCGAATACCGTTAATAAATTGCTTATGGAAAATATTCAAAGCTTGTAAGTATCTATCGCTAGCCCTGAAAACGCCATCAAAATAATAACATCTTTCAAACAGCGATCTACTGTCCACTGGAACTTGATCAGAATGGTTTGCTGCAAGTACAACAGCTGTTGGCAAGTTGCCGAACGTTGATATTGGCCCGTCAGATTGTCCTTTTGAAATCCTTCTTAATAATTCTTCAAAAACAGCCTTTTCATCATCAACGTCTTTCGGTACAGTAGATGTATGGTCTACGCGGAATAAACCATAACCGCCTTTAACATGTGATATAACATAATTTTGTGGCACAAACGATTCTGGTGTTGGCAGTAACTTTGATATTGTTAAACATCTTGCGCTAAAACCATGCCATTGCATGAATCTGTGATAAAGTTTCAGAACATCCCCTTCTTTTTCCTTTATTTCCTGTGCCGACAGACGATTCATCTTCTTTCTGAATAAACCATTCAATTCTTCAACACGCAAATCGTCTTCTACTTTGGGAAGATCAAAGTATAGTTGGACTGTTGGACCGCCGTCAAGAGTCTGGCCTGTTGAAACGACATCTAAGATAGAGTAAGGATTTGTTAATCCAGCTTTCCAATAGCACCAATTCAACCTATCTACAGCTTCCTGTTCTTGTTTGGCAGCTTCTGATAACAGAACTCCAAAAGGTTTGCCATTCACACGATCACCATCTCTATAACATGCAAATTTTTTAACATCTTCTATTTGATTTCTTGGAGAATCTGCAATTCTTCTAGTCAATCTGCCTTCAGGATCTAGGATTCCTTTGACTCTTATTGCCCTGTCTTCATAAGGGAAAACAATTCCTCGTCCGCCAGAATTGTAGCACATTTGAGCATTTCCAGATTCTTGATAGACTATTGGTCTTACTAATTCACCATTCCTTACAATTTCTAGTCGAAGTTCTTCTCTGACTTGTCGAAAAAGATCAAGCATGAATTTTATGACAGCAAATAAGCTTAAAAAGAAACATTCCAAGATAAAATTTTTCTAGAAAAGTTTTAAGAATTTAGCAGTAAATCTGTTTATTTTAAATATATTTTCTGCATATAGAATATCAAGGAGATTATTATTAGAAAAATACAAAATGTCGCTGTTTGTAAGGCTGGGGGCTTACCTGGCGGTAAGCATGCTGATATCTTACTTGTTTAGAGACAGCTTTCTTATTCTAGGAATTATTCTAACAGTTATGATGATAATAGCTGTTGAGACTTAGCACTCAATAACTTTCTTGCCTTTTTCCTGCGGAACGATGTTTATTTTGCCTTTGAATTTGCTGCCAAGCTCTTTGCCTTTGAAGTATTCATGCATGAATATGGCTAGCGCAGCAACCTCGCTGTGCGGCTGGTTTGTTACAGCTATATTATAATTCACTAAAGAATAGAGTTCTCCTGGGACCTTTTCACCCCCGATGACAAAAAGAATCTTCTTCTTTTTTCTGATTTCTTTTATCCTTTTTTGCAGCGGCAGGCCGTACATTGTTGCGTGCACGATGCAGAAGCCTTTTTTCTTATTGGAATCAAGTATCTTCTTCCACTTTGTTTCATAGCCTATCCTGAATTTGCCGCCCCATCTCTTTGACGTTTTCTTCAAGCCTTCTATCATGCTGCCATCATGGTCGCCGCTGTAGATTATAGCATCAGCGCCCAGAGCGCGCGCCACAAGGCCGCAGTGCGTGCTTATTCTGTCGTCTCTTCCAAAGCGGTGGCCTAAACGCAGTACGGTTATCATCACAACACCCAGTTGAGTATAAGTGGAGAAACAGCCGCTATGGCAACCCCGATAATTAATCCTGCAACTGCATCACTCTTGTAATGTCTTTTCTGCAGCACGCGTGTTATTGCTGCCGATACTGCAGCACCAGCAGCAAGAATCCAGACTAGCGGCTGGCTGAAAAACATGCCTATTGTCACAGATATGACGGCCGCACGCATCGAATGCAAACTAGGAAATGAAGATGCATCTATCCTTTCCAGGAAGTTTTTGTATTGCTGCTTCAGGGGCCTTTGCCTGAAAAAAGCCATGCGAAACAATGTTGTAAGCATGTAGCACAGAATAAGACTTACAATAAGCTGATATGTCACTTGAGGCTGGCCAAAAAACCAGAACAGGCCGCCTACCAAGAAGTAGACGGGATTGCCGCCTAACGCTGCTATATCTTTCACGTTTTCAGAGCGCATTCTTTCACCAAATAGCCCCGAGCAGATTCGAACTGCTGTCAGTGGGTATCCTTTGTCATCGCGGTTTCCCGCTAAAGTCTTTAGTTTTGGCAACCAAAGCCCACTATGCTTGACCTTTGTCCCTATCCATTCTGTAATATATCTTGATGTTCTTTGGGGGTCCACCAAGACCTTTCTTACAAGAAAGGGATTGGTTCTACACCACGGGGCTGTACAGGAGCTTTAGATTAGTTCCAAAATAAATCTTAAATAAGCCAGCTGAAAGAATCTGATATGATGGATTTCGAACATTTTCTAGAGAAAAATGGAATATGGCATCAGTTCAAAGAAAGTCACAGCACAAAGTCTGCAAGAGAGGCGGCAGACAATGCAGGAGTGCCTTACGACAAGATAATCAAAACTCTTGTCTTTGAAACAGCCGATGAGGTCTATCTTGTTATTGCACGGGCTGTTGATCGCGTCAGCACAAGGAAACTCAAAAAATTGCTTAGCGTAAGCGATACAAGACTTGCCTCACCGGATAAAGTAAAAGAAGCTACAGGCTATGAAGTCGGTGCAGTCCCGCCGATTGGGCATAGAAATCTGCGCATTTTCATGGATGAAAAAGTTCTGGATATGCAAACAGCTTGGGCAGGCGGAGGAGCAACAAACCGTGTTATTGAGTTGAAGATAGAAGATGTGATAAAATTCTCGCAACCAACTATTGCAGACGTCTCGGAATAATTCATACTATTGAACATCCAAAGAAAACGTTCTTCATACGTTCTTCATTTCAAACATTGTACTAATTTTCGGGCTTTGTACCAAAACCAGTATTAGAGAAGCTCCATAATCAACTAAAGAAACCTTTATATTGAGGTTCGCATAAATCTTGGGAGAAGCTTCGCTTCTCCGAGATTCCAAAAAACTGCGCTTTTTGAGAAAATAGACTTCGACGAGGTGAAAAAAATGGAAAAAGAAAGTCAAGAATTACCAGTACAGGAAAAAGTACCTGCGTGGTCTGTCGCATACGCGACTATAGGACCTAAAGACTACAAAGGACCTGACTTAGAAGAACAAAGACGAGATAAATACAGACTCTAGCTGGACATCCCAGTGTCTTCTTCTTTAAGAATATTTTCATTCATATAATCAAAGCCACATTGTAGGTGGGTTTGATAGATGAAAATACTTCTTGTTCATTCTGATTTCATAGAATACGAGCCAAGAAAAAAGGCTATATCTAACGCAGAGGAAATAGAGAAAAGACACTTCAGGATTGACGACTGCCTTGTTGTCTTCTGCTCTTCCGAAGAAGGAGACACGGATAAGGTAGTCGGCAGTACTGCCGGCGAGATCAGGAATGTAGCCAAGCAGGTTGAGACGAAAAGAATAGTCATTTACCCGTTTGTGCACCTGACTGCAAGCCCATCAAAGCCGCAGGTAGCTTTGCATCTTCTCAAGGAGATAGAAAAAGAGCTGAGCAAGGACTACGAAACCTTTCGTGCACCTTTTGGCTGGTACAAGGGCTTCACATTGAAATGCAAGGGCCATCCTCTTTCGGAGCTTTCGCGCGAGATCAGGGAAAGCGGGGTTGTAAAGGAAGCAGAAAGACCGAAAGAACAAAAAAAGCAGCCCACAAGCAAGATAATCCTTGACAGAAGGGATTTGCTGCCCAGTGATCACAGGATTCTTGGCGAGCAGCTTGGCATCTTTCATCTTTCTGATGATATAGGCCCCGGATTGCCTTTATGGCTTCCGAAAGGCGAGACGCTGAGGAATATACTTGTGCAGTACATGCGGCAGGTTGAAGAACAGAATGGCTACAAGTATGTCAGCACGCCCCACATCACAAGAGGTTCCATGTACGAAAAGACAGGCCATCTGCCTTATTACAAAGATACGATGTACGCGCCCGTTGCCATAGAAGAGGAAGAATATTACCTCAAGCCCATGAACTGCCCGCACCACCACGTGATTTACAGCAAGCTTGTTGAGAGTTACCGCGATCTGCCGCTGCGTCTTGCAGAAGCAGGCACGACTTATAGGAATGAATTGTCAGGCGTGACGTATGGCTTAATCAGGGTAAGATGCTTCACTCAGAACGACTCGCATATCTATGTTATGCCTGACCAGCTCAAGGACGAATTCATCAAAGTCTTGCGGCTTTTCAAGGACGTTTATGATGTTATGGGGATCAAAGATTACTGGTTCAGGCTTTCGTTGCCGGATTTCAAGACTAATCCGGATAAATTCACCGGCGACCCGAAGGAATGGGATCATGCATGCGAAGAAATACGGAAGGCAATGAAAGAATTCGGTGCAAACTTTGTTGAAGAAACGGGCGAAGCGGCTTTCTACGGCCCAAAGATAGACGTGCAGATAAAGAACGCGCATGACAAGGAAGAAACAATTGCAACGTCCCAGGTTGACATTGTTGTTCCGAAAAGGCTGGGCTTGTCTTATGTTGACACAGGCGGAAACAAGAAAACACCTATTGTAATACACCGCGCAATACTTGGCAGCTATGAAAGATTCGTTGCGTATCTGCTTGAACAAACTGAAGGCAGGTTGCCTTTGTGGTTGGCGCCTGTCCAGGTTGCTGTAGTATCTGTGACAGACAGAAACATAACTGCAGCTGAAAAGATAGCAGCGGAATTAAGAGGTAAAGGAATTCGTGTAGAAAGCGACACGCGCAATCATACGCTGCAATACAAGATACGGGAAGCTGAACTCCAGAAAGTGCCTTACATATTAGTCATAGGCGACAAGGAGCAGGAGAAAGGCACTGTTGCTGTACGGAAAAGGGATATCAAAGAAGTCAAATTCGATGTAAAGCCAGGTGACTTTATCAGCCAGCTGCTCAAAGAAATAGAAGCAAAAAACAAGTGATTCAATGGCTTTCGAGGAAATTGCTGTTTGGCTGTTTGAGCTGATAAAAGCTTACGGCCCAATAAGCGTTTTCATTGGTGTTGTTCTAGAAGAAGTTATTGTTCCCATACCATCGCCGCTTGTTATCATGGGAGCCGGTGCACTGCTGATACCTGCAGGTATCCCCCTTTCAAGCGCGTTGCCAATGATATTCTTTACAATTGTCATCCCCGGATCATTAGGAACGGTTGTCGGTTCTTTCTTTGTTTACGGTATCGGCTATTTTGGAGGCAAGCCTTTGCTGCAGCGTTTTGGCCGTTTTGTAGACTTTAACTGGAATGATGTACAGAAGTCCAGCAGAAAACTAGGGAAGGGCAGGAAGGTCTGGCTGAGCATAGCTTTCCTGCGTGCAGTTCCTGTGTTTCCAACGTCGCCTGTTTCTTTCCTCGCAGGTGCTTTGCGCCTTGATATTAAGAAATATGCAGTGGCTACTTTTATTGGCTCGATACCGCGCATATTTGTGCTATCTTTCTTGGGATGGTATTTCGGTTCCGCATACTTAAGCGTGGCGGGCAGCTTCACATTCATGGAGAACATTTTCCTTGCCTCTATGCTGCTTATAGCCGCTTACTTCCTGTACAAACACCACAAACATATCGTAAGGCACATGGATCATCATGTGGGCAGGCATGTAAGAAGGCACATCAAAAATCTTCAGAAAAAGAAATAGCTCCGTCTTCAATGCTATTTGTTTTCAGTAGGCAGCTTTTCCTTCAGTATGTTTGCCAAGCTCAGCTTTATCTCTATATCTTCTTCAGGCTCGCCAAAGTTTTCCCTTAGAATTCGCAGATCATGCCCTTTTTTCTTTCTCAGCGCCAGAGCATGCTCTATCCTTTTGTAAAGCCTTGCAAGCTCTTCGTCAATGAGAACGATCTCTTTTTCAAGGCGCCTGACTTCAACGCGCATCTGTTCCTCGAGTGCCATAGATAACACCTTTCTGCGTCAAGAACAAACAAAATATCCAAATAAATTTATATTGGAAAGGACTTAAAGGTTTGAACTCTGATGTTAGAAGGTGAAGAATTTGCAGCCTGTCAAAATAGGTTTCATTGGAATAGGTACAATGGGAAAAGGCATGGTCCAGAACCTGCTTAACGCCGGATTCAGAGTCTATGCGTACAACAGGACCAAAGAGAAACTTGCCAGTATAAAACATCCAAATCTTGTTGTTGTTAATTCTCCGAAAGAATCTTGCGGGCAATCAGATATAATCATAATATGCGTGTCAAACGACGCTGCTCTGAAAAATGTCCTATTTTCAGAAAATGGGGTATTCAAGGCACTCAACAAAAATAAAATACTTGTTGATTCCGGCACCACATCAGTTGATTTGACTGAAAAAATAATGCAAGAATGCCGTGCAATTGACGTAGAATTCATTGACGCTCCGATAACTGGCGGGAAAAGAGGAGCGGAGAACGGTACCTTGATGTTTATGGTTGGTGGCAGAAAAGACATTGTAGATCAATGCATGTCCATTTTCAATGCTATGGGCAAAAGAGTTGTTTATTGTGGTGTCAATGGCCATGGCCAGAAAGCCAAGATTGCCCTGAATCTTGCACAATCTTTGATGCTTCAAAGCCATCTTGAAGGCATTACATTAGGCGTAAAGAATGGTGTACCTCTGGAAAAGATGCTAGAAGTCTTCGAAAATTCTGGGGCAAAAAGTGGGGTTGGCTTTGGAAAAATGCCTTCTATACTCAAAAGAGATTTCTCCCCTTCTTTCAAGCTTGAGTTGATGAACAAAGATGTGAATCTGGCGATGCAGGAAATAAACAAATTAGGATTAGATCTCCCTCTAAGCAAAAAACTCCTGAGTGTCTTCCAGCAGGCAATGGGAAATGGTTGGCAAGAAGAAGATTTTGTATCCATAGTAAAGTTGTTAGAAAGGAACGCAGGAATAAAGTTTGAAAAGGTATAAAATTTTATTCAACTTTAATGTCAAAAAATAGATCTTCCCTTGTTACAGGAAGTCTTGCGACATATATCTCTAAACATCTCGGATTTTCTGGAGTAACTGGACCTTTTGTGGCTATAGTATCATTTTGCGTAACTCTTTGCCAAATATCCCAGCACGAAAATTGTCCTGTTCCTTTTTCTCTTTCGAGCTGTTCTTTGAATTCAGTTTCATAACCTGGATTTCTAGTATCTACAACTTTTCTACCTTTTGATAGTTTTTCTAAAGAAGATACAACAACTATTTCTGCTTGTCTGTTTACGCATGCTGGATCAAAATAAAATATAACACCGCTAAAAAGAAGATCGACTTCTTCATATGGCATCAAAGTTTCTCCTATTTTATAAGTCGGTAAATTTCTAGCGGTCAAGGGTCTATAAAGCGGTGTTCCGTGAATTTGTAGCTGAAGACTTCTAAGAGAACCAACCAAATCACATGACCTGACCGTCATAGCTTCCATATGAACTCTTTCCTTACTCTTTAGTTATAAAAACCTTTAAAAGTGTTTGTGTTATAGCCAGATATATGAAGGAAAGATCAAAACGCAAACCGCCGCTCTTGATTTATACAGATGGCTCTGTTCGTGATATTACAGGCGAAACTACTTCTCCTGTTTATACTTTTGGATTTGTAAAACCACATGCTTACCATTACTGGAGAGAAATAATGAGCGACATCGAAAGCTTAAGCAGAGAAAGAGACATGCCGTTGGTTGTTATCTGTGAGAAGGAGCGTAGAGTCACAAGAGATGAAGCTGAAAGGCATTATAGGGCGCACAGAGAAAGGATATTCTTTGATGATCTTATTAGAACAGTAACAGAAGGTCCGACGAGACAGTTTATACTGACAGGATCAGATGCAATAAATAGCTTTCGTGAAATTGTTGGTGCTACAGATCCTGAGGCAGCCGGAAAAAACACTATTAGAGGCAGATGTGCCACAGGAAAATACGGTGAAAGAAAAGTAGCAGTTCAGTATAACGCAATACATGGATCAGACAATGTCGTTAGCTTAATAGAAGAAGTCAATATTCATTTTGGCAGAACTGAAGTAAATCCTGAATTCTGGCAACGTGTTGACAGTTATTCAGCTTACTTGCAGGCACTAAGAAGATTCAATCTTGGTAAATATTTCTAGACATAAACTACAGATTCAGTGGTGATATATTTCTTCTTTAGCAGGTTTCTGAGCCACGTATATATTAGACTTATATTCTTTGA